>Ga0265337_1000378_pt1 | contig 23910 bp, 30 predicted proteins | sample 42122metaG_FD_192441 | JGI IMG/M metagenome (GOLD analysis project Ga0265337, IMG submission 192441) | Rhizosphere microbial communities from Carex aquatilis grown in University of Washington, Seatle, WA, United States - 4-21-22 metaG | ecosystem: Host-associated > Plants > Roots > Rhizosphere >... | reverse complement strand
CGCCAGTGCCGCAACCGGGGAAATCGCCGGTCAGTCCAACGGATTTCGCAGTCTGGCCGAGCTTGAAAAACAGCACATTTTTGCCGCCCTGGACCATTGCAAGGGCAACCGCACCCATGCCGCCAAATTGCTCGATGTCAGCATCCGCACGTTGCGCAATAAACTTCACGAATACAATGGCACCACGCCGAAATCCGACGAGGACAAGCCGGCGGCTGCAGAATGACGGAGAACCTTGACGCGCCCTGGTTGGAGGGTCGCCGGCCGGGCATTGCCTGCATCGAACTCGTCCCTTCCGGGCGTTCCACGCCGGTCCGGCATTTCCCGCCGGTTCTTCCCTGACCTGACAACAGTTGCCTAGCTGGGCTGGCTTCGCCGGTAACTTTTTCCCACCTGGAGCGCCGGAGCTCCGCGGAAGCCTGATTTCCGGCCAAATTTTCCGGTGGCACTGTCGCTGCTAAACAGGCTTCGGAAAGTTTTGCATGATCGAAGCATTATTCAACCAGCCAGGCTATGTGACGGCGAAAAAGGCGCTGGACGCGGTCGTGCTCCGGCAGGAAGCCATCGCCAACAACCTGGCGAACCTGGAAACCCCGGGTTACAAGCGCGTCGATCTCGCGCCCGGATTTCAAACGGAACTGGAGCGCGCCTGCAGCAGTGGCAACGTTCCGCAAATCGCCGCACTGAAACCCACCCTGGCGCCGGATTTGAACGCCGTGGCCTCCGGTCGTGATGGCAATACCGTTCACCTCGAAAATGAATTGATGCAGTTGAACCAGAATGGCGTCGCCCACGCGCTCGAAACCCAGCTGGTCAGCAACATGTTGTCGCGGATGCGCCTGGCCATTACCGGCAAATAACCTGGCTTTTATGATCCAAATCCTTTCCGGCATTCAAAATACCACGGCGGCGCTGCAGGCCGAGCAGACCCGGCTCGATGTCATCTCCGAAAACATTGCCAACGCCAATACGGCCCATGGCGTGGATGGCAAACCGTATCAGCGGCAGGTGGTGGTGTTCGAAGCCGCCCTCCAGCAGGCCATGAATTCCGATGGCACAACTTCCATGCCGGCGTTGCGGGTCGCCCGCATTGAGAAGGATTCCCGCGCCCCGGTGCAGATTTATGCCCCCGGGAATCCCGACGCGGATGAAAAGGGGATGATCTCCATGCCCGACATCAATATTCATGAAGAAATGGCCGATTTAATTTCGGCTTCACGCACGTTCGAAGCAAATCTTGCGGTCGTCAAAAACGCCCGCGCCATGGCCTTGCAGACCCTGGCCATCGGCAAACACTGATTTTAACCACCGACCATGTCACCCCTTTCGGGAATTTCATCAGCCCTGCCCGGCATCATGCCAGGCATGGACATGATGTCGCCCAAAGTGGCGCCCTTGCCCGCGCCATCGGAGTTGGGCAAGCCGCAGGAAATCGCGCCCGGGCAACCCGCCGGCGGCGATTCGTTTGCCTCGATGCTGGGCCGCATGGTGTCCGACATCAATTCACAGCAAAATGTCGCCACCCAGGCCGTGAATGCGCTGCAAAGCGGGCAGAACGTTCCCTTGCATCAGGCCGTCATTGCCATGGAGGAAGCCAATGTTTCCTTCCAGCTCATGGTCGAGGTGCGCAACCGGCTGCTGGAATCTTATCAGGAAATAATGCGGATGCAGATTTAAGGATTTGTTGAATGAATCAAAACCTGGCCAAACTTCTTACCCAACTCCGCACCATCTGGAGCCAGCTTGGCGCCAGCCAGCGCATCAGCGTTGCCGCGGCAACCTTTGTGCTGGTGGCCGGCCTTGGCACCCTGGCCTTCTGGTCCTCCCGCGCCGATTATGGCCTGCTTTACGGCGGCTTGTCGGACAGCGAAGCGGCCAAGGTCATCACCGCTCTCGACGATGCCAAGGTGCCGTACAAGGTGGGCGCCGGCGGCGGCTCCATCCTCGTGCCGCAGGACAAGGTTTACACCATGCGCATGCAGCTGGCCGGTCGCGGCATCCCCCAGGGGGAAGGTGTGGGTTTTGAAATATTCGACAAGCCGAATTTTGGCATTTCAGATTTTGTCCAGCGCGCCAACTACGTCCGTGCTGTGCAGGGCGAACTCGCCCGCACCATCGGCCAGATCAATGCGGTGGAATCGGCCCGGGTGATGATCGTGCTGCCGGAAAACCGCCTGTTGCTTGACAAGGACAAGTATCCCACCGCCTCTGTTTTTGTGCACGTGCGCGGCAATTCCCAGCTCGAGGCACAATCGATCAATTCCATCCGCTTCCTGGTCGCCAATTCCGTGGAAGGCCTCAAACCCAACCACGTCAGCGTGGTGGACAACCTGGGCAACGTGCTTTCGGAGAATTCCGACGATGATTCGATGGCGGGCGTGACCAGCTCGCAATTGGGAGCCCGCCGCAATCTCGAACAATATCTGGCCCGGAAAGCCCAGGACATGCTGGAAAAGGCGCTCGGCCCGGGCCAGGCCATTGTGCGCGTCTCGGCGGATATCAATTACGACACCCAGACACGCACCGAGGAAAAATTTGACCCGGATGGCCAGGTCATCCGCACGCAGACCAAGAACGATGAAACCACCGATTCCTCCACCACCAGCGCGGGAACCATGCCGGCCGGCATTTCGGCCAATACGAACACCAGCACCAACGCGCCGCAAACCGCCGGAAGCGCGCCCTTGAACAATTCGAACAACCGCAAGATAACTTCCACGGTGGAATTCGAAATCGGCAAAACCACCAGCAGCCTGATGCAGGCCGCCGGCGGCATCCGACGCCTCTCGGCCGCGGTCACCGTTGCGTCGCAGATGGAGGGAACCGGTGCGGATCGCAAGGCGGTCGTCCGCACGCCGGAACAGATCAAACAACTCCGCAGCATTGTGGCCAGTGCCGTGGGCATCGATACCACGCGCGGCGACGCCATTACGCTGGAAGAGCTGCCGTTCAATGACCAGTTCGCCACCGACATCACTCATGAGCTGGACCAGCAGCAACAACATGAATTTTGGTGGAACCTGGCCCGCAGCCTGACCTATCCGGCGATGGGGCTGGTGATGCTCATTGTTTTGTTGCGCCTCTTCAAGCGCACGCCCGTGCAGGAAATCCCCATTGGCATCCCGGTGGGCAGATTGATGAGTTATCGGGCCAACGGCAACGGCAACGGCCATGCGCCCCGTACTGGCGATTTGACTTTTGAAACGCAGCCCGGCGTCGTGACCGTGGAGGTGCTCAACCGGCTGATCAAGGAAAACCCCGCCAACATGACCCAGGCCATCCACAGTTGGATGAACAATGGCCGGACCCCGGAATCATAACCTATGTCCGCCATCGTCGAAAACCTGCCCGAAGCCGCGACCGAGAATGCCGCGCTGAACAAAACCCAGAAACTGGCGGCCTTGCTGGTCATGCTCGGGCCCGAAAACGGCGGGGTGGTCCTGCGGCAGTTTCAACCCCGCGAAGTCGAGGCCATTTCCCGCGAGATGGCGCGTTTCAACCTGATTACGCGCGAGCAACAGGTCGAAATCCTGGAGGAATTTTCCGATGTCGCCGTGGCGGCCAGCACTTCAATTTCCGCCGGCGTCGAGGCCACCCGCAACACGCTGGAAAAAGCTGTCGGCAGCTTCAAGGCCAGTGACATCATGGGCCGGGTTGTTTCCACCCGGGCCCCGGTCGGCGGCGCCATGCAGGCGATTGCCGACATGGATCCCCGCCATATTTTCAACCTGGTCCGGGATGAACAGGTCCAGGCCATCACGTTCATTGTCAGCCATCTTTCACCCGAGAAGGCCGCCCAGGTTTTGAATCTTTTGCGACCGGAACAGCGCGACCAGATCATCGAACGCCTGGCGACGCTTGCTCCGACGCCCGTCGAAGTGGCCGAAAAGGTTGTGGACGTGCTCAACGCCAAGCTCGGGGTCAAACAAACCCGTGCTCTGTCACAGACCGGAGGTATCACCACCGCGGCGGACGTCCTCAATGCCATGGACAAAACAGTCAGCCGGACCCTGCTGACCAGCATCGAGGAACGCAATCCGGACCTATCCATGGCCATCCGCAAAAAAATGTTCACGTTCGAGGATCTGTTGCTGCTCGCTCCGCCGTCCATCCAGCGGATCATGCGCGAAATCGAAATGCGCGACCTCACGCTGGCGCTCAAAAAGGTCAGCGAGCCGCTCAAAAAGCTGCTCCTGTCGAACATTTCCCGCCGGGCCGCAGAATCGGTCCAGGAAGAACTCGCGTTCCTCGGCCACGTCAAGTTGCGCGACGTGGAAGCCGCGCAATTCCGCATCATTGATTCGGTCCGCAAACTGGAAGCCGAAGGTGAAATAGACCTCGACGAGGCCCGCGCCCTGGAAAATGAAATGGTCTGATTCCATCCCGTTCAGCCGCCCGCTTCGTGGGGTGCGTCCGCTCACCGCGGCCCCGATGCAGGACTGGCAGGAACATCTTCGCGAATGCGAGCAGGCCGCCTACGACCGGGGCCGGCGCGAGGGGGAGCAGGCCTTGAACGAACAACTGCTCCAGCAACGCAACGAAACCGTCGAATTGCAGAAGGGGATTCTGGATTCACTTCGCCGTGTGGTGCCCCAGGTGGTTCAGGAAGCCGAGACCGCGATGATGAGTCTTGCGCTGGAAGCCGCAAAAAAATTTGTTGCCGGCCAGCCGGTCAGTGCGGAATTGATTGAAGCCGTCGTTCGCGAGTCTTTGCGGCAGGTTGAGGACACCGCGGAAATTGTCATCCAGCTCCATCCCGACGACCTCGCTTTGCTGCGCCAGCATAATTCACCGGTGCTGGAAGGACTGCCGGAAACCGGGCCGCTGCGTTTTGCCGGTTTAACCGAAGTCACGCGCGGCGGTTGCATTGTGCAGACGCGGTTTGGCCTCGTGGATGCCCGCCGTGAAACCAAGATGGAACAACTCCGCCAGGCGCTGGGCACATGACACCCGTTATTCCATGTTCGTTGAACCGGTTGCAGGACGCCACCCGTCGCGTGCGTGAGGCGCGGGTGACGGAAACCTGCGGCCGCGTGGTGCAACTCATCGGCCTGGTCATCGAGTCGGAAGGACCGGTGGCGGCCATGGGAGAGGTTTGCCGCATTCAATCCTCCCGCCACGATGGCGACACGCTGGCGGAAGTCGTGGGGTTCAGGAATCACCATCTTTTACTGATGCCTTTGGGTGAAATTCACGGTATTCATCCAGGCAGTGAAGTCATTGCCACCGGCGCTCCCTTGCGCGTGGCCGTGGGCAGCGCGCTCAAAGGCCGGGTCATTGACGGCCTCGGGAGCCCGATTGACGGCCTCGGTCCCATCGTGGCCGAACAAACCGTTGGATTGAATCTGCGCCCGCCGCATCCGCTGAAACGGCAGCGCATCAACGGCGTTTTCCAGACCGGGATCAAATCCATTGATACCTTCATCCCCTGTGGACGGGGCCAGCGCCTCGGCATCTTTGCCGGCAGCGGCGTCGGCAAATCGACATTGCTGGGAATGATGGCGTCGCAGGCCGAAGCGGACGTGAACGTCATTGCGCTCATCGGCGAACGCGGACGCGAGGTGCGTGAATTCCTGGAACGCGACCTCGATGACCAGGGCCGCGCCAAATCAGTTGTCATTGTGGCCACCTCGAACGAGCCCGGGCTGAACCGGGTGAAAGGCGCGTTCCTGGCCATGGCCATCGCCGAATATTTCCGCGATACCGGGCAGAATGTTTTGTTGATGATGGATTCGGTCACGCGTTTTGCCATGGCCCAGCGCGAGATCGGCCTGGCGGTCGGTGAGCCGCCCACGACACGCGGCTACACCCCTTCGGTTTTCTCACTGTTGCCGCAATTGCTGGAACGCGCGGGCACCGGCGAACGGGGTTCGATCACCGGATTGTTCACGGTGCTGGTCGAGGCGGATGACATGAACGATCCGATTGCCGATGCGACGCGTTCAATCCTCGACGGCCATGTTGTGCTTACGCGTGAACTCGCCACCCAGAATCATTATCCGGCAGTGGACGTCCTGGAAAGCGTAAGCCGGCTCAACCGGGATTTGCTTCCGCCGGAGCAACTCACCCTTACCGCTGCCGCGCGTGAACATCTGGCGGTGTACCGGAAGAACCAGGATTTGATCAACATCGGCGCCTACCCGGCGGGCAGCAATCGCGCCATTGACCAGGCCATTGCCTTGCATGAACCATTGAACCATTTTTTGCGCCAGGGCGTCACGGAAGGTTTTTCCGCGGCACAAAGCTGGTCGTTGCTCACGAAATCCCTGTCGCTGCCGGCCCCGTCTGGAAAATCCACCCCCGCAAACAATCATCCCACGTTATGAAACCATTTCATTTTTCCCTCGAATCGCTGCGGGTGCTGCGCCAGCAAAAAGAGCGGGCGGCGCAACAACGGTATGCCGGCGCCCTCACGGCCTGCGACGAGGCGGAACGCCAGTTGCAACGCGCCACCACGGAGCTGGCCCTGGGTTGGAATTTATTGGGCCGCGAACTGGAACAGGGAATTGTCGCCGGCCGGCTGGCCTGTTTCCAAAGCTGGTGCAAGGCACTGGAGACCCGTTGGAATGAACGCAAGGCGGTGGTGGATGAGGCCCGGCGCGCCGCCGAAGCAGCTTTCCACGAAATGACTTCCGCCGCGCGGGACCGCGAGGCGCTGGATCGTTTTTACGACAAGACCCGCCGCGCCCACGATCACCAGGTTCAACGCGAGGAACAGAAAATATTTGACGAACTGGCGGTGCAGATGAACGGCACTTCCGGGCCGCTGCAATTCATCAGCCGGAACAATTAATTGAATCCACCATGATACGTATCCTCCAATCCTCCTGGCTGACTGCCCTCCTGGGCTGTCTGCTGTATCTGGGAACCACCCTGGCCTTGGTCCAGCCGGGAAAATTCGCCGCAGCCCATCTGGTTCCCTCCGACCGTTCCGCCGCGGATGATCCGTCGTGGAAATTCAAAAATCCGGAAATCGATCAATGGGTTGCGCAGATGAAGGATGAAAAGGAGGCGCTTGCCTTGCGTGAACAACAACTCAACGAATGGCAGTCCCGGCTGGATGCGGAACGGCAGGAGATTTCCACCGTCACCCAGGCCGTGGCCCAGGTGCAATCAGATTTCGACCAAAACGTCATCCGGTTTCGCGCGCAGGAGACGGACAACGTCAAGCACCAGGCCAAACTCATCGCGGCCATGTCGCCGTCCGGCGCGGCGGCCATGTTCGGCGAGATGGCCGATGATGATGTCGTCCGGATTCTTTTCATCATGAAAACCGACGAGGCCAGTACCATCCTGGATACGATGAGCAAACTGGGCAAACCGGAGGCCCAGCGGGCCGCCGTGCTCACCGGACGTCTGCGTCAGGTTCTCCCATTGTCAACCAACACTGTTTCAACCACCGCTCCGTGATGACCGCGCTTAATTTCATCCTTCCAACGGGGGAACAGGTGTCGCCGGGTGGCCCTGGCAAGCTGGTGCCTTCCATCGGGCATGATTCAGCCGGTGAACCTTTTGATCAGGTCATGACCCGCGCGTTGTCACCGTCCGAAACACAGGAGTCTAACGAACCAGATGCTTCGGACGCGGCCCCAACGGTTTCCGAACCGAAAAAAAGCACATTATCCTCACCGTCACGACGTGGACGAGTCCAATCCCGCAGCGCCGCATCCGAAAAGACGGCATCACCTGCCAGCGAAATGGATGATTCTTCGGTTCGACCGGGAAAAAGTAAATCGATCGCGTCAGCCTCTTCGAATGATGCTGGAAAGGGCGGGGGAAATGTCGCAACTGATCCTTCTGCGCCGAACGAGACACGAGTGGTTACAGCTTTGCAAAGTTCTGTTATTCAATTTGTTACGGCATATTCGACCGGTTCGCTTCCGCTGTTTCCTGATGCAACCAAACCGAAAGATATTTTAGATGCGAGTGGCGGCCTGTCGTCAACCGCAGCCGCTGCGTCAGGACTGGATTCCGTGGAGAACATGGCTTCCGGCGTCGGAGCAAAAGCCGGATCGTCGCTGGTGCAATTGACTTCAAGTCAGCTTGAAAAAGGGATGAAAGCTGTTGACCCGGCTGGCGGAAAAATGGATCCAGGCAAACCTCAATCGGTTTCGCCATCAGTGGACGATTCCAAAAACCCGCAATCTTCCATCACCACGGTCAAAGGCGATGGGAAAATAAAACCCGGCGATTTTCAACCCGCACTTGGGGCGATGGACGCCACAAAAGGGATGGAAATTTCCGCCGCCGATCTACCGGCAGTCGAAACCGCCTCGGCGCCGGTGGCCCATTTGCCGCAAAATGACGCTTCCGCATCCCCGGATTCGAGCGTGGAAATGGTGATGCCGGCTCCGTCGGAGGCTCGTGGCATGTCCGCTGCTAAAGTGTATACGACGATGAAAAAACCGGAAAAAATGAACAAAGTTGCCGGGTTAACCATGAAAACTGAGAAAGTTTTGCCGGGTGGAACCGATCCGGCGACGCCGGAGAATAATTTGCCGGTGGCTGAAGCTGATCCGCTTCCGCGTATTTCTTCGCGCAACGGATCCGCCACGGTCGTTGTCGGCCCTTCGGTCAAAGGACCGGAGCAGGCTGAGACGCCCACCACGGATGGAGTTTCCGCTTCTTCCACGGTTGATCTTCGCTCCCGCGCGCTCGACCGCATGCAGGACGTGATGGCCTTGCATGCGATGCGACTGGTCGATTCCCAATTGGATTCATTGCATGTGGTGATCAAGCCGGGTGCGGGCCTGGAGTTGTCGTTGGAAATGCGCCAGCACGGTGATGCGATTGACGCGCGGGTTGTCATGCAACGGGGCGATTTCGGCCATTTGAGCCAGCACTGGCCTGAACTCCAGCAGCGCCTGGAACAGCGCGGCATCCGGCTTGCGCCTTTGACGGGCGGCGAAAATTCCACCACCGATGGCGGTGCCAATGCATTTCAACAACCGCGCCGCGAATTGGCTGACCGGGGTGCTTTCCTCGACCCTGCGTACGTCGGTTTTGGGCCCGCCAGTTCACTGATTCCATCGATAACCTCATCCACCATGGCTGCCACTGCCCAACGTCGTTGGGAAACCTGGGCCTGATTCATTTTAAATTTATGCAAGTCAACTCCGTCACGTCCTCCGCGAATGCCGCCAGCTTAACGGACTCCCTGTCCGGATCGTCCTCCCAAGCCCTGACGCAAAAAGATTTTCTCCAATTGATGGTCACGCAGATGCAGAATCAAAATCCGCTCGACCCGCAGTCGGATACGCAGATGGCCGCCGAAATGGCGCAATTCACTTCGCTCCAACAATCCAGCGCGATGGCGGGATCGCTGGCCATGATGCAGGCCGACAGCCTGCTCGGCAGCACGGTTAATTTGCAGATTGACTCGCAAACGATGACGAATGGCGTGGTGCAGGGCGTCATTGTTCAAAATGGAACGCCGATGATTCTGGTCAACGGTGCCGCTTACACAGTGAGTCAGGTGATTTCCGTCGCGCCGACCGTTGCCACCCAAACCACCAATGGCCAGGGTTCAACCCCTTAGTGAGTTCACGAAACCAAACAATGACAAGGAGACGATCATGAACCGCCTAATGCACCAAATCAACATTCCTACGAACCGGTCAACTGGCCTGCTGGCCAGTGTTCGCCAGCGAATGGCCAAAGCCCTGATTGGGCAGGCCGTAAGCCTCATGAAAGACTCAAAAACAATCAGGCACGGCATCGTGACTGATGTTCTGGCTGAAGCCGAAGTTCCCCAGATTATCGTGGACGGGGCCCGGTACAACTTTAACCAGATATTGACCAACATTCCGGCGGCCCTCAGCCATTAACCCATTTCGACCAATCGTTTGTAACTCAACCCAGGATATACATTATGCTTATTGCTTTAGACTCCGGCGTCAGCGCCTTGGACCAGTTTCAACAGGAACTGAACGTCATCGGTAACAACATCGCCAACGTGGACACCGTGGGCTTTAAGGGTGCCACCATAAATTTTGCGGACGCCTTCAGCCAGACGCTGGGCAGCAATGCCAGCGGTTCCATGCAGATTGGCACGGGCGTCCTCACCAGCGCCATCAGCAACCAGTTCACGCAAGGATCCATCACGGGCAGCGGTGTGCAGTCGAACATGGCGATAAACGGCAACGGATTTTTCCTGGTGAAAGACCCTGCCAGCGGCGCGCAGTATGTCACCCGGGACGGCCAATTCACCGTCGATACGAATGGATACCTCGTCACCAGCAACGGAATGCGTGTGCAGGGCTACAGCGACACCAACCTCACCACCTTGGGCGACGTCAAAATTGACAATACGGGCGCGACCACGATCGATCCCATTTCCGGTCTTCCCGTTGCCGACACTTCCGCCGTTCAAAATTATAACTTTGGTTCCGATGGCAAGCTGACGGTATTGCTGGCGGACGGCACCCAATTCACGCGCGGGCAGGTGTTGCTGCAAAATTTCACCAACCCGCAACAACTGACGAAGGCGGGCAACAACCTGTACTCCGGTCTCACCGCCGCTGGCCCGCTGGCTGCTCCCACGGCACCCGCCAGCAACGGTCTCGGCACCCTGGCGAACAGCGCGCTGGAAATGTCGAACGTGGATCTGGCCGGGCAGCTTACCTCACTCATCACGACCCAGCGCGCCTATGAAGCCAACACCAAGGTCATTACCACCAGTGATGAGATCCTGCAGGACCTGGTCAATTTGAAACGCTAACAATAAGTTGAGATCTTATGCCTGAAGACCGCCCTCCCGCCACCACTCCGCCGTCGGACGACGCCACTCCTCCCCCCGCTCCCGCGCCGTCCGGCGGCGGCTTCAAACCCTGGTTGCCGCTCATCACCACCACCGTGTTCATGCCGGTGCTGGCGTTTGGCATGACCCAATTTGTCATCGTGCCGCAGATTCAAAAGGGGCTCGGAATCAGCGCTCCCGCCACTTCTCCGGTCGCCAGCAAACCCAAGAAGGACACGTCCAAAGAGAAGACTGTCTCGGTCAGCATGAACAAGTTGCTGGTCAATGTCGCCGGCACCATGGGCGCCCGATATCTGCTGGTGAGCCTGTCCATTGTCGGCACCGGCACGGATTTCAAGGCGAAGATCGACGATCATGACGCCCAGCTTCGCGACATGGCCAGCGGGGTGCTGGGTTCCAAATCGCTCGCCGATCTGGAAAAGCCCGGTGAACGAAACCTCATCCGCAACGAACTGATTTCCGGCTTCAACAACATTCTGGGCGATTCGACCGTGCAGGAAATTTACCTCCCGGAATTTGCCATCCAGTAAAATTCATGAGTGAACCCGATTCTCCCGCCCCAACGCCCGATGCCGGTGATGTGTTTGTGTTCACCGCCCGTGGCGTGCGGGAACGCCGCAAGGCCGGGGATGTCCGCGGTCATGATTTTCGCCAGTCCGGTTTTCTGGCCGCCAGCGAATTGCGCCGCATCCGCCAGCGGCATGAGCAATTCATCCGGTCGCTCGCCGCGCGGCTCGCCATTTTTCTGCGCCTGGAATTCAGCCTCCAGCTTGCCCGGGTGCAGATCACCGGCTACCAGAAATTCACGGAAAGTCTCCCCAGCCCCACCCACATCATTTTGTTCAAAACGGACCCGCTCAAAGGCGTCGGTCTGCTGGTCGTCCCCCCCCGGCTGGGTTTGACGTTGGTGGACCGGTTGCTTGGTGGTCCGGGCCAGGCGCCGGCGGAAAGCCGCGATTTGACCGAAATGGAAATTGCGCTCTTCGACCAGGTCGCCACGCTCATGCTCACCGAATGGTGCAATCATTGGCCGGAAATGCGCGACCTGCGCCCGTCGCTGCTCGGCCACGAAAACAACAGCCACTTTCTCCAAACCGCCATGCCGGATACCGCCATGCTCGTCGTGGACATGGATGGCGGCATCGGTGAGCAGTCGGAACACATTCAACTCGTCTTTCCGTACGCCACGGTCGAACCGCTCATGCGATTGCTCAACCCGTCGCTGCCGGGAGCCGAGACTATCGCCGCCCCGGCGCCGAAATTGATCTGGAACCCCGAATTCGATGAGGTGCAGGTGCCGATCGTTGCCGAATGGCACGGACTGAAAATGTCTGCCGGCGAAATTACGCGGCTTAAAGCCGGCGATCTGCTGGCGCTCGACCCGGCCTGCGCCGCCCAGGTCCAACTCCGCCTCAATCGCGTGGCTAAATTCACCGGCCGCCCCGGCACTTCCTCCGGCAAATGGGCCGTACAACTGACCGGCAACATCACCCCTGACAATTTATCATGAACGCCACTGCTGAAAATCCCGTCAATCTGAACCTCGTGCTCGACGTGCCTGTGAGCCTCACCATTGAACTCGGCGGCTGTCAGTTGCCGATGCGCGAGGTGCTCCAACTCAACATCGGCTCCGTCGTCCAGTTGGACAAAGCGGCCGACGCACCCGTCGAACTCAGCATCAACGGCAAGCTCATCGCCCGCGGCGAGGTCGTCATCATCGAAGACCGTTACGGCGTGAAAATCACCGAAGTCATCGGCAGCGTTGCGGTTGCCGCGTGAAACAAAAAACGAATAAGGAACAATGCCGAATGAAGAATTTCCCCCTCCTGGCGGCGGTTATTGTTTCTGCCTTCTGCTTTCCGCCTTCTGCTTTTGCCGAAACCACCAATGCGGTGGCGGCAATACCACTGGTCGCGCCTTCCTTGCCTGAAGTCGGCCCCTCCGTGCTCCGGGTGCTGGGCGCGCTTGCGCTCGTCATTGGCATCTTCCTTGGCGGCGTCTGGTTGTTTCGCAACTGGCAGCGTCTCGCCCTGCAACGCGGACACCAGCCGAAATTGAACATCATCGAAACCCGACCGCTGGGTGGGCGCCAGGCGCTTTATGTGGTGGGCTACGAACAGGGACGGTTTCTCATTGCTTCGACGCCGTCCGGCATAAGCCTCTTGACCCATTTGCCGGATGCCGGTGTCGATGAAGCGCCGTTCGAAGAAAAAAAATCGCCGGTTTTTGCCCAGGCACTGACCCAAATGCTCAAAGGCAAATGAAAACCAACCGGACCTTGGTGGCTATATTTTCGTTGATGCTGATTTTCGGCGCGCTGAGTGCCTCTGCCCAGACCAACCTGGGCGCCAGCTTTGGACCGATTCAAATCACGCTTGGTTCCCAGAATGGGGCGCCGGATGTGGACTCAAGCATCAAGGTGCTTTTCTTCATTACCCTGGTTTCCCTGGCGCCTTCGCTCCTGCTGTTGATGACCTGTTTCACCCGGGTGGTCATTGTCCTTTCCTTTGTGCGCAGCGCCTTGCAGTTGCAGGGCACCCCGGCCAACCAGATCATCATCGGACTGTCGTTGTTCATCACGTACTTCGTCATGGCCCCGGTGTGGGACAACATCAACCGTGACGCCATCGCACCGTATCAGGCCCATCAAATCAGCGGCACCCAGGCCCTGGACCAGGCGTCCGGCCACATCCGCGGCTTCATGCTCAAACAGACGCGGCCCAAGGACGTGGAACTTTTTGTTTCGATGGCGAAAATGCAGCCAACAGTGCCTAATCAACTCCCCCTGCGCGTGGTGATTCCCGCGTTCATCATCAGCGAACTGCGCACGGCGTTTCAAATGGGCTTTCTCATCTTCGTGCCGTTCATCCTGATTGATCTCGTGGTGGCGACCGTGCTGATGAGCATGGGCATGATGATGATGCCACCCATGACGATTTCGCTGCCCCTGAAACTGCTGCTGTTTGTGCTCGTGGACGGCTGGTCGCTCGTAATCCAGTCGCTCGTTCGCAGCTTCGGAATGTGAAAATCCATGACCACTGAATTTGCCATCGAATTGCTCAAGGCCATGATTTATCAGGCCCTGGCCATCTCCGCGCCGATCCTGCTCGCGGCCATGGTCGTCGGGCTCGCCGTCAGCTTGTTCCAGGCGGTGACCACCATCAGCGAGCAAACCCTCACTTTTGTGCCCAAGGCACTGGCGGTGACCGGCGTTTTGCTGCTGCTGCTTCCGTGGATTATGCGGTCACTCATCGAATTCACCATCGCCGTCATCCAAAAAATGCCGCAGATGGTTCAATGACTTGAATCGTCCTCGCCATCGGGAAGCCGGGGCAGGGGACGAGGGCGAAAAAGACTGATGGAACTCGATTTATACAACTGGCTGCTGGTTTTTTTGCGGGTCGGCGCATTTTTGCTCGTGCTGCCGTTTTTCTCGGTGGTGAATTTTCCCGTCACGATGCGGGTGGCATTGGCGGCGCTGGTCGCCATTTTATTGGCGCCGCTGCTGCCGCCGTTTCCGCTGTCAAAACTGGATTTTCTTTCCTTGATGAGCGTGATGCTCCAGGAATTGAGCGTCGGCCTGTTGCTGGGTTTCATTGCCCGCATGGTGTTTTACGCCGTGGACCTGGCCGGCAACATCATCGCCACCCAGATGGGTCTGAACCTCGCTACCCTGTTTGATCCCGCCAGTTCCCAGACCGAGCAGGCACCCGCTTCGATCCTTTTCTTCCTTGCGGCTGTGGTGATGCTGACGCTCGATTTGCACCATTGGATGCTCGTCGGGTTTGAACGCACCTACTCGGTGCTGCCCATGGGCGGCGCGCATTTGAACAACGCGTTGTTTGAAACCGTGGTGGCCCAGACTGGCAACATTTTTGTGGTGGCCCTGCAAATATCCGCACCGGTCATCGCCGTTTCCTTTGTCGTGACTCTCATCTTCGCCGTGTTGAGCCGCGCGGTACCCCAGATGAACGTGTTCGCCGAGAGTTTCGGAATCCGGATCGTCGGCGGATTGATTGTCTTTGGCTTCACGATGCAACTGACGGCGCAACACGTCCTGAATTACCTGAACCGCCTGCCGGATGATCTGCTGGCAGTGGCTCAGATGTTGGGGGCCAGCGGAACATGAGCGAACATACCGGCGAAAAGACGGAGCAACCGACACCGCGTCGGCTGGAAGAGGCCATCAAACACGGCCAGATCCCCCGGAGTACGGAAGTGCAGACCGTCTTTGTCCTGATGGGAAGCCTCGCTGCCTTGGTGTTCTGCGGCCAGGAGATATGGCAGCATCTTGTTGGAGCCATGGTACTTACGCTTAGCCATTTGCATGACACCCCATTGAGTGTCAACTCGCTTCAAGGCTATGGTGTTTCGGGCACTTTGCTGCTGATAAAATGTGTCGGACCAGTCGTGTTGGCCACCATCCTTGGCGGCTTGCTCGCCGGCGCGATTCAGGCCCGGTTCCAGACCGCCTCCGAGGTGCTCACGCCGGATTGGAATCGCGTGAACCCGGTAACGGGATTCCAGCGAGTGTTTTCCGCCCGGATGCTGGCGCCCACGGCCATCTCCATCACCAAGTTCTTATTCATCATAGCCCTGACCTATTCGGAAGTGCGGAGTGTTTTGAGCGACCCGATTTTTGGCACATCCGTCAGCACCGCCCGTCTGGCGGCGTTCCTCGCGGAAACCTGTCTGCGGATCATTTTCCGGGTTGCGCTTGGCCTGCTGGTCATTGCCGCGGCGGATTACGGCTACCAATGGTGGCGCAATCATCAGGATTTGATGATGACCAAGGACGAATTGAAAGAGGAAATGAAAAGCACGGAAAGCAATCCCCGGATCAAGGCGGCGCGCCGCCGCCGCCGTGCCGTCAGCAAGGCAAAGGCGCTTGCCGAGGTGCCGACGGCCGACGTGGTGGTGACCAACCCGACGCATCTGGCCATCGCGCTCCGCTACAACCGCAAAACCATGCGGGCGCCCAAAGTTGTAGCCAAGGGCATCCGCTTGAATGCGCAGCGCATCCGTGAAATTGCGCAACAACATCAGATTCCCATCATTGAAAACAAGCCGCTGGCACGGTTGCTGTTCAAGCATGGAAGAGTCGGGGGCGAGGTTCCGGCCCAACTGTATGCCGCGGTCGCGGAAGTCCTCGCGTGGGTCTATCGGGTGAACCGTTACCGTTATTACACGGAACAAAATCAGGTTTAAGTACGACCGCCAGCCTGAGCGGAGGGGTTATTCCAACGAGCTTTCGAGACTGGACCGGGATGCCCGGTTCGCGCGCAATCCAAAACCGTACTGACCGTTACGGACCAGGTTAATGACCGATAAACTCAGGGCGGCTTACCAGCCAGAAAAACGCAAAGGCAACCAGGGTGCAGATGAACACTGACAGTGCGGTAATAAACCGCATTTCCTTTTGATGCAGGGACAAAACCGGTTTCCTTCGATAAGTGGGGTAGTACGCCATAATTGCACATATCGGCCGGTTATGAATCCGCTTAAGAATTTTCCCCATTTTTTTATGAATAATGGGTTGCGGGATCGGGTATGCCAATTTTGCCGGGTATTGGGTGGCGAGGTTCCTGCTAAACTGAACCGACACGCAACGACGCGGGAATTAAATACAGGCTAAAAAAACACATGGGCACACTCAGTGACAGGATGCGAAAGCTGCTGAAGTACGGCGATTTGTGGCTCGTTTTCGCGCTGTTTGGCACGATTTTACTGCTGATTCTGCCGGTCCCGCCATTCCTGCTGGATCTGTTATTGACGGTCAGCATCAGTCTTTCGATGCTGGTGTTGCTGGTCATTCTTTACGTGCGGCAACCGGCAGAATTTACCGGGTTTCCAACGTTGCTGCTGTTTATCACCCTTTACCGGCTGGCACTCAATGTGGCCTCGACGCGGCTCATTTTGCTCGACGGTTACGCCGGGCATATCATCCAGGCATTTGGCAGTGTCGTCGTTCGCGGAAACTATGTCGTCGGCATGGTGGTCTTCCTGATTCTCACGCTCATCAATTTCATCGTCATCACCAAGGGCGCCGGACGCATTGCAGAAGTCGCCGCACGGTTCACCTTGGACGCGCTGCCCGGCAAGCAAATGGCGATCGACGCCGAGCTCAACGCCGGCCTCATCAATGAGAGCGAAGCGCGGAGCCGTCGCCGGTCGGTCGAGGGGGAAGCTGATTTTTACGGTGCGATGGACGGCGCGAGCAAATTTGTCCGCGGCGATGCCGTCGCCGCCATCCTGATCACTCTCATCAACATTGTCGGTGGTTTTGCCATCGGCATCCTGCAAAAGGGAATGACCATGAGCGAAGCGCTGCAACGCTTCACCATCCTGTCCATCGGCGATGGCTTGGTCTCACAGATTCCGGCGCTGATCACGTCCACCGCCGCCGGCATCCTGATCACCCGCGCCACGTCGAAAAACGACCTGGGCCACGAACTGGGCCGCCAGTTGCTGTTTTATCCCCGTGCCCTGACCATGCTCTCGGTGATGCTCGGGGTGATGTCCATCATGCCTGGTTTGCCCATGATGCCGTTCCTCATCCTCTCCATCATCACCGGCCTGCTTTCGTACACCATTCACAAGCATGGAATGCCGGACCAGGCCGCGTCCATGGCCGTCACCGCCGTCGCCGGACAGCGGGGAAAGGCCGGGGAAACCAAGCCTGCCGGCGCCGGTGCCGCCACGGTTGGTGAAGCACGGGCCGCCGACAAACTGGAAAACCTGTTGCTGCTGGACACCTTGCAAATCGAATTGGGTTACGGCCTCGTTTCCATGGCCGACACGCAAAAAGGCGGCGATTTATTGGAGCGGGTCACGGGCGTGCGGCGAAATTTTGCGACGGAAATGGGTGTGCTCATCCCGCCGATTCGTCTGCGGGACAATCTCCAGTTGGGAACGAACGAGTACCGCTTTTTACTCAAGGGCAATCCTGTTGCCCAGGGCCAACTCATGCCCGCCCACTGGCTCGCGATGAACGCGACCAACAGCAAGATCGTGCTCAAGGGCATCCCCACCGTCGAGCCTGTCTTTCAACTGCCGGCAACCTGGGTCACCAACACCGAGCGCAAATCCGCCGAGGTGGCCGGCTATACCGTGGTGGACGCACCGTCGGTGCTGGTCACGCATCTTTCGGAAAGCATCCGCCACCGTTGCCAAGAAATTCTGACACGCCAGGATGTGCAGTTGTTGCTCGACAACCTCAAGCAAACGAATCCGGCAGTCGTCAATGAATTGATTCCCGCGCACCTGAGCGTTGGCCAGGTGCAGCGTATCCTGCAAAACCTGCTGGCCGAAGGCATCTCCATTCGCAATCTTGGGGGTATTCTGGAAAAAGTAGGCGACTTTGCAGCGTACACCAAAAATCCGGATGAACTTTCGGAACACGCCCGCCGGGCGCTGGGTTCACAACTCACCAAGCCGTTTCAAACTGAGAACGGCGGGTTGCGGGCCATCACGATCGATCCCCGGCTCGAACAACAGCTGGCCCAGGGTGTGCGGCAGTCACCCACGGAGGTTGCGCTGGTCATCGAACCCAAACTGGCGCGGCACGTCATCGATACGCTTTCCCGTTTCGTACAGCAAATGCTTTCCGCCGGCCATCCGCCGGTGGTGTTGTGTGCGCCGCAGTTGCGGCTCGCTTTCCGGCGTTTCTTCGAAAATACTTTCAACGATCTCACGGTGCTTTCGTATTCCGAGATTCCAGCACGAATGCAGGTCCAGAACGCGGCGGTGATCCACAGCCCGGAGTGAGGACATGAAACTGGTGCCATTTGTCGCCGAAAATGCCGATGCCGCGCTGGCGCAAATCCACGAACAGCTCGGGCCGGACGCGGTGGTGGTGAGCGTCAGGCGGCTGCCGGCTTACGGCATCTCGCGACTTTGGCATCACACCGGGAATATTGAAGTGGTGGCCTGTGTTTCCGATGATGAAGCCAGGCACAAAACGCATGTGGTTCCGGCCGGTGAAGACGCCTATGTGCCTTTCGCCGAGAAAGTTGAACCCATGGCGCCGACGGCTCCCACCCTGCGCGCCTGGCGGAGCATCACCTGGCTGGAATCATTGGGGCTCCTGCCGGCATTTGCCGACCATCTCGAAAAAAAAGTCTGCGCCTTGCATGGGACTGAGCCTCCTCCGATGCCGATTGCCGAGTGGACTGCTGTCCGCAATGTTCTGGCGGGTTTCTGGCATCCGGCGCGACAGGTGATGGAAGGTACCGGACGGCCGCACGTTTTTGTGGGTCCACCCGGGTCCGGCAAGACCACGGTACTGTGCAAATGGATGACCCTCGCCGCCCTGGCTGAAAATCAAAAGGTGCAGGTATGGCGTCTCGACAGTGATGCCGCGAACACCGCCGAATTCCTCTCGTTACACTGCGAAATGATCAATGTGCCGATTGACCGCTTCTGGCGGGCACCGGACCAGCCGGCGGACCTGTTTTTGGTGGATCTGCCCGGTGTGGAAACATACAACGCCAGTGCCCTGTCCAATTTGCGGGTTCAGGTGGGCGCGTTGCCGCAGCCGCACGTGCATCTTGTGCTCAATGCCGCCTGCGAAACTTCCGTCCTGTTTGAGCAAATTCACGCCTTTGCCGCGCTGGCGCCGGAGGACGTTATCTTTACGCATCTGGATGAAGAGCGCCGGCGCGTGAAATTGTGGAATTTTGTATTGGGCACAAATTGCTCATTGAGCTTCCTCAGCGCCGGGCAAAAAATTCCGGGCGAATTTCATCGGGCAGAATCGGCGCTGCTTTTTCCGTGCGAAAATCGCCGGTGAACATTGGGTTTTCCCGTTTCCGCCCGCCGCCAAAATCCTGCTGGCAAACCTTCTGCTAAACGTGACTTCAAACGCACATGAAGTCGTTAATGATTCTCGGATCGGTCGTTGGTTTTCTCTTTGGTGCCGGCTTTAGCCTGTCGGGCGGTTGTACCTGGTCCACCGCAGTATGGCGGGCCTCGGTTGCCGCCCTGGTGGTCGCCCTGCTGGCGCGCTGGTGGGGACGCATCTGGTTGCAAGGGTTGCAAGAAGCCGTTGAACAACGCCGTCACGCGCGTCGCCTCTCCCCGGTTAATCCCAAGCCCGCCACAAAAATATGAGCACTTCCACCTGTGAATCGCCGAAAACCGACGCTCTGGCGACCGCGTCGCCTCCCACCGCGCAGGAACTCTGGCAGCGCTACCATCAACAGGGCGATGCTTCGACGGAAAACGACCTGGTCGAACGGTATCTTCCGCTGGTGGCCTCGGTTCTTGGCCGGCTGTCCATGACACTGCCCGAGCACGTGAGCCATGATGATCTTCACAGTGCCGGCCTGGTCGGGTTGCTCCAGACGCTTCGCAATTATGATCCCACGTGCGGTTCATCCTTTGAAACCTACGCCCGCATCCGGATCCGCGGTGCCATGCTGGATGAACTGCGGCGCATGGATTGGGTGCCGCGCACCATCCACGAAAAGGCGCGCAAAATCCAGACCGTGATGGGACAGCTCGAACAAAAACTGGGCCGCATGCCGACCGAGGCGCAGGTGGCCAAGAACCTGGGTCTGTCCTTGCCCGAATACACCGCGTTGCTGGATGAGGTCCGTCCGGCGTCGTTTGTCTGCCTGGATTCCGCGGGTTCCTCCGAGGACGGTGAGACGGGCAGTCTTTACGAGGTGATTGCGGATACGTCGGAGGAAAACCCGGTGGAACAGGTTTCGCAACGCGAACTCAAACAGGTCATTTTCGAACGCCTGAAGGAGTTGCCCGAAATCCAGCGCAAGGTGCTGGCGCTTTATTATATCGAGGACCTCCATCTGCGTGAGATTGCCGAGGTGTTCGGCCTTACCGAGTCGCGCATTTGTCAGATTCATTCCCAGGCCATTCTGGCCATTCGCGCGTATGTGCAACGTTTTGAATCCGGCCTGGTCACGCCACGTCCAGCCGCCCGCAGCACATGATCATCATTGGCGGCTTTGCTTTTGTCATCATTTGCGTTTTTGGCGGCTTCGTCATGGAAGGCGGCAAAATCGCAGTGCTGGTCCATGCGTTGCTCAATGAAATCATCATCATTGCCGGCGGTGCCCTGGGCGCGCTCATCGTCATGTCGCCCAAAAAAGTGCTCCTGGACATTGTCAAGGGTCTGTTGATCTGTCTCAAGGGCGCACCCCACAATCGCGCCGCCTATGATGATTTGCTGAAGGTGCTTTATGAATTGTTCCTGCTGGGCCGGCGCAATGGCATGATCGCGCTGGAGGAACATGTGCTGGAGCCCCAAAACAGTTCCATTTTCAAAAAATATCCGCGTTTCTCCGCCAATCAGCATGCCGTGGAATTTCTCTGCGGGGCGCTGCGACCGATCATCGATGGTAAAATCAAACCCGACCAGTTGCGCCTGCTGCTCGATGCGGAAATCGGACAGATGGAAAACGAACACGGCGCGCCGGTCAACGTCCTGACGAAGACGGCCGACGCCATGCCGGGCTTTGGCATCGTGGCCGCCGTGCTGGGCATTGTCATCACCATGGCCTCCATTTCCGGTCCGGTGGAACAGATCGGCGAACACGTGGCGGCCGCCCTGGTCGGCACATTTCTGGGTATTTTACTGGCTTACGGCTTCCTCGCGCCGCTGGCCATGAACCTTGAATTTATCAGCACGGCAGAACTGAATTACACCCGATGCATCGCGGCCTGTGTCATTGGCTTCGCCAGCGGCATGGCGCCGGTCACTGCGGTGGAATTGGGCCGGCGCGGCCTGAGCAGCGAGTTGCGGCCAAGCGCGGACGAGCTGGAGCAAATGTTCAAGGCCCTCAAGACCGCCAAATAATTTTGATTCCGCATGAGCAAAAAACATGTTCATCACGGTGGTTCGTGGAAAGTCGCTTATGCCGACTTCGTCACGGCCATGATGGCCCTGTTTCTCTGTCTCTGGCTTACGTCGCAGGACCAGAAGATCAAGGACGCCGTCGAACGCGCGTTTAAGAACCCCTTTTCCTCCGTCACCAAGGAATCCGTCGGCATCATTCCGAACAAGGACGCCTCCAGCACCTACAAGCAGCAGGGCCGCTTCAGTTCGATCTCCGCTGTGGAAATGGAAACAATGCGTCATCTTAGCGAAGATCTGGCCAAACTGCTCAAACAGAAGGATGAGGATCAAAGCAGCGTTAAAATTGATCTGACGCCCGATGGGCTGCGGATCAACATTTTTGACCGGTCGCAAAAACCCATATTCAACCCCGATACAGATGTATTCACGGATTATGGCTCATGGGTTTTCAGCACGCTCGCCTGGGAAATCGCGCGTTTTACAACGTTTCACATCGAATTGGAGGGCCATACCGAAGCGAATACCCAGACCGGTCGCGAGGTGCATAGCAAGTGGGAGCTCTCCACTGAGAGGGCCAACGCGGCGCGCCGCAAACTGGTCCAAAGTGGGGTCGCCGGCGGCCAGATTTGCAAGGTTTCCGGTTATGCCGATACCATACCCATGCCCGGTTTTACGCCCACGGCCGAAGTCAACCGGCGCGTGACGGTTATGCTCAAATTAAAAGAATCCGTGGATTCGCTCCCGGACTCCGTTTCCGCCGAACCCGAACTTCCCCATGACACTCCTGCGAACTGAATCATTCATACCACTGTCAAACCTGCCGGTTTCCAGTGAACCCAGGGAATTTCGCGTCACCGTCATTCCCAAAGCCGACCAAACCCGGCTCTTGCAATCCATGGAGGCCCCGGCGCCTCCTCCGTCCGGCCCTGTGCCGTGTGGGGGAAAGGCCGGCGAACCACGCGTCACCCTCCAGTGCGATGGGGATCGGGTCACCAGCATCCGCATCCAATGCACCTGCGGGCAGATCATGGATCTGGCCTGTGTTTATGAATCACCCTCCAAGCCTGCATGAAAAGTTGCCCGGCAATTTCTGCTTCCAGCGGAGGAATCTTTTGCCATTACCAAACGGCGGGATGGTCAAAAATGCCCATAAACCGGCATGGCATATCCGCTGCTAAACCATTTCACGTATGGAAGTAAGTCTTTACCAGGCCGCCGCCGCGATGAATGCGACTGAGCGATGGCAGGAAATGATTTCCGACAATCTTGCCGCCGCCTCCGTTCCGGGCGCGCGCAAGCGTGAAATTTCATTTTCGGCCGTCCAGGCCGGCATGGCTTCCAATGCATCCAGCTTTGGGAATACGGGCTATGTCCTTCCGTCCGCCAATGCGATGACCAATTTCGAGCAGGGTGAGCTGCACCCCAGCGGCAATTCCATGGACTTCGCCCTGGAAGGTTCCGGTTTCTTTTCCGTCCAGATGCCCGACGGTCAGCGGGCGTACACGCGCAACGGACAATTTCAGCTCAACGCCCAGGGCCAGCTCGTCACTTCCCAGGGTTTTCGAGTGTTGGGCGACAGTGGCCCGATTCAATTTGATGCCGGCAGTTCCTCCCCCATCACCATTTCCGCCAGCGGTGAAGTCAACCAGGGTGGCGACCAGAAGGGGAAGCTGCAAATTGCCGAATTCAACAAACCCAACCTGTTGACAGCGCTGGGAGGAAGTTTGTTTCGCGCGAACAACCCGGATTTGAAAATCACCCCGACCGGCAGCACGCATGTGCGCCAGGGATCGGTTGAAAATGCGAATACTTCGCCCACCACGGAAATGGCCAGCCTGATCACCGCCATGCGGCTGTTTGAGTCCAACCAGAAGGTGCTCCAGATGCAAAGCGACCGCATGAGCCGCGAAATCAGCGACCTCGGCAACCCCGGTTAATGAATTCAAATATTTGACTTATGCTCCGCTCCCTTTACTCCGCCGCCGCCGGGATGCAATCCCAGCAAATGAACCTGGACAACATTTCCAACAACCTGGCCAACGTCAATACGACCGGGTTCAAGAAGAGCAAACTGGAATTTCAGGATTTGCTGTATCAAACCACCCGTGCGGCCGGCTCCGACCAGGGTGGCGGCAACCAGTTGCCCTCCAGCCTCCAAATCGGCCAGGGTTCGATTCCGGTCGCCACCCAGCGCATTTTCACCCCGGGCGAACTGACGCAAACCGGCGAGAACCTGGATGTGGCCATCCAGGGTGACGGTTTTTTCCAGGTCCAGATGCCCGATGGCACGCTGGCCTACACCCGGGATGGCGCGTTGAAAACGGATTCGTCC
>Ga0265337_1000377_pt1 | contig 23918 bp, 25 predicted proteins | sample 42122metaG_FD_192441 | JGI IMG/M metagenome (GOLD analysis project Ga0265337, IMG submission 192441) | Rhizosphere microbial communities from Carex aquatilis grown in University of Washington, Seatle, WA, United States - 4-21-22 metaG | ecosystem: Host-associated > Plants > Roots > Rhizosphere >... | reverse complement strand
GGGCCCCGATGACGTCCTGGGTCGCGACTACGACACCGCGGGACGCCTGTCGGCGCCGGTCCTGGCCGCCCTTGACCTGCCAAGCGACGCCGATGCCTACCTGTGCGGGCCCCCCGCCTTCATGGCGGACATATCCGCCGCCCTGGCCGCGTACGGCATCCAGGCCGCCCGCATCCGCACCGAGGTCTTCGGCGCCGGGCCCGCGATTACCCCGGGCATCGCGCCCGCGCCCGCCCGCCGGCCGCACCCGCCCGCTGGCCAGCCGGGGACCGGTCCCCTGGTCACGTTCGCCCGCAGCGACCTGAGCGCGCCCTGGGACGCTGGCTACGCCAGCCTGCTCGAGTTCGCCGAGGCCTGCGACGTGCCGGTGCGCTGGTCATGCCGCACCGGCGTGTGCCATACCTGCGAGACGGCGGTCATCTCAGGAAAGGTCGGCTACGACCCGGCCCCGGTCGACGACCCCGCCGACGGCAGCGCGCTCATCTGCTGCTCGCAGCCGGGCGAGGACCTCGTCCTCGACCTGTGAGCGGCCACGGCCCGCGATTCGGTCGCGGCTGAGCGGGGAACTGGTGCAACCAGGGGACGGGCCAGGGGGTCCTACGGTGGTAATGGCGCGCTTCGCGTGCGATCGTTTTCCCGACACGAAGAGAGGCGGTCTTCCGATGCGTCCTGACATCAGGCCCGGCGGCACCTTCCCCGACTACGCTCTCCCGGACCATGCCGGCACGGTGCGCAAGCTCAGCGAGCTGCAGGGCCGCGATCCGCTGATCCTCACCCTGGCGCGCGGCAACTACTGCCCCAAGGAGCACCAGCAGCACCTGGAGCTGGCGGCCAACTACCCGAAGATCGCGGTGGGCTACACCCAGGTCGCCACCATCGCCACCGACGACCACCACACGCTGCAAGAGTTCCGCGCGTCGGTGGGCGCCCAGTGGACGTTCCTGTCCGATCCCGGCCGGACCGTGCAGCAGGACCTGGACATCGCCGAGTACACCGACCCCGAGCACAACCCGATGATCCCGCACACGCTGGTGCTCAAGCCGGGCCTTGTCGTGCACAGCGTTTATAACGGCTACTGGTTCTGGGGCCGTCCGTCGTTCTACGACCTGTGGCGCGACCTGCGCGCCGTCACCAGCGAGATCCGTCCCGACTGGGACCTGAGCGCCCCGGGGCTGCGCGAAGCCTGGGACGCGGGCGACTACTCGCACTTCCACGGCTGGGACCAGCGGGCCGGCTCGGCCCCGACCTCGTACACCTGAGACTCCACCTGACGGTCAGCACGAAATCACGAAGGGGCCAGGCAATGCGGACGCCGGTGTGTGAGTTGCTCGGGATCGACCAGCCGGTCGTCCTGGCGCCGATAGCGGACGTGCCCGGGCTGACCGCGGCGGTCTCGAATGCCGGCGCGCTCGGCACGGTGGCGCTGACGTGGACGGCCGACGTCGCGGGCCTGGTTCGCGAGACCGCCGCGCTGACCGCGCGGCCGTTCGCCGGCAACCTGGTCCTGACCGGGGACATGCACGAGCGCCTTGACCAGGCGCTGGTGGCCGGGCTGCGGATCGTGCTGTTCTTCTGGGGCGATCCAGGCGGCTACGTCGAGCGGGTGCACGACGCCGGGGGGATCGTCATGCATACCGTCGGCAGCGCCGAGGAGGCCCGGCGGGCGGTCGGATCCGGCGTGGATGTCATCGTCGCGCAGGGCTGGGAGGCGGGCGGGCACGTTTGGGGCAAGGTCGCGACGCTGCCGCTGGTGCCCGCCGTGGTCGACGCGGTGGCGCCCGTGCCGGTGATCGCGGCCGGCGGGATCGGCGACGCGCGGGGCGTCGCGGCGGTGCTCGCGCTTGGCGCCCAGGCCGCGATGCTTGGCACGCGGTTCCTGCTGGCGCAGGAGATGCCGGTGCACGAGGACTACCGGCGCCGCCTGATCGCCGCGGCCGAGACCGACGCGGTCTGGTACCCCAACCTGTACGACGTCGGGTGGCCCGATTCCCCGCACCGCGCGCTCCGCAACTCAACCGCCAGGGCGTGGGAGGCCGCGGGCCGTCCGCCGGACGCGCAGCGGCCGGGGCAGGGCGACGTGATCGCGCACTTCGCCTCGGGTGAGGCGATCGTCCGCTACGAGCCGGCGCCGCCGATGACCGGGACCACCGGGGACATCGAGGCGCTCTCGCTGTGGGCCGGGCAGAGCGTCGCGCTGGCCAGGAATCCGCAGCCGGCGGCGGACATCGTCGCCGAGCTCACCTCCCGCCTGTAACCCGCTGCCGGCCGGCGTCCGGCTGATGCCGCACCGGCACCGCGAGGAACCGGTAAACGCTAGCCGCCCACCAGCTTGCGGGCCGCCGCCGCGATGTGGTCCGCGTCGATCCCGGCCCACGCGAGCAGTTCCGCGCCGGTCCCCGAGCCCGGCATCCCGTCGACCGCGAGGCGGATGAGCCGCAGGTGCTGCTGCCCGGCGCCGAGCAGCGCGTCCGCGACGGCCGAACCGAGCCCGCCTTCTGGGTGGTGGTCCTCCGCGACCACGATCCGCCCGCCGGTCGCCGTCACGGTTTCCGCCTGCTCGCCCGCGCTCATCAGCACGTCCCGGAGGCCGAGCAGCGCCCAGCCGGATCGCGAAGGTCAGCCGATGAGCTGCTGGCCGCCGTCGACGTCGTAGGTCGCGCCCGTGAGCGCCGGGTGGGTCATCAGCGTGACGGCGAACGCGGCGATGTCCGCCGGCCCGACGACCCGCCGGATCGGCAGCGTCGCCCGCAGCTCTTCCCGGCGGTGCTCAAGCTCATCGCCGAGCACGCGAGCCGCCAGCGGGGTGTCCACGAACCCGGCGGCGATCGTGTTGACCCGGACCGGGGCGAGCTCGAGCGCGGCGTTCGCCGTGATGGCGGGCAGCGCGGCGGCCATGATGGCGGCGATGACCTGGCCGCTGCCGGGGCGGCGGGAGTCGGTGTTGGTGAGGAAGGTCAGCGAGCCGCCGGGGCGGACCCGGCCGGCGCACTCCCGCGCGACGCGCAAGGACCCGAGCAGGTGCTGGTCGAGCACCCGGCGCGCCTGGTCGAAGTCCAGGGTAGCGATCGGCGCGTAGACCGGGCCGCCGCCGGTCACCATCACGTGGTCCACCGGCGCGGGCAGGCCAGCGAAGAAGAGCTCGAGCCTGGCGGGATCGTCCAGGTCGAGCGTCGCGACCGAGGCGCCGAGCTCATCACGCACGGCGTCGAGCCCTGCTTGGTTACGGCCGGTGATGATGAGCTTCGCCCCGGCCGCGTGCGCCTGCCGGGCCGTCTCAAGCCCCATGCCCGAGCTCCCGCCGATGATGACCACGATGCTGCCGGAAAGACCGCTCATGACGCTCCCTTCCTGATGGTGGTGCCCGCCCGGCCGGCCAGGATGGCGGCGGCATCGGTCAGCGCGCCGATCGCGGCCGGCTGGCCGGATGCCTTAACGAAACGGAGGCATGCTTCGACCTTCGGCCCCATCGATCCGGCCGGGAACGTCATGGCCGACAGCGCGTCGGCGCCGATGGCCCGGATTTGCCGCGCGGCCGGCGTGCCGTACCCGTCGATGACCGCCGGCACGTCGGTGAGCACGAGCAGGCGGTCGGCCTTGAGCGTGATCGCCAGCTCGGCCGCGGTCAGGTCCTTGTCTACCACCGCTTCCACGCCGGCCAGCGCACCGGCCCCCGACCGGGCCACCGGCACGCCGCCGCCCCCGCCGCAGACCACCAGCACGCCGGCGTCGACCAGGGAGCGGATGGTCTCGATCTCCACCAGGCCCAGCGGCCTGGGTGAGGCGACCACGCGCCGCCAGCGGGGCCCGTCCGCCGCGATGGTCCATCCCAGGCGCGCGGCCAGTGCCCGCGCTTCATCCTCGCCGTAGCCGGCCCCGATGAACTTGGCCGGGTGGCCGAACGCGGGATCGGACGGGTCGACGACCGCCTGGCTCATGACGCAGGCCGCCGGCTGGTCGATGCCCGCGTTATGCAGCTCCTGGACCAGCCAGTACCCGATCATGCCCTGCGTCTGGGCGACAAGCACGTCGAGCGGGTACGGCCGGCTGAGGCTGAGGTCGGACTGGCTCTCCAGCGCGAGCACCCCCACCTGCGGCCCGTTGCCGTGGCAGAGCACGAGCTGATGACCGGCGGTCAGCGGGGCGAGGGCGGCCGCGGCCTGCCGGACGTGCCGCCGCTGGATCACGGCGTCCGGCGGCTCGCCCCGCTCGAGCAGGGCGTTTCCGCCGAGGGCCACTACGACGCGCATCGCCGGCCCGCGCTCACGGTCGGCCGCCCGTCGCCGCCTGGGCCGGGATCGTGGCGATCATGAGCGCCTTGATCGTGTGCATCCGGTTCTCCGCCTGGTCGAACACCACGGAGGCGGATGACTCGAAGACCTCGTCGGTGACCTCGAGCGCGTCAAGCCCGCGGCTGGCGTAGATCCGCCGGCCGATCTCGGTGTCGCGGTTGTGCAGGGCGGGCAGGCAGTGCAGGAAGTTGACTTCCGGGTTGCCGGTGGCCTTCAGCACGGCGGCGTTCACCTGGTAGGGCAGGAGCTGGTCGATCCGGGCGCCCCACTGGTCCTCCGGCTCGCCAAGGGACAGCCAGACGTCGGTGTAGAGGAAGTCGACGCCGGCCACGCCCGCGCTGACGTCATCGGTCACGGTGAGCCTGGCCCCCGACCCGGCGGCCAGGGCCGCGGCGGTGGCCCGCACCGCCGCCGCCGGCTGCAGCGCCGCCGGGGCGCAGATCCGGGCGTCCATGCCGAGTGTGGCCCCAGTCACGAGCAGCGAGTTCGCGGTGTTGTTGCGGCCGTCCCCGAGGTAGCAGAAGGACACCTCGGACAGCGGCTTGTCGCAGTGGTCGGTGATGGTCAGGATGTCGGCCAGCATCTGGGTCGGGTGCCAGGTGTCGGAGAGCCCGTTCCACACGGGAACCCCGGCGAACGCGCCGAGGACGTCGACGGATTCCTGGGCGAACCCGCGGTACTCGATGCCGTCGAACATGCGGCCGAGCACGCGGGCGGTGTCCTTCACCGACTCCTTGTGGCCAAGCTGGGATTCGCCCGGGCCGAGGTAGGTGACGTGGCCGCCCTCGTCGTACGCGGCGACCTCGAACGCGGACCGGGTCCGGGTGGAGGTCTTCTCGAAGATCAGCGCGACGTTGCGGCCGGCCAGCCGCCGCCCGGTCACCCCGCGGCGCTTGTCCGCCCGCAGCGACCTGGCCTGGCCAACCAGGAAGAGGAACTCTTTGTCGTTGAGGTCGGTCACCGTCAGCAGGCTGCGTCCTTGCAGGTCCATGGGATCCTCCCTAGGCCGGATCGCGCTCGATCGGGCAGGTCATGCAGCGGGGGCCGCCACGGCCGCGGCCGAGTTCGCTGCCGGGCACCTCGAGCACCTCGATGCCGTGCTTGCGCAGCATGGTGTTGGTGGCGACGTTGCGGTCGTAGCCGAGGATCACGCCGGGGGCGACGGCCAGGTAGTTGTTCCCGTCGTCCCACTGCTCGCGCTCGGCGGCGCGGATGTCCTCGTCGGTGACCAGGACGGTGACCGCGTCCACGCCGATCGCCGCCGCTATGGCGTCCCAGAGGCTGTGGTTGTGCGTGACCTTCAGCTCGGCGCCGGGCCGCTCTGCCCCGGTATCGGCGCTGGTGATGGTCCATGACCGCGGGTGCCGGTCGATGTAGGGGTACAGAACGAAGGTGGTGCGGTCGATCATCGTCATGACCGTGTCGAGGTGCATCATCGCGTGCGACTTGGGCAGCTCGATCGCGATGACGGTATGGGCCTGGCCGCTGTCGAACAGGGCGCGGGCGAGGATTTCCGCCGCCATCGGCGTGGTCCGCTCGCCCATGCCGATCAGCACGGCGCCGTGCCCGAGCACGTGCACGTCGCCGCCCTCTACGCTGGCCGGCAGGTGGCTCGTGTCGTCGTCGCCGTAGTAGGTGAGGAAGCCGGCGCCGGCGAACATCGGGTGGTAGTCGTACACGGCGCGGACGTGCAGGCTCTCTCGCTGCCTGGCGGGCTTGGCCATCGGGTTCATCGACACCCCGCCGTACACCCAGCAGGAGTTGTCCCGGGCGAACAGGTGGTTGGGCAGCGGGGGGAGCACGAAGTCGTCGGCCCGCAGCATGTCCCACTTCAGGCTCTTGGCCCGCAGCGGCCGCAGGTCGGCCTTGAGCACGCCGCCGACCAGGTACTCGGCGAGCCGCGGCCCGTCGAGGTCCGCGAACAGCTCGCGGAGCGGGCCGGCCAGCGTCGGGCCGAGGAGCTCGGGGGTGCACACCCGGTCGAGCACGAACTCCCGGCCTTCGTTCAGCTCAAGGGTCTCGGCCAGCAGCTGACCGAAGTAGTGCACCCGCACCCCGCGGTCGCGGAGGATCTCGGCGAACGCGTCGTGTTCTTCCTTGGCCTTGCTCGCCCACAGCACGTCGTCGAACAGCAGCTCCCCGATGTTCCGCGGGGTGAGCCGGGACAGCTCCACGCCCGGCCGGTGGATGATGGCCTGCCGTAGCTGGCCGACCTCTGACTGCACGTTGAAGGTCATGACGGTCTCTCCTGGTCCTCGGGGCCGGCCGCCGCGGCCGTCGCGGCGGCTACGGCGGTTGCGGTCGTGGCGGTGCTTGCGGTGGCGGGCGCCGGGTCCGCGGGCGCCGGGACCTGCCCGGTGCGCTCGCGGTGGGCCCGGACGAACGCGTAGAGGATGATCCCGGCCAGCACGACGACCATGGCCTGGTACACCGCCGAGTAGCCGGCGGCGAACGTGACCCACAGCGAGAACAGCGTGGCCGCGGCGGCGACCGACAGGTCCCTGGCCAGCAGCCAGCCCTGCACCGGCCGCCGCCGGGCCACCAGGAAGGTGAGCTGGGCGCACGCCGAGAACAGGTACGGGATGGCCACGGTGACCACGGTCAGGTCGACCAGTTCGGTGAACACCGTCAGCCCGGAGCTCGTGGTGTAGCGCCAGAGCATCAGCAGCGACGGCAGCAGCGCCGCGACCACGATGCCGAACCACGCGTTGCCCCGGCGGTCGGTCCAGCCGAACGGCCGCGGGAACAGGCCGTCGGCGGCCGGCGCGCGCGATACCTCGGCCGTGACCAGGGTCCAGCCGATGAGCGCGCCGAACCCGGAGGTCGCGGCGAGCGCGGCGACCAGCTTCCCGGCCCACGTGCCGTGCGGGAAGATCGCGTCGAAGGCGTTGACGAACGGCGCGCCGTTGTTCAGCAGCGCGTGCTGGCTGACCAGGCCCATGACCGCGGCTGACGCGGCCAGGTACACGATCGCGGCCGCCCCGGTGCCGAGCAGCGAGGCGCGGCCGACGTTGCGGCGCGGGTCCTTCACCCGCTTGGCGGTGATGGCCGCCGTTTCCACGCCGATGAACGAGAACAGCGCGACTCCGGCGGCGATACCGATCGCGGAGTACAGGCTGCCGCCCGAGGCGTTGAATGCGCCGAAGTTCGCCTTGCTGACGAAGAACCAGCCCACGACGGCGATGAACAGCAGCGGCAGGTACTTCAGCACCACGGTGAGGTTCTGCAGCCAGGCCGTCTGCCTGATCCCCGCCAGGTTCACCGCCGCCGGTACCCACAAGCCGATCAGGGCGATTCCCCAGTTGCCCAGGCCCGACGGGTTGATGCCGAACAAGGCATCCACGTAGAACACCCAGGTCGCGACGATGGCCGCGTTGCCCGCCCACGCCTGAACCCAGTAGCACCAGCCGGTCAGGTACCCGGCGAAGTCGCCGAACTCGTGCCGCGCGTACGCGTACAGCCCGCCGTCGGAGTTCGGTACCCGCCTGGTCAGCTGGCCGAACAAGACCGCGAGCACCATCGCGCCCACGGCGATCACCGCGAGCACGGCGAGGGAGACGGTGCCCGCGCCCGCGAGCACGGCCGGCATGGTGAACACCCCGGCCCCGATGACCGTGCCGATGACAAGGCTGGTGGCGGACGTCAGGCCGAGCACGCCCACGTTCTGCTCGTCCTTCGCCGTGGCCTGTTCCTGATCTCGGTGCCGCCCGCCCGGTGGGCGGGCGCTGACAGCGCTGGACATGGGGTTCCTCCTAGGGCGGCCTGCTCGTCCGCAGCGCATCGACGGTGGCTGCTGCCACCCACCGTCGCGTTACCGCGCGCCCCTTTGCGCCAGGGAGAGACCCTGGCCGGCCCCCTGGCCCCTGCGTTAGGCTGGCCGTACGAGACAGGGAGGCTGGCTATGACAATCCCGGCGTCGCAGGACCCCAGCCTCGGATTCGTCCCCGGCGATCACGTATGCGCCTTCTACAGCGGCAGCCGGAATGTGCTGGACGATATCGTCGTCGATTACATTACGAAAGGCCTGGAGGCCGGGAACAAGGTCTTTTGCATGGTCGACCAGCCGTCCGCGGTCCGCAGCAAAGTTCTTCCCCAGCTCATCGCGAAAGACGGCATGCTGAATGTCCTCACCGAGGACGAAGCGTACATGCCGGATGGCCATTTCTCTAAGGACGCGTTCATCGGCAATATGCAGGCCATGGTCATCGAGGCGTTCTCGCAAGGGTATGACGGCTTCCGTGGCGTCGGGGACGAGAGCTTCCTAATCAGGAACGGCGTTGACATCGCGGAATGGTTCGCCGCGGAATCGGAACTGAACAGGATCGTCCCCGACTACCCGCGGCTCTTTTTCTGCCTCTATGACCTTGACCTGTTTGACGGCGCCACGGTCATGCACGTGCTGCGGACGCATCCGCGGGTCTACGTCAATGGCATCCTGATCGGCAACCCGCATTACCAGGCCGAAGGGCTCACCGCATAGCCGCAAGGTCAGCTAGGCCGGAAGGTAAAGGGGATTCCTCTGCGTCGCCAGAGACGGGAGAGAGCGCCGCAGCGCGACATGCCCCAGTCAGATCAGGAAGGGTTGTTGTGTTGTGAAGGGTTGATAGCGTAATGGGTGTACGCTCCAAGTGCCTAACGGTGGCGGCGCAAAGATGACCGAAGCCACGGGATCGCCCGTGGCTTCCGTGTTGGTCGCGGGGACGGCTGCTACTTCAGCGCGTCGGTGAACCGCTGCCACGCGGCGGCGGGGATGCTCAGCGTAGTGCCGTCGCGGTCGGTGGTGTCCCTGACTGCGACGTTGCCGTCGCGGGTGGCTGTCTCTACGCAGTTGCCGCCGTTGCCGTCTGAGTAAGAGGACTTGCGCCAGCCTTCCATGTGCCTTCCAGCCTTTCCAGGAGCGCTGCGGACTCTGAGACCCGGTAGCACTCTCCCCGCAGGGTATCGAACCGCAGGGCAAGCCCCGCAACGATTTCCCGCTCGGTGTAGACGAACCCGCTGGCTGCGTGCTCGACCCAGGCGGCTTCGTCGGCCATGAGGAAGCCGCTAGCGTTGACGGGGTGGGCGATGGCGGGCAGGACCTGGATGGTGACGGTGGGCATGGCGGCGATCTCGAGCAGGCGGCGGAGCTGGTCGGTCATCACGGCGGGCGTTCCGACCTGCCGGTACAGGGACAGCTCATCGAGCAGGAACCACGCGGTTGGCGGGTCGGCGCGGCCCAGGACGCGCTGCTGCCGGTCTAGGCGGCTGGCCAGCCGGGCGGCGGCGGTCTCGCTGGTGATGTGCGGCTGCACGGCGATCAGGGAGCGCGCGTAGTCCTCGGTCTGCAGGAGGCCGGTCACGATCGACGGCGACCAGTCGCGCAGGCTGGCAGACCGGTCCTCGTACTCTGGCCATGACTTGAACGTGGCGGGGACCTCGGGCCAGTGCCGGGACTCTCCGTAGAACTCGGTGAACCAGCCCCGCCGGTCAGGGAAAGCCTCGTCGCAGCGGGCGGCCAGGTTCTCCGTCGGCGGCCGCTTCCCGCTCTCCACCCGGCCCAGGTGCGCGGCGTCCACGCCCATCCGCCGGGCCAGTTCCAGGACCGACCAGCCCCGCGCGAGCCGTTCCTTCTTCATCTGCCGGCCGAAGTAGCCTGCCGCGCTGTTTGCCTGACTGCCAGCCATACTGCCAAGTCTGCCATGACAGGGACACGGGCGGGAACTCACGGCAGCCTGATAAATACGGTCCGCTATCAGGATGCGGGCCCGTCCGCCGCCGGGTGCGACACGCCCGGTTCCTGAGTAGGCAGGAAAGGCCATGTCCACTGACGACGACTTCACCCGGCTAGATGATCCCGCGCTGCTGGCCGAACGGGGCCGCGTGCGCGACGAACTGCAGGCGCTGACCGAGCGGTACGAGGCGCTGAGCGCGGAGTTCACCCGGAGGGCGGCGGCGCAGTGGACGCGGTGACGGGGACGATCTCAAGCCTGCCGGCGTCGGCTGGGCGGATGCTGGCGGTGGAGATCCTGCTCGCGGATCCCGAGGCACTTGGTGACGACGTGCTGGAGTCGTGCCTGTACTTGCTGCGGGAGCGGCTGCGGGCAACGTGACGGCACGAGGCCTCGTGCGGGGCGGTTCTCTGCGATCGTTGCCGCTCGGGATGGCCCCGGCGGGTTGCGGTCCTGCCGGGGCGGCAGGCTCCGGGTCGCCGACCCGGAGCCTGCTTGTTTTCGACCGTCGGGCGGAGGGTCTTACAGGCCGACCTGGTTGGCGGCGTATTCGGCTTGCGCCTCGGTGAACCCGGAGCCGTAGCTCGACGTGAGCTGCTGGATCAGGCTGGCCCGGCTGAACCCGCCTATCTGCATGTAGCCCTTGGCGGCATCGACGGCCTGTGCGTCCCAGTCGGGGTGGACCTGGTTGATGGCGTATTCTGCCTGCGCCTCGGTGAACCCGTTGCCCGCACTGGACGTGAGCTGCTTGAGGAGTCCCTGCTCGCTGAAGCCCGTGCCGTCGCTGAGGTAGCTTTGGGCGGAATCAACGGCCTGCTGGTCCCAGTTCGGGTTGAGGTACTTGATCGCGACCTCGGCGTCAGACTTCGCGAACCCGTTGCCAGCACTTGACGTCAGCTGGTTCAGCAGGCTCTCGTAGCTGAACCCCGAACCCATGCTGAGGTAGCCTTGCGCAGCCTCGACGGCCTGCTGCTGCGCGGTCGTCATCGGCGGCCCAGCCGGGGCAGCGGCCGTGCTCGGAGCCGAGTTGGCTGCGGCGGATGACACGGCCGCTGGCGCTGACGCGGAACTGCCCGCCGCTCTAGTGGCCGAGGCCGTCTTTGGCGGCTTGTTCGAGGCGGACGCGACGGCGATGATGACGAGCGCACCGAACGCGATGAGCCCGGTAAGCACCTTGTGCCGGGCAGGCCAGGACTTGCGCTTCTGCCCCTTCGGCGTCTGCGGCGGCATGGCTGACTGCTGCCACGGAGGAAGCTGCTGATCCTGGGGCGGCCACGGCTGCCCATACGGCTGCTGCTGACGGTTTGGCTGCTCCCATGGCTGCTGCTGGCCGACTGGCCCCTGCTGCTGGGGCCCGGTGCGCTGCTGGTGCGCGAACGGGTCGTACTGCTGTGGCTGCCGCGGCTCGTCTTGCCGCGAATGCCGAGCTGGCTGGCCGTAATCCCCTGGGTACGTCAATGCGTCTTGCCCCCAAACAACCGAAAGGCACCTGTTGCCTCCAGATGACTGACGTGGCGTACGCGCTACTGGAGCACAGGGTGATGCCGTTGACGCCGGAATGTTCTGATCGTGTTACAGAAAATCCCTTTCAGGAGGGAAAGTAAATCAATCGCCCGCCGCGCGGGAGGCTCCGGGGTTGCAGTCCCGCGGGGCGGCAGTCCCCGGGTCACTGACCCGGGGACTGCGTGTTGCTGGTCTTGGGGGAAGGCGGGAGGGGGGTTGTAGGGGGGAACATGGAAACCCGGGCGCTCGGGGTGCTTTTCCGGGGGGGCAGGGTTCCCCTGCGTTTTGAATTGCATCTTGACTTTGATTTTGGGTGGTGGAGTGCCTGGCACTACCCGGCCGCCTACGGCTGGGAGCCGGCGGGCATCGACAACGACTTCGCGGGAGACGCGCATCAGGTTCTCGCCGAGGCACTCACCGCGGTGAGCGCGGCGGAGCCGGGCGTGCCTGTGTTCCCGCTGGTGACCGAGGGATATCCGGCCGACGTGCTGCTGGACGCGGCGAAGGGCGCGGACCTGCTCGTCCTCGGCCACCGGGGGCGCGGCGCGGTCACGTCCGCGCTGATCGGCTCGGTCAGCCTGCATTGCGTGCTGCACGCGCACTGCCCCGTCCTGGTACTGCGGGAGCCGGAGTGACCGGCAGCGAACGTCACGTGCACGTGGCGGAGCAGGCTAACCGCATCCTCAGGGACGAGCGCGCGTGGGCGGCCTACGCGGCCTTCGCCGAGGCGCAGTTGCGCTGCGGCAGGATGCGGAACCTGCTCGCACGGGTGCGCAAGCTCGCCCGCCGCCTCATGACCGTGACGGTGACGCTCCTCTCGGTCGAGATCGCCCTCGGTGCCACGGCCAGCCCGCCGCCGTCAGCCGGCCCGGCCCGGTAGCACGTTCACCGCCATCCCAGAAATCTTGTGTTCGGACAATTACTCTCTGCTATCGTCGGCCGCGTTATTGCGAAGGAGCTTCCACGGTGCACACCAGCGATCCGTACGGCAAGGTTAACCAGGGCCGGCGCCGGTTCCTCGGCGTCGCGGCGGCGGGAGCCGCCGCCGCGACCGCACTGCCGTTGCTCGGCAGCGCCCGCGCCGCCCGCGCGGCCGGGCCGCCGGCCAGCCCGCAATTCGGCCCGGTGCGGCAGGTCACGGCAGGCGTGCTGAGCACCGGCTACGTCGAGGCCGGGCCGGCCAGCGGCCCGCCGGTGATCCTCATGCACGGATTCCCGTATGACATCCACAGCTACGTCCAGGTCGCACCGCTCTTGGCGGCCGAAGGGTACCGGGTGATCGTCCCGTACTTCCGCGGCTACGGCACGACGAGGTTCCTGTCGGCCGCCACGCCCCGCAACGTCGACCAGGCCGCGTTCGCGCTCGACATCCTCGCCCTGATGGATGCCCTCGGCATTCACCAGGCGATCCTGGCCGGATACGACTGGGGATCGCGGACCGGCGACATCATCGCCGCCCTGTGGCCGCAGCGCTGCAAGGCACTGGTGTCGGTCAGCGGCTACCTCATCACCAACCTGGCCGCCAACGCCAAGCCGCTGCCGCCGGCGGCGGAGAACGACTGGTGGTACCAGTACTACTTCTGCACCGAGCGCGGCGTGCTCGGCCTCACCGAGTACCGCTACGAGTTCGGCGAGTTCGTCTGGAAGTTCAACTCACCGACCTGGAACTTCACGACCGCGACGTATGGCCAGACCGCGGCCGCGTTCGACAACCCCGACTATGTCCCCATCGTCATCGGCAACTACCGGTGGCGCCTTGGCCTGGACCCGGCGGAGCCCGAGTACGCGGCCATCGAGCAGCGCCTGCAGCGGGCCCCGGACATCGCGGTGCCCGCCATCACCATCGACGGGAAGTACGACCCGTTCACGGCGGCGGGGAACGGGTCGGCCTACCGGGCTAAGTTCACCGGCAAGTACGACCACCGGGTCCTCGACGTCGGCCACAACGTGCCGCAGGAGGACCCGCGCGGCTTCGCCCAGGCCGTCATCGACGCCGGCCACCTCTGACCGCACCTCGCGGGGGCCGCGAGCGGCCCTGGTCAGCCGCACGGGACCGCGTCGAGACCGCGCAGCGCGTGGTGGAGCTGCCTGCGCGAGGTGATGTCCAGCTTCGCGAACACCTTGCGCAGGTGCCATTCGACCGTGCGGGGACTGAGGAAGAGCTCGGCGCCGATCTGCGTGTTGGTCTGGCCGTCCCGTGCGCGCACCGCGATCTGCGTCTCCTGCGCGGTCAGGTCCCGGCTGGCCGCCGGCGTGCGCTTGCGCACGCTCTCACCGGTGGCGAGCAGCTCGCGGCGCGCGCGCTCCGCGAAGGCGTCCGCGCCGATCGCGCCGAGCATCTCGTGGGCCCGGCGGAGCTGCTCGCGGGCGTCGACCCGGCGGTTCTCGCGGCGCAGCCACTCGCCGTACAGCAGGTGCGCGCGGGCCAGGTCGACACGGGCCCGTGACCGGCCCAGGTGCCCGATGGCTGCCTGGTACCGCTCCTCGGCGGCGGGGCCGTCACTGAGCAGCGCGAGCGACCGCGCCCGGACGCCCAGTGCCCAGTCAGTGCCCGTGGCGGTGGCGGACAGGGACAGGCCGTGCATGGCCGCGGCGGCCCGGCCGGGCTGCCCTGACCGGGCCGCCGCCTCGGTCAGTTCGGCCGCGGCCCAGCCGGCCAGCGGTGCGGAGCCCGCGTACGTAACGGCGTCCTCGGCCGCCGCGAGTGCCGTTTCGTACTGGCCCAGGCCGTTGTGCAGGACCGCGCTTGCCCATTTCGCGGCGGCGACCCCGAGCCCTTCCGCGCGTAGCCCCGCGTCCCGCGCCGCGCTGTCGATCATCCCGAGCGCCAGGTCCCGGTCACCCCGCAATGCCGCTACGCCGAGGGCTCCCTGCAGTGACGGCCTGGTTCCCGTGGCCTCGGCGGCCACCTGTGCCTCCGCCGCCAGCGCCTGCGCCGGGCCAAGCTCGCCGCCTAGCACGTGGCGGCAGGCAAGCGCATCGAGGGCCAGCGGCAGGTCGCCGAGTGCGCCCGTGTCGCGGGCCAGCGACGCGCTCCGGCTGGACAGGCGGTCGAATGCCGCGTCATCCCAGAGGTACAGCGCGACGGCGCGCGCAAGCGGCAGCCAGCGAAGCTCCTCCGCGGCGGCCATATCGTGGCCAGCGCCGTTCAGTGCCTGCCGCAGGATCGCGGCTCCCGCCGCGCGTTCCCCGGTGAAGTAGACCGCCAGGCCGTCAAGCAGGAGGTTGGCCGGGCCGGCGGAGCCGGCGGCCGCGGCGGCCGCCGCGGCGCTCGCTACGTCCGCCACGGTTCCGCCGGGAGCCGCCAGCCCGCCGGCGTACGCCACGGCGCGGAACGCGTCGAGGCACGCCCCGCGGAGGGCAGGGGCATCGGAGCCGTCCAGCCGCCGGGCCGCGTCGAGCAGTTGCCGCGGTACATCGCCGTTCCGGCTCCGGGTGAAGGCGAGCCGGGCCCGGATGAGACTGGCCCGGGCCTGCCAGCGGTCGTCGGGCATTTCCCCGTCCGTCAGGTCAAGCATCCTGACCGCGCCGTCGGGCTCGCCCGCGTGCAGCATGGCCGCCGCGGCGGCCAGCGCCCGGCGTGACCGCTGGTGAGCGTCTGCCGTTAGCAGCACGGCACTCTCAAGGAACGCCGCGAGGGCGGGAAGGCCGCCGCGGGCCTGCGCCTGCACCGCGGTCCGCTCCAGTTCGGCCGCCACGTCCTCGTTGGGCCCGAGGGTGGCCTTGCCCCGGTGCCAGGCCCGGCGGTCCTCATCGCCCGGCTGCACGGTGGCTCGCGCCAGCGCGTCATGCGCGGCTCGCCGGTCGCGCTGCGGGGCGGCCTGGTAGGCGGCCCAGCGCACCGTCGGCTGCCGGAAGACAACCCGCCCGCCGAACGTGAGCAGGTCAGTCTCGGCCGCCGGGTAAACCGCCTCCGGCGGGATTCCCAGCTTCCCCGCTGCCCGCAGTACGAGCACCGGGTCGCCCGTCGGGTCAGCCGCCGCCAGCAGCAGCAGCAAGCGCGTTTGCGGCGGCAGGTCGGCTATCTGCCGGCCGACAGGACCAGGGATCTGGCCCGGCGGCGCGTCCGGCAGCCCGAAGCCGCCGGCGAACCGCACCGGCGGCAGGTCCCGGAGCAGGCCTGCCAGCGCCTGCGGGTTCCCGTGCGCCTCGGCCACGATCTGGTCCCGTACCCGCCCGTCCAGCGGCCCGCGCGCGGCGGATGCCAGCAGGTCCCTGGCATCGGTGTCCGGCAGCCCGCCGAGTTCCAGCTGCGGCAGCCCGGTCAGGTCCGCCCATGGCTGGCGGGTGGCCACGATGATCAGGGCGGACTCGGCCGACACCCGTCGGGCGGCGAACGCCAGCGCCTGCTGCGATACCCGGTCCAGCCAGTGAGCGTCATCGATCACGCATACGAGCGGCTCCTCGGCCGCCGCCTCGGCGAGCAGGCCGTGCAGCCCGAGCCCGAGCATGAAGCGATCCGGTGCCGTCCCTGTCCGGAGTCCGAATGCGATCTCAAGCGCGGCCCGCTGCGGGTCAGGCAGCTTGCCGAGCAGTCCCGACAGGGGGCCGTGGAGCTGGCACAACCCGGCGTACGCCAGGTCGGTCTCGGATTCCGCCCCCGCGGTCCTGACCACCCGCAGTCCCGTAGCCAGCCCGGCGGCATAGTCAAGCAGGGCCGTCTTACCCGAGCCCGGCTCGCCGGGCACGACAAGGACCGCGCCGTGCCCGCGCCGCACTCCCTCGACCAGGTCGGCGATGAGCCCGCACTCGGCTTGCCGCCCGTACAGCCTTGCGGGGTATTCCTTGTTCGCGATCATGACTACGAGCCTGCCGGGGCAGGCCCGGCCGGCCAATCGAGCGCCCCTCAGTCCGCGGCTATGGGTGTCCCGCCCCGGGGCTCGGGATAACCCCACGGTCCCCGGCGGCGGCGCCGAGATTGTGGGGTTGACCCGATTGCCTCGCCGCTGACGAACGGACAAGCTTGGCCCGTGGTCCGCACAGCCCTCATCGTCGACGACAGCCCGGAGTTCCGCGAGGCCGCCGTCGCTCTGCTCGCCGAGCGCGGCTTCGATGTGCTGACCACGGCCGCCGACGCGAGTCAGGCACTCGACGTCGCGGCCGGCGCGTGCCCCGACGGGATCCTCGTCGACATCGGGCTTCCCGGCGTGGACGGTTTCGCGGCGGCAGCGTCGCTCGCCGCCGCGTGCCCGGCGGCCAGGATCGTGCTGACCTCAGCGACTTTCGCCCACGTGCCGCCGGAAGCCCTCAGGAAGTGCGCGGCGGTCGCGTTCGTGCCCAAGGAGGAACTGGCCGATGCCGATCTCGAGCGGCTCTTCAGGCCTGAAGGTACTTGAGTACGGCGAGGACCCGGCGGTGCACCTCAGGCGCCTGGCGCAGTCCTAGCTTGTCGAAGATGCTGGTCACGTGCCGCTCGACGGCGGCCACCGTGACCACGAGCTCGCTCGCGATGCCGCCGTTGGAGCGCCCTTCCGCGATGAGCCCGAGCACCTCGCGCTCCCGGGGCGTCAGGTTGTCGAGCGGTCCCGCTTCCCGTTTGCGGCCAACGAGGCGCGCCACCACGTCGGGATCGAGCACCGACCCGCCGTCCGCGACGCGCCGGACCGCGTCGACGAAGGCGCGCAGGTCACCGATCTTCTCTTTCAGCAGGTAACCGACGCCTTGCGCGCCGTCGGCGACCAGGGCGAGGGCGTACGCGTCCTCAAGGAACTGGGACAGGACAAGCACGCCCGTGCCGGGCCGCGCGGCCCGGATGGCCAGCGCGGCCCGCAGCCCGTCATCGCCGTGATCGGGCGGCATCTGGATGTCCGCGACAACGACGTCCGGGCGGTAGGCCTCGGCCATCTGCAGCAGGGTGCGCGCGTCGCCCGCCGCTCCCACCACCTCGAATCCGCCCTCGTCGAGGACCCGCAGGATCCCTTCCCTGACCAAGGGCGAGTCCTCGCCGACGACGACGCGAATCTGCCGCGCTGTACTCACGGCCCTCCTTCCGGTTGTCCTGAACGTTGGTTAGGGAATGACGAGAGCGGGATCACGGCCCGCAGCACCGTCCCGCCGGCCGCCGGGCTGACCAGGTCCATCGTCCCGTTCAGCGCCCCGATACGGTCCCGCAGGCCAACGAGGCCGCTGGACTCCGACCGGGGCACGGCACCGCCAACCCCGTCGTCGCGGATCTCGACGGTGCACTGGTCCGCGTCCAGCTCGACCCGCACCCGGGCGGACGTCGCGCGGGCGTGCTTGGCCACGTTGGTGAGCGCTTCTGAGCAGAAGAAGTAGACGCTCACCTCGACCGGACCCGGCAGTCTCCGGGCGGGCACGTCAACCTGGACCGGGATGGGCAGCCGGTCGGCGAGCGCCCGGACCGCGGCGGCGAGGCCGTGCTGGGTGAGGGTCGCGGGGAGAATGCCCGCGGCGATCTCGCGCAGCTCCTGGACGGCGCCCCGGGCGTCCCTGATCGCCAGGCCGAGCAGTTCCCGCGCCCGCTGCGGCGCGGAGTCCCACTTCTGCTCGGCGAGCTGCAGGTTGATGAGCGTGGCCACCAGCCGCTGCTGCGCGCCGTCGTGCAGGTCACGGGTAACCCGCTGGCGCGCGACGTCAGACGCGGTGACCAGGCGCGCGCGTGAGGCCATCAGCTCTCGCTGCGCGTCCAGGCGCTCGGTGATGTCCCGCACGTAGCCGGTGAACGCGAGCTCCCCGGGCAGCCCGGTGCGGGTGACGGTTATCTCGGCGGGAAACTCGCTTCCGTCCGCGCGCATGGCCGCCACCTCGATCCGCCGGTCCAGGATGCGCGACTCCATGGTCGCGAGGTAGCGCGCCAGCCCCTGCCGGTGAGCCTCCCGCAGCGACGGCGGCACGATCACCTCGGCCAGCTCCCGGCCGATCGCCTCCTCCGCGCGGTAGCCGAAGGTCCGCTCGAACGAGCTGTTCACGTAGGTGATCCTGGCGCTGCCGTCCATGCTGATCACCGCGTCGAGCGCGGCTTCAAGCACGGCGCGCTGCCGGGCCTCGCTGGTGGCGAGCCCCACCGCGCGCGCCTGGGCGAGGTCGCGTTCCCGGTCGGCCGCGGCGCGCAGCCCCGCTTCCGCGAGCAGCTCGTGGTTGGCGATGACCGTGCCGCACATCTGCGCGAGCACGGACAAGAGGAAGGCCTCCTCCTCCAGCGGGTCTTCCTGGCCCACGGTGACCAGGAAGAGCGGCTCGCGTCCGAGCGGGGGAGTGACCGGGAACGCCCAGCAGGAGCCGAACCCCTCGACGTCCAGCCGGGCGGCCCCGGCGAGCCGGGCCAGGACGTCACGGGCGCCTGCCGGGGCCTGCTGGTAGTAGTCACCGGAGGCACTGGGATGCCAGGCCATGGCCGTGTGCCCCGGCGCGACCGACGGGACCGCGGTCGTCACGAGGCGTACGGCCTGGGCGGGCGAGGACGCCTGGGCGAGTACTAGCGACAGGCCGAAGACGGCGTTGATGGACGACAGCCGCGCTGCTGCGCCCAGCTCCGCGCTATCCGAACTGGGCAAGGTTGAGGTTTCGTACTCGCAGAGCCACGGTTTACCTCCCGGGCGTGTACTTCTGCATCATCTCTCAGCGGCGAAGCCTGGGGCAAGGTCATTGACGCAGCCTTAACCGGCGCCAGATCACCGACTCCCACGGCTCGAGCATCAGGTCCGGCGGATGCCGAAGCGGCGCCCGGCCGGGGTGGCTGCTCAGGACCACGGCCGCGTCCCGCCAGCTGGCGTCAAGCGGCAGGACGGCACTGACCGGGTCGGCGGAGAGGTTGGCCGCGACCAGCAACGCGGCGTCGCGGCCGCGGCGCGTGAAGGCCCAGATCGCCGGGTGCTCGGCGAGCAGCAGCTCGAACTCCCCGTCGGTTACCACGGGATCGGCGTGCCGCAGGGCGATGAGCTGCCGGTAATGCTCGAACACCGACCCGTCGCGGCCGACCTGCGCGGCCGCGTTGACCACGGCGTGATCGGGGTTGACGGCGATCCACGGGATGCCGCTGGTGAACCCGGCGTTGGGGGAGTCGTCCCACTGCACCGGGGTGCGGCCCTGGTCCCGGCTCCTGCGGGCCATGGCAAGCAGCAGCGCCGCGAGGTTGTCACCGCGCGCGGCCGCCTCGGCGTAGAACCTGAGCGTCTGGATGTCACGGAAATCCGTGATCGCGGTGAAGGGCGCGTTGGCCATCCCAAGCTCGTCGCCCTGGTATACGTACGGGGTGCCCTGGTGCAGGTGCAGGACGGTAGCCAGGGTCTTGGCCGAGGCCACCCGGTGCGCGCCGTCGTCGCCGAACCGCGACAGGGAGCGCGGCTGGTCGTGGTTGCCGAAGTACAGCGAATTCCAGCCCTGCCCGGCCAGGCCGGCCTGCCAGGCGGACATCGACCGCTTCAGTTCGGCGAGCGGCAGCGGTCGCGGGTCGAACTTGTTCGCGCCCTGATCCAGCTGAACATGCTCGAACTGGAAGACCATGTCAACTTCGTGCCGCTGCGGGGCGGTGAACAGGACCGCCTGCGGAACGGTGACCCCGGGCATCTCACCCACGGTGAGCACGTGGGCCGGGCGCCCCGCGAATACCTCGCGGTACATCTCCTGCAGGAACTCGTGGTTGCGTGGGCCGCAGGTGAAGTACTGGTCGCCTGGCCCGTAGGGCAAGCCGGGCCGAGGCCGCGTGTCCGGCAGGGACGTGTCCTTGCTGATCATGTTGATCACGTCCATCCGGAAGCCGTCCACGCCGCGGTCGAGCCACCACCGCATCATGGCGTAGACGGCCTGGCGGACTTCGGGGTTCTCCCAGTTCAGGTCGGGCTGCTTGCGGGAGAAGATATGCAGGTAATACTGGCCGGTGGCCTCGTCCCAGGTCCAGGTCGGCCCGGAGAAGTGCGACTCCCAGTTGGTCGGCTCCGCGCCCGGCGTGCCGGGTACGGTGCCCGGGCGCGGGTCACGCCACCAGTACCAGTCCCGCTTGGGGTTGTCGCGGCTTGACCGTGACTCGGCGAACCACGGGTGCTCGTCGGAGGTGTGGTTGACGACCAGGTCCATGACTAGCCGCATGTCGCGGGCATGGAGCTCGGCGATCACCTCGTCCAGGTCGGCCAGCGTGCCGAACAGCGGGTCGATGTCCTGGTAGTCGCTGATGTCGTAGCCGTTGTCATCCATCGGCGAGCGGTAAACCGGGGACAGCCAGATCACGTCCACGCCGAGGCGCCGCAGGTAATCCAGGCGTCCGAGTAGGCCCCGCAGGTCCCCGACGCCGTCTCCGTCAGCATCGGCGAAGCTCCGCGGATAGACCTGGTAGACCACCCAGCGCCGCCACCGGCCGTCGCCCTCCGCGGCGGAAGGCCTCCCTGCCTCACTCACCAGCATCCCCCGCCTAGGTCAGCGTGCCTGCCCTGGGACGGCGCGCGGCGAGCCGGCGCCGCCATACCTGACACCACCAGCATGGCTGTCCCGGCGCGACATCCGCGACGGTTTGACCCGTATTTACCGCGGCCGGACAGAAATTCCGGTCAGGGCCGTGAGCCGCCGGGCAAAGGCCGGCCCCGACGTCAGCCACGGATGCCCGGGATGTGCGCCTGCCGTGCCCGCGTGCACCCAGCCGGCCACCTCGGTCAGCGCGCGCAGGCTGACGACGGCCTGGTACCAGCGCAGTTCGCTGGGCTCGACCGTGGTCGCCGCCTGGCGCTGGTACCCGCGGACGAAACGCCGGGCCAGCACCCGGCCGAACTCCCGCAGCAACGGCCGCTGCCAGGCCGGCACTTGCATTGGCGGCTCGCGCAGCAGCAGCGTGGTGTACCCGACGTCGTACGCTCGCGGCGCAAGCAGCGCGTTGCTCCAGTCGAGCAGGGTCACGTGGCTGCCGTCGGCGAGCAGGTTGAACGGGTGCAGGTCACCGTGGCAGATCACATCCGGGGCTGGCCTTGGCGGGTGATCCGCCAGCCAGCTGGCCGCGCCGGCCAGGTCCGGGCGGCCGTGTTCGCCGGCCAGCCGCACGAGCGTCGCGAGCAGCGCGGGCACCGTCACCGGGACCTCGCGGACCTGCTCGAGCTCGCCGCGCACCCGGTCCGGGTCGAGCGCGTGCAGCCGCGCCATCGCGGTGGCGAGCACCTGCGGGACGTGGAGCACTTGCCGGGCGACGGCCGGGGTCAGCCCGCCGTCGAGGCCCGACAGCGCCGGGCGCCCCGGCGCCCGGTCCATCACAAGGAACGCGCGGCCCAGGCCGTCGTCCGGGCCGCCGGACGCGCGCACCAGCGGGGTCGGGTAGCCGGCGGCGGCCACCGCGCGCTGCACGATCGTCTCCTTCCTGGCCGGCCGGGGATCGGGCATCAGCCGGGCGACCAGGTCGGCCGGCCAGCCGTCGGGCGGGCGCGCGAGAGAGAACGACAACAGCTCGGCCCAGAACCCGCCCCGCAGCGGCTCGGGGGGTCGTGCGTACTCCAGGTCCGGCCGTCCGGCGGCGACCCTCAGCATCCTGATGAGCTGATCATCCGCAACATTGTTCACCGTCACGGTATTTACCGTAACGGTTATCTTTGCTATTGTCTAGCCGTGACTTCAGTAGCGCCAGGAGACCAGGCCGAGGCGGGCACCGTGGATGAGCCGCTGACGATCGACGACCTCGCCCGCAAGGCCGGGCTGCCGGTCCGGACGCTCCGCGAGTACCACACGATGCGGCTGCTGCCGCCGCCGGAACGGCGCGGCCGGGTGGGCCTGTACGGCCCGGGCCATGTCCAGCGGCTCCAGCTCATCGCCCGCCTGCAGCGCCGCGGCTACTCGCTCGCCGGAATCCGTGACCTGCTCGGCGCCTGGGAGAGCGGTACGGACCTCACCACCTTGCTCGGCGTCGACCAGGGCCAGGCCGTGCTTGACGAGACGCCGCTGCGGCTCACCCGAACGGAACTGCTGCGGCGGCTCCCCGCGCTTGAGGGCAGCCTGGACCGGGCGGCCACGGCCGGGCTGGTCCGGTCGCACGGCGCGGACCACTTCATCGTGCGCAGCCCCGCCCTGCTCAGCCTGGCGGCCGACTGGGTGCGGACCGGGGTGCCGCTCACCGACGTGCTCGACGTGATCCAGGCGCTGACCGGAGACCTCAGCGCGCTGGCGCGCACGCTGGCCGGGCTGCTCGCCGACCGCATCGCGCCGTCCGCCGCCGCGAGTGCGGGAGAACTCCCCGGCCTGCTACAGCGCGGGCGCCCGCTGCTGCTCCAGGGCGTCGCCAGCACGCTCGCGGACCGGCTCGGCGCCGCGCTGGCGCAGCGGGCGGCGGCCACCGGCGACACCCGGCTCAGGTCCGCGCTCGACGGCATCCGCGTGGGCGCGGTGACGGATTCCGCGGGCACGATTCACCGGGCCGGAGGCCAGGAATGAAGATCGTGAACACCGACCAGGCCGAGCAGTGGAACACGGGCGACGACGCCGCCCACTGGGTGAACCACCAGGACCGTTACGACCGGATGAACGCGCCGTTCGCGGACATGATCCTCGACGCGGCCGCCTTGCGCCCCGGCGCCGACGTCCTCGACGTGGGCTGCGGCTGCGGCACGACCACGCTGGCGGCCGCGCGGCTCATCGCACCGGGCCAGGCGGTCGGCCTTGACCTGTCCGGCCCCATGCTGGCCCGGGCCCGGGCCGCCGCTGCCGCCTTCGGCCTCGGCAACGCGGAATTCCTTCAGGGTGACGCGCAAGTCCACCCCATGGAGCCGGGCCGGTTCGGTACCGTCCTGTCCCGCTTCGGTGTCATGTTCTTCGCTGACCCGGTCGCCGCCTTCGCGAACATCAGGTCGGCGGCTCAGCCCGCCGGGCACCTGGTCTTCGTGTGCTGGCAGCCGCTCGCCGCCAACCAGTGGCTCCTGGTCCCCAGGGCCGCCATGGCCGAGCACGTGCCGCCCGCCGGAGGTCCCGGGCCCGGCGACGGACCGGGCATGTTCGCGCTCGCCGACCCGGGCCGGATCCGGCAGGTCCTGGCCCGGGCCGGGTGGCAGGACGTCAAGGTCACCGCGGAGCAGCGGTCGGTCCTGGTCGGCGGCGGCGGAAGCCTCGACGAGGCCGTGGAGTTCCTGCGCACGTCCTCAATCGGCCGGACCGCACTGAACGGAGCCGGGCCAGGCACCGCGGCCCGTGCGCTCGCGTCACTGCGCGCCGCGCTCGCCCCGCACACCGACGACGAAGGAGTCCACCTGACCGCGGCGGTCTGGCTCGTCCAGGCCACGGCCCCATAGCCGGAGGCGATCCTCATCCCGCACGAAGCCTACGAGCCCTACGAGACGCTGGCCCGCCAGCGGGCTCGCCTGGACGACGCTCTTTCCGCCGCGCGGTCGGTCCAGGTGGAACTTCCTGGAGCCTTTAGCCCCGAGCACGACCGCGAGGTATCGGCATACGTGGACGGGGACATAACCTCTGGCAGGGCCCCATGCGCATCGAGGTGCCG
>Ga0265337_1000375_pt1 | contig 24002 bp, 27 predicted proteins | sample 42122metaG_FD_192441 | JGI IMG/M metagenome (GOLD analysis project Ga0265337, IMG submission 192441) | Rhizosphere microbial communities from Carex aquatilis grown in University of Washington, Seatle, WA, United States - 4-21-22 metaG | ecosystem: Host-associated > Plants > Roots > Rhizosphere >... | reverse complement strand
ACAGCGGACGGCACGGCAGCGAATTGGATGAGGACGAAATTGAAATTATCCGCGGCGCCCTGAGACTGAGCCAGCGGCGCGTCAAGGACATCATGACGCCCATTGAGAAGGTTTATTGGCTGACACCTGACACCGTCATTGACGGCGTTAAAATCGACCAACTGAAGCTTAAGGGTCATAGCCGGATACCAATTTTCAATGGAGCCAAAACTAGAGCCTTCGGCGTCTTGATGATGAAGGACTTAGTGGATATAGATTTCGACGACGAAAAACATACGGCTAGTGATTTACCGCAACGGCCGACTACGATGGTCGGCAGTCTGACGGCTCTGGATACCATGTTTCGTAAGTTCATCAGCGCCCACAGTCACTTGATGGCAGTTGAGCGCGATGATAAGATCGTCGGCATCATAACGATTGAGGACTTGCTGGAAGAGATTATCGGCCACGAGATTGAGGATGAGTCCGACCGCAGTCGCAGACTTAGCTAAAGAAACTTATTTCGTTCAGCTCAGGTGGTAAGAAGCCGTTCTCGTGCTAGAAATTGGCTTGCCATTTATAGCCTTTGTTGTAGCCCAGGTCTTTCATCAACTTGGTTGGGGCGTTGCGCAACGGATTGTAGCTCTTCGGCAGAAAATGCAGATAAACCAGGAAGGCCGTACTAATGCCGATAAAGAGCAGTATAAAAGCTCCTAGCAAAGGGTCCATGCTCAATGTACTACTCCAATCCTAGCCGCCCGCTTGTTTCATATCGCATACTTGTAATCTAGACGAGAAAGTTTAAAATGTTGTTTATGATTCGTTTATTCTCCGCCAAAAACTATTACGAGGCTTCCTTAATCTGACGAGAAGCCAGCTTTTAATTTGCATGATGAAATCTGCCTTCTCGGGCAGATTTTTTAATTTGTTCGAGAGCACCTAACCCTACTACGGAAAGTGAGGCACTGCGCGTGACCACTTTTAAGGCTCTCATCAAGAGGGCTAGAAAGTTCGCCTGGTACTACAACCGGGCGGTGGTACTGGGAACTCTCCAGCGTGACATGACGCCGCACATCGTCTTCGCGGATTTGCGTGAAGGCGATGTCATCGGCTTCGAGCTGCCGGGAACACTGGTAAGTGTGAGAGTGGTGGACACAGCCCTGCAGCTAGTGGTGCCGTGTAGGTGGCACTACAAGTCAGGCAAGATGCAGTTCCGCGGCCATGCCATTGCCGCTGGACGCCACACCACCTTTGGCAGCTCCCGCTGGGCTGGCAACTACATCACGCTAGCGCCGGCCCGGAGAATCATACTCAATGGGAAGCCCATCCCTGAAGGCAGGTTGCTACGGTAGGGCAAATAGGGGCTGCGGTGGCACACCACCGCAGCCCCTACTCAAACTGACCGCCCGCTTGGTTTTTCTCGGGTTTATAAGAGCCCTACTTGGGCAGGTTGGCGCGAGGAATCACGATAGTATCCATTTTATCGGGCCGGTCAGGGTCAAAATGCCTCGTTAGGGGCGGAAAGTAGCTATGGAACTCAATGTCATTATCAAAACAAACTGTTCTGGCGGCTTCCATGGTTTGAGGATCAGAGGTTACCAGAAACTTACCATTTTCATCTAGGGCCGGCCCGACCTCGTGCAACAATCGTCCTATTCTGCTACCAAAATAGTCCGGGCCAAACATAAAGGCAGCCACTAAATCGAACCTTTTGCCTTTGCGATTCAATTGCCTTAAAGTCCATGCACCGTCGCCTATGTGGATATTCTCGGGCGGTAGGATGCCGCTTATAGCGATCTCTGCAGCGTGCTCCGGCTCTAATTCGGCCGCTTCTACACTACCGCCGTTCAGTGTCGCCAAGCGCCCCAATGCATAGGTGGCTCCGCCCGTGCCGGCGCCATATTCAAATATTCTTTTAGATGCCCGTAAATCAAGTTGCCCCTGTATCGCCATAACGTTGAGCGAATGTTGAGCTCTTACTGCGGCCAGCTGCTGCCAGGGGTGCAGTTCTGTGAAATCAAGGTAAGCTTCTACGCATAAGCGCAAATCCCCGACTTCATGCGATGTTTTAGAAGTGCTCGCCATAATATATAAGTTTAATTGATAATTATACAATAGTTTTTGATTTATGCAACGGAAACCGCCCGCCCCATACCATAAAGCTACGAGGTAAACTTATTTTGAGCGTTAGATATAAAATAAGGGTATGGGGACCGATTATCGGCGCAACCACTATGTTCCTGAGTGGTATCAAAAAAACTTTATCCCGCCCGATGGTTCGGGGAAGCTATTTTATTTAAGACTAAAGCCGAAGGAGTTCAGAGACTCAAAGGGAGGGATTCATCTTGAACCCGCCCTGCGCGAGTCTAGTCCAGGACAGTGCTTCTACCAAAAGGATCTTTATACCACGAGGTTTGGCGCAAATGTATCCCGAGATATTGAGAGGTACTTCTTCGGCCTGATGGATACAAATGGTCAAAAAGCAGCCAATCACTTCGCTAACTACGTTTTCCCTAACTGGGATGGTAAGCCGGTTCAAGACCTCATAACTTACCTGAGTACCCAGAAACTAAGAACCCCCAAAGGATTAGACTGGTTAGCAAACACGCTGGGTACTACAGACGGAAACCGGACCTTAATCGAGATGCAAAGATTCCAGGATGTTTTTTGTGCCACATGGGTAGAGTGTGTGTGGCAAATAGCAGACGCTGAAAGTTCCGATACTAAGTTCATTATTTCTGACCACCCCGTGACTATATACAATCGCGAATGCGGCCCACGGAATAAGAAGTGGTGTCGAGGCTCCAATGACCCTGACATTCGCCTTCAAGGCTCGCATACTGTTTTTCCTCTCAGTCTGAATAAAGTCTTGATATTGACGAATATGTCTTGGGTGCGCAACCCATATCAATCAGCAGTTGGCGAACGTCCCAACCCGACTCTCTACCACAGTACCGTATTTGACTTCCACCGGTTACAAATTAATAGACGCCTGTCGGAGCAAGAAGTCAGAGAAATTAATTTCGTTATTAAAAGTCGGGCTTATGACTACATAGCCGCTGGTAAAGAAGAGTGGCTGTACCCTGAGAAATTCATCACGAAATCAAATTGGAATGTTTACGGCGATGGTTTGCTATTTATGCCCGATCCTCGCTCATTCAATTATGGCGGTGAGGTATATGGAGGTAATAATAGTGGCCCGACCTTTGCAGTGGATTCATATGGGCGAAAGCCTGGGGACCCAAATTTCGGAAAGGAAGATATCCCCCCGAACCAAAGCACTCTGCCACTTTATCGATTCCAGGGGGATTTTGCTCGCAAATTTGGCACACACCGACGAGGAGTAGCTATGGAGTTTGGGGAGCTTGAGGACGAGGTAGACACTGAAACCTACCACGAGTATCACCTTGGCTTGGGGAAGCAAAAGAAATCAAAAAACATAATTTAATATTGGGTCCGGGCATCGGCTCAAACAGAAGACTGAGTGCAGCCAAAAAGATGTCGGCCAAACGTATGTTTGAGCGAAGCGAGGCCGGCTTGGCCCACTTTTTGGCAAGCGAAGTCGCTCTGCTTTGAACGCAGCCCGGCGGTTTGCCACACTTTGCCGTTCAAAGTGTGAAAATTTTAGGACTTTTGAAAAAAAGACCAGTAGCCTTATCGCCTGTTTGCAAAATTATCGAGTTTCTTGCCAATCACATACCCCAAAGCTGCTAGTGTGACTATAGGCCCGACAAGAATAGAAATCTCTGCTAGCTCCGCATGAGTGCTGAAATCAGCATTCTGGACTTCTCTCTGCGTAGGGACATATCCAACATATTGTCGATCTATTCCGTAGTGGCCGTATCTATCAACCCCCATGACTCCAAGAATGATGCCGCCAATCATGCCACCGACACTGAGGACAAGGTCAGCTCCTTCAATCGGTTCTTCGTCGTCATTGCCCCATCTCCTGCCGCCTTCGCCGCCTCTGTCATTGCCATTATTGCCGCCGTTCCCACCGCCACCACCAAACTGTCTCTCAAACTCTGTCAAGTCTGTTAGTCTAATCTCTCCACCAGCGGGTCGCTCTAATGTAGCCGTCATCTTATCGAACATTATTCACTATTTCGCAAAAAAGTCTAGGTTCTGCAGTTCATCTGGCAAAAATCCTTTGGGGTGCTTAAACCCGGCCTCCCACTTTGTGCCTTTGCCGTAGCCTAAATCTTTCATAAGTTTGGTTGGCGCGTTACGCAGGTGAATCGGCACAGGCAAATCCGGGTATTGCCGAGCTGTGGTTTGCGCGGCACTCATGGCGCTAGCAACCTCGCGTGACTTAGGCGCTTTGGCCATCACAGTTGCGCAGTGAAACAGATTATATTGGCATTCTGGCATGCCAATGCGCTCCACCGCCAGGAACGTCGAAACAGCCAGGTTTAGCGCGGCCGGGGCGGCCATGCCAATATCTTCACTGGCAAAAACTACCATCCGCCGTGCAATAAACTTGGGGTCTTCGCCGGCCTGCAGCATCCGTGCCATATAATAAAGCGCCGCCGTGGCGTCGCTGCCGCGCATCGATTTTATAAAGGCGCTGATGATGTTGTAGTGGTTTTCGCCGGCTTTGTCGTAACCCGGCACCCGTTTTTGGGCGGCGCTCTGCACAACTTCCGGCGTAATGGCGCCCCGCGTCAGCTGCAGCGCTAGCTCTAAATTGCTTAGCGCAATGCGGCCGTCGCCGCCGGAAACTTCTGCCAGCATGTCAACGCCGGCGGCTGGCAAGCGCTTAGCACTGAGCTTTTCGGCCTTGGCGGCGCGTTTAATAATCTTTACGATGTCAGCTTTGGTCAGTGGCTCCAGCACAACTACCCGGCTGCGCGACAAAAGAGGAGTGATTACTTCAAAGCTGGGATTCTCGGTTGTCGCGCCAATCAATGTAATGAGCCCGGACTCGACGTGCGGCAAAAAAGCGTCCTGCTGGGCTTTATTGAAACGGTGGATTTCATCAACAAACAGGACGGTTTGAGTCGGAGCCTTGGTGGTATTACCCTGCTGGTTGGCCCGGGCGCGCTCAACAACTTTAGTAACATCGGCTTTACCAGCGGTTACGGCAGAAATTTCTACAAAGTCGGCCTCTAGCTCATTAGCGATAATCCGCGCCAATGTGGTTTTGCCACTGCCCGGCGGCCCCCAAAAAATCAAAGAAAACGGCTGACCGGCTTTAACCAGCTGGCTAATCATTTTACCTTCGCCCAAGATGTGTTCTTGGCCAACCACCTCCGACAATTTACGCGGGCGCATGCGCTCCGCTAACGGCTGCTCCATAGGCCTTATTATATATCTATCACTTCGCCGGTTGGTCGGGGTTAATCTCGTGGCCGCCAAACTTGTTACGCATAGCGGATAATAGTTTGGTGGCGAAGTTGATCTCGCCATTTTGGCTAGCAATACGAATGTCAAAGGCCGTTTGGATGGCTGGCATCGGAATATTCATTTCCTTGGCGACTTCCAGCGTCCAACGAGCTTCGCCGGATTCAGCTACAACGCCGTCGATGCCTGCCAGCTGGGGATTTTCGGCCAGAGCTTTTTGTGACAACTCATTCAACCAGGAAGTCACCACGCTGCCGTGCTGCCAAACTTCGCCAGCCGCCGCTAAATCCAACTCTTTATATGGACCTTCTTTTAGGATACGGTAGCCTTCTGCCAAGCTCTCCATCATGCCGTACTCAATGGCGTTGTGGACCATCTTTACAAAATGACCGCTGCCGCTGGGTCCAAAATACTGATAGGCGCCGCTAGGCTTGGCCAGAGTTTTGAGCACCGGCTCGACCACTTTAAAAGCTGTGTTGTCGCCACCAGCCATCATCGAAAAGCCATTTTTGTAGCCCCAGACACCGCCGCTGGTACCAACATCCAGAAGTGTTGAACGGGCAGCCGCAACCTTATCAGAGCGTTTTTGGGTTAGCCGAAAATCAGAATTACCGCCGTCAATTATCAAGCTGCCCTCCGGCGCTAAAGCTAGCCAAGCGCCTAGCTCCTCGTCTACCACGTTCGCTGGTATCATCAGCCACAGCATTAACTGCTCGCCCACAAAGGCTTTAATTACATCTTCTTTTTTATAGGCGGCTTTGGCGCCATAAGTAACGGCCTCGTCAACCTTCTCCGGGCTGCGGTTTTGGGCGTAGACCTCGTGTCCGTCTTCGGCTAGTTTGCGGGCGATTTGCATGCCCATCCGGCCCAAGCCGGCAATTGCGATTTTCATAGTGCTTCTCCTATCCAATTATTAAATACTATAAACCTTGGCAGCTTTTTTAGCAGCTGGGCCGGCATTTTTTCAATCGTTATATCCTGCTGCAGCTGCGCTACTATGGGTTTTTTCTTGTCGTCGCTCAGGCTAACGACAGCCTCGTCCAATAACTCCAAGGCCTTAGGGGTAGTAGTTATACGCTGATAATCTGGACCTTGGTAGTGAGTAACTAAGCCTTTTGCGCTTAGCGCCGGGCTGTCTGGCAAAATGCCCGAAGTGTGACCATCCGGGCCAATACCTGCTAGGGCGATTTTGAAATCAGCCTGTTTGAGTTGCTTTGACAGCTCGTCCTGAAATTTAGCGGTTGTTTCTTCTAGTCCAAGTCCGCGCAAAACCGGTACGGTGTTCAGGCCGGAAAAGTCAAAGCCGGAGTCGAGTAATTGTTGCCAGTTGGAATCGGCGTGGCCATCAGGACCGTAACGTTCGTCAATCAGAGTTACAGTAAGATTGCTCAGGTTCTTGCCCTCCAGCCGCTTACGGGTCGCTACCGCCAGGCCAATGGAGCTGCCGCCGGACAACAACCACAAAACCTTTTCATCTAATAAAAGGTGCTCGTTTATAACCTGGGCTAAGTACTCCGCCGCCTGACCGGGCGTTTGTTTGATAAAAGTCACGGCTGCTCTTCCCCTATAACTTCTGCAACTGTGCTACCAGGCTTATAAAAACGTAAGTCCGCCGAGGTCTTAGACCAGGTATCCAGCAGCGGCTGCAGCACCCGCCAGCTTTCAATAATCTCCGGACTGCTAGCAAACAAGCTGTGGCTGCCGCGCATGGCATCCACCAGCACTTGCTCGTAAGCATTCGGCAGCCGGGCAAAGTCTTTTTCGTAATCAAAACTCAGGGGTTTTTCCTCCAGATTAGGCTCGTAGCCTGGTTTCTTAATCCACAGCTCCAGCTCAATGCCTTCATTGGGCTGAATGCGCAGCTTCAGGGTATTAGCCTCCGAAGCTTCGGTTTTCTTAAAATGCACGGTGATTTCGCTCAGACGTTCGTTAAGATTCTTGCCGGTGACCAAATGTATGGGCACACCCTGCCAGCGGGGATTTTTAGAGCTCAGTTCGATAGCCACGAAGGTTTCGATTTCCGAGCCAGGATTTTTTACTTCTTCGCAGTAGCCGTCGTACTGGGCGCGCAAGGCTTTAGCCGGATCGGCGGCGTTGAGTTGCTGCAAAGCCGCCAGCCGACGTTGCGGTAGCTCCTCGAACTCAAACAAGTTACTGCAGGGCTCCATCAGGATTAACGCCGCCAGTTGCAGCAGATGGTTTTGGGCGAAATCGCGCAACGCGCCGGTAGCTTCATAAAACTGGCCGCGGCCCTCAATATCAATTTTCTCAGCCGCCATGATGTCTATTCGGTCAATGAATTCGTTACTCCATACATTACGCAAAATAGTATTACTGCCCCAAAAGACCACGATATTTTGCGCCATTTCTTTGGCCAGATAGTGGTCTATCGGGTAGAGTTGCTCTTCTTTGAAATATTTGGCGATGCGCTCGGTGAGTGAGCGCGCCGACTCTAAATCCACACCGAAAGGCTTTTCCAGCATCAGTTTGCTGTTTTGGTTGAGGCCGGCTGAGCCCAGATGGTCGGTTATTTGTTGGACTGCCACCGGCGGCACCGAAAGGTAGAAAATTACCTGCGGCGGCTGGCCAAAACTTTTACTATCTTCGTCGATCTTGGTTTTGAGTTTTTTATAATCGTCTTCCAACGATAAATTCATCTGGAAAATTTCTAGTAATGGTCGCAATTCTTTCTGAGCTTCGGGCAAGATTTCATCAAGGTCTAGGTCGCGGCGCGAAACACCCAAGACTTTGAAGTCCGGCGGTAGTTGTTTTTCCTTGGCGATTTCCGCCAGTGCCGGCAACAGATAACGGCGGCTTAAATCGCCGCTAATGCCAAAAATTACCAAAATCGTTGGCTGCCTGAGCCCGTCGCCTTCCATGCAACTTAGTATATAGCTTTTAGGCTTGTATGCGGTTAAAACGATTAACCGCGAAGGCCACGCAAGCCGCGACCATCAGAGCAATGACTAACAGGTCTTTGATTATGCCAAAGTGTGACTGGTGAATCATTGTGTAGCGCAGCGCATCGACGCAGTAAGTCAGTGGATTAATCTCGGAAGCTATGCGCAGAGCGGTCGGCACATTAGTCAAGGGGTATAGGGCGCCGGACAAGAAATACAGCGGGAAGATTATAAAGTTGTTAATGCCCTGGAAGCCTTGAAAATCTTCTACGATACTGGCCAGGCCGGCGCCAAAACTTGTCAGCGCCAAGCATAGAGCCACCATCACCAACAAGCTGACCGGCAGCAAGAACCAATTATAGGCTCGGAAACCCAGAGCAACTGAGATTACCAGCACGAAAACCCCCTGTAGAAATGAAATTGTCGCCCAGCCCAAAGCATTGCCCAGCAATATACGAAAGCGCGACACCGGCGCCACCAGCATCTCTTTCAAAAAGCCGAAACGTTTATCAAACAGGATCTGAATACCCCAAAAAACCCCGGAAAACAGCAGGGTCTGGACGATAATTCCCGGCACTAAGAACTCTAAATAATTACCTTCGCCGGCTCTTTTATAAACTGAGCCCAAGCCGTAGCCCAGCGCCAGCAGGAATAAAATTGGCTGCCCGATTGCGCCCAACACCCGCGAACGGCTGCGCACATAACGCTTCATCTGCCGCTGCCATAAAATATAAACCACGTCCATTAGCGCAGCCTCTGGTTTCTGCGGGCGGTGCGAACGTTCAAACCATTGTTGCTTAGGCTGACTTCGTCGCGCACTTCTTTACCGGTCAGCTGCAGATAAGCCTCTTCCAGCGATTTGGTATTGGTCTGCTTAGTCAGCTGCGGCGTGGTGCCGGTAGCCACGATTTTGCCATGGTCGATAATCGCTATGCGGTCGGCCACCCCCTCGGCCTCCTCCAGGTAGTGGGTGGTGAAGAAAATCGTCATGCCTTGGGTCTCACTGAGTCTTTTGACATAGTCCCAGAGCAGATTGCGGGTTTGGGTGTCCAGCCCTAAAGTCGGCTCGTCCAGGAATAAAATTTTTGGGTGGTGCATCAGGCCACGGGCGACTTCCAGTCGGCGGCGCATGCCGCCGGAGTAAGTTTTGACGTAGCTGTCACGGCGTTCCCACAGGTCAACAAGTTTCAGCAGTTCTTCGATGCGCTTAGCCTGTTCCTTTTTTGGCACGTGGTACAAAACGGCATGGATGGCCATATTCTCATAAGCCGTCAGTTCTTCTTCTAATGCCGGGTCCTGGAAAACAATACCAAAAGATTTACGCGCCGCATCCTGCTCGCGAGTGACGTCGTGGCCGTTGAGCGTCAGCTTACCGCTGGTCGGCCGCAACATGGTGGTCAGCATACTAATGGTAGTACTTTTGCCAGCGCCGTTGGGGCCCAAAAAGGCAAAGATCTCACCTTCGCTGACCGCGAAGCTAATTCCATCCACAGCTGTAATATCGCCAAAGCGCTTAACTACGTCTTTGGCCTCGATAATCGGCCTACTCATTGCTTTCTATTATAACCCACGGCTTGAGCTCACCAAGAAACGACTAATTTCTAAGGTGTTAGTGTGACAAATAATAGTGATGCATATCACAAAAAACCTTGATAAACTCTTATGCTCAGCGTACAATTAGCTAAAGATTTGCGCGTCTTAAAGATAAAGACCGTGAGACCATAAAATTAATTTGGTGCTTGCACGAGTACCTGAATATTTAGGAGTATTTATTTTGGCTGAAAATAATTATCGCGAATATCATCCGGTTGATTTGGACAATAAGCAGGTAGACGATTTATTAGTCACCTGTTCTGATCATCGATTCCAGCGTGCTTTTGAGGCTGTTGCTCAAAACAGAGATTTGGAAAGGGCTGATAAAATCGTCTTCCCGGCACCAGCCCAGAATATTGCCAACGGAGTATTAATTCCAACCATAGAAAAGCTGCAAAGTCTTCACGCCTTTTCGACAGTCAGCGTCTATGACCATCTCTATTGCGGCGGTACGGATTATGAAGGCGCGTCGGCTGAAGAAGAAATGATTTTAATCCATCAACGCAAGCAGGTTGCCGCTATTAATGCTATCCATGAAGTTATGCCAGAAATGACTGTCATCACTTATGTTGTCGGCGTAGAGGAAATTGTCAGCGCAACGGACAGCAGAATTCTTAGCTATGTATAATCCGGTTGATTTAAACAAGAAAAAAGCTGGCGCGCTGGTAATTCACTGCGCTGATCCGCGGTTTCAGGCGGCATACCGATCAGTTACTGACGGGTTGAGAGTTTATCACGATCTGTTGGCCGTACCGGGCGCCTCCAAAGCCGTAGTTGATAATCTCAGCATTATCGATTACATCAAATTGCTCGCAAGCTTCCATCATTTTGAAACCATTCATATTCTGGACCATGTTGATTGCGGCGCCTTCGGGCCAGTTGATAATGAGCTGAGCGAACACGCCAAAATGCTCGCCGAAGCAACGCGGAAAATCAATAGAGCAATGCCTAAGCTGAAAGTAATCCCGCATTTGCTTGACGAAAGACAGGAATTAACAGTTGAAGTCTAGGGGTCAAACTGCTAAACTATAGGGAAATGATTCGTGGGAGTTTGAATACGACCAGCAATCCGCTGTTAGCCGGTCCTGTCTTTATGGGGAGCTCTGGTTAATGTTGCCGTTTTTTGCCAGTTCTGATGCCCAGCCTTTAGCGCCGCAAATCTTATTCCACCTTGGTCCGTTGCCTTTCACCAACAGCATGTTGTTTGGTATCATCGGCGCGATTTTTCTCTTAGGACTCTTTGGTATGGTGGCTAAGGCCACGCAGCTGTGGCCTAAGAGCCGTTTTGCTTTCAGCGTCGAAACACTAGTAGAAACTATCCTTGGCCTATTACTGGAAAGCTTTGGCGATCGCAAAAAAGCCATGCGGCACTTCCCGCTGCTATTCACCCTGTTTGTTTTTATCCTGATAAATAATCTCAGCGGCTTGCTGCCTGGCGTTGACAGCATCACGCTAGGTGTTGCCGGCGTTAGCGTTTCGCTTTTCCGCTCCTGGACTACCGACCTTAACGCCACCATCGCCATGGCCGTATTGAGCTTAGGAACGGTGCATTATTACGCCGTTAGAGATATTGGTGTCAAAGGTTATATTCATCACTTTTTCTCCGGTAATCTAAAGAATCCCATGACTTACTTTATTGGCCTCAACGAATTATTCGGAGAAATCCTGCGCCTGGTGACCCTATCGCTCAGGTTATTTGGAGTTATTTACGGCGGCGAGGCCCTGCTTTCGGCCATTGCCTCTTTGGCCGGTAACTTTGGCTGGGCGGCCACACTGCCGGTTATGTTCCTAGAAATTTTTGTGTCACTCGTCCAAGCCTACTTATTTATGATGTTAACCGCTTCCTATATAGTAATGTCGACTACCCATGGCGAAGAATCAGAATCGCATGAGGCCGTGGCGGCGGGAGCGGGAGCATGATCAATATGAGTAACAACGTGAAGTGGTGAAAAGGAGAATATATGAACCACGTAGATCCAGCATTCATTAAAGGTTTAACCATCGGCTTAGGTGCAATTGGCCCGGCTATCGGAGTGGGCTTGGTAGGCTCGTCGGTAGTTGGTGCTGTAGGGCGCAATCCGGAAATCCAAGGCAAAATTTTGTCTACGGCTTTCATCATGATTGGCCTGGTAGACGCCGTGTTTGCCTTCGTTCTGTTAATCCTATTTACCACTTAATTCGGGAGAGATTCATTGTTAGGTCAAAGTCTTACACAATTCGCGGATAGCAGCTCTAGCAGCGGCATTGGCGCTTTCAACATTAATTTGAAATCGTTCATTTTCCAGCTGGTAACCTTTGTATTGGTGCTGCTGGTATTCAAGCGCTGGATTCTGCCGCCAATTCTAAAGACCCTTGATGACCGCCAGAAAACTTTGGAAGACAGCTTGACTAACGCCCAACAGACCGAGGAGACACTGCGCAAGACCGAAGCTAGGGTGGCGGAGACTTTGCAACAGGCCCGCACCCAAGCTGATGCCGCCCTGGCAGATGCCCAGGCCGAGGCTAAGAAGATTATCACCGCCGGCGAGCAAAAGGGCGAAGAAGCCGCCAAGCGAGTCAGAAAAGAGGCGGATTCGTTCTTGCAAGAACAAAGCCAGGAGTTGCGCCGTGAGCTAAGAGACGAGTTAGTTACCTTAGTTGCCCAGACCACTGCTAAGGTTATTGAGCAGAAACTAACACCGGAAGAAGATATGCAATTAATTAAGAATGCTGTGAAGGTGCTGCCAAATGAATAAAGTCTCCCGGCGTGAATTAGCTCATTACGCGGCCGATCAATTACTGTCCGACGTGTCTGGTAGCAAAGTCGCCAAGCAACTGGCAGCCGTATTAGTTAGCAGCCAACGAGCCGACGAGGCCGAGCTACTAGCTAATGACATTGCTTGGGAGCTGGAAAGCCGCGGTAAATTCACGGCCGCTAAAGTTACCAGTGCCCACAGCCTTAGCCCGAGCCTGCGCAAGCAGCTGCTGGCTGCCGTTAAACAAGCCACCGCCGTTGAAGCCGTTGAGCTGGAAGAATTTACCGATTCCGCTGTACTGGGCGGATTGCGCGTAGAGACCGCTGTTCACAGCTGGGACGAAACTGTCGCCCGGCGTTTAAATGACCTAAGAGGAGTTATATAGAAATGCCCAAACTGGATTTTGATGTCAAAGACTTAAGTGCTGAGGTACAGCACGCTATTGCCGGCCTAAAACTTGCTGGTGATGAGCAAAAATCCGGCGTGGTTACCCGCATTGGCGACGGTGTGGCCTGGATCTATGGTCTGCGCAGCTGCGGCTACGCGGAAATGATTGAAATTGAAGGCACCCACGGAACTGTAACGGCCTTTGCCCTTAACCTGCTGGAAGACGAAGTTGGCGCCGTGCTTTTGGGCGAGGACGAAGAAGTCCGCGCCGGGGCCAGCGTTAAATTGTCCGGCGAAGTTTTATCGGTACCAGTTGGCCCGGAATTAGTCGGCAGAGTAGTTGATCCTTTGGGCCGCCCGCTGGACGGCAAAGGCGCCATCAAAACTAAAGTCCGCGGCTTAGTAGAACAGCACGCTCCCGGCGTGATTGACCGCAAAAGCGTCAAAGAGCCGCTGCTTACGGGTATTACCGCCGTCGATACCATGGTGCCAATCGGCCGCGGCCAGCGCGAGCTGATTATTGGTGACCGCCAAACCGGCAAGACCGCCATCGCCGTAGATACTATGATTAACCAGGCCAAGCAAAAGACCGGCGTCATCAATATTTACGTAGCTATTGGTCAAAAGAACGCCCGCGTTGCCCGGCTGGTTGAGCGCCTTAAGCGCGAAGGCGTTATGGATCAAACCATCATTGTGGCTACCAGTGCCGCCGACCCGGCCAGTTTGCAATACCTGGCGCCTTACGCCGCTTGCGCCATGGGTGAATGGTTCCGCGACAACAAGCAGCACGCCCTAATAATTTACGACGACTTATCCAAGCACGCCGTAGCTTACCGCCAGATGAGTCTTTTGCTACGCCGTCCGCCTGGCCGTGAAGCTTATCCCGGCGACGTCTTTTACTTGCACTCCCGCTTGCTGGAGCGCGCCGCCAAACTGTCCGATAAATTAGGCGGCGGCAGCCTGACTGCCCTGCCAATCATCGAGACCCAAGCCGGTGACGTCGCCGCCTACATCCCAACAAATGTAATCTCCATTACTGATGGCCAGATTTTCCTGGAGACAGATTTGTTCTACCAGGGTATCCGACCGGCCATTTCCGTTGGTCTGTCGGTTAGCCGCGTCGGTGGTTCGGCCCAACCGCCGGCTACCCGTTCGGTTGCCGGAAGCTTGCGCATCGATTTAGCCCAGTTCCGCGAATTGGCCGCTTTCTCACAGTTTTCATCTGATTTAGACGCTGATACCCAGGCCCGCCTAGCCCGCGGCCGGCTTTTAACCGAAGTGCTGAAACAGCCTCAATATTCACCGCTTAGTACCTGGCAGCAGGTGGTTTGCGTATTATCGGCCACGGAGGGTGCGTTCGATAACGTGCCAATCGAAAATCTCAAGGCCGCTCAAACAGCCATGATGGCCGAGCTGGAGCAAAAGCACAAAGCCGTGGTGACCGAACTAAGCAAGGGCGAAAAGCCATCGGACGCCGCCAAAAAAGCTATCGTGGATGCCGCTACTAAGATTGCCAAACAATATCACAAAGCGAATATCGCCAAGGAGGCCGAGGCTTAAAATGGCTCAGGAACGTGAACTCAAACGCCGCATTCGCTCGGTCAAAAACGCCAAGCAGATTACCAAGGCTCTGGAAGTCGTAGCCGCCAGCCGGATGCGTAAAGTTGTTGGCCTGGTAGCTGGCGCCCGTGGCTACGGCGAACTGGCCGCCAGCATCATGCAACGTATCGCCGCCAACCCCGAAGCCGCAAACCATCCGTTCTTTAAGCCGGCCGCCGATAAACCCGCGCTGTACATAATCATCAACTCTGACCGCGGCCAGGCCGGAGCCTTCAACTCCAATATTTTCAATCTCGCTATTGATTTGTTCAAGGCCGAAAGGACACACCCGCAAGTAGTGGTCTTTGGTCGCAAGGGCACCCGCTTTTTTGCCAACCTGGACGGCATCGATCTGCGCGGCACTTACGAAAATATTGCCGATGTGCCGAGTCCGGAGATTTTTGCCCCGGTCATGGAGATGCTTCAGCAACAACTGATTCAGGGTGAGATTGGCAAAGTAGTCATTCTCTACACTCAGTTCATCTCATCGTTATCGCAAAAGACTACGGCCTTCCAACTATCACCTATAGATTTGAGCACGGTCACGACGCCCGAAGCACAATCAAAAGTCTATGAATTCGAGCCGGAAGTAAGCGATGTATTAGACGAAGCTATTCGGGTTTACTCAGAGGCCAAGCTGATGCAGGCCAAGATTGAGTCATCGGCCAGCGAGCAAGCTATGCGCATGGTGGCGATGGGCAATGCCAATCGTAACGCTTCAGACTTGATTGACAGCCTGACGCTGGAACTTAACGCTACCCGCCAAGCTTCTATCACCCAGGAAATCGCAGAAATAACCGGAGGCGCCGCGGCTATCGCGGCTTAAAGAAAGGAACCAATATGCCAACGACTACAACTAAATCAACGACCAAAAAAGGCACCATAATCCAAGTAGTTGGTGTGGTGGTAGACATCGAGTTTGACGGCCACTTGCCGGCTATTTATAACGCTCTGACCCTGGAGCTGGATGGCAAGAAATTACTGCTGGAAGTAGCCCAGCATCTTAGCCAGCGCTCTGTCCGGGCAATAGCTCTCGGCCCGACCGACGGTCTGAACCGTGGCACTACCGTTACCGATACCGGCGCGTCGATTAGCGTACCGGTAGGTGATAAGACTCTTGGCCGAATGTTCAACGTCATTGGCGAGCCAATTGACGGCAAACCGCAAGTTGATAAGCCGGTTATGGGCCCAATCCACCGCGACCCGCCTTCATTGATGGATCAAAACCCCAAAGTTGAAATTTTGGAGACCGGTATTAAGGTCATTGACCTTATCTGTCCGATTACCAGAGGCGGTAAGGTTGGTCTATTCGGCGGCGCTGGCGTCGGCAAGACAGTCTTCATCACCGAGCTGATTAACAACATCGCCAAATTTCACAAAGGCCGCAGCGTATTCGCCGGTGTGGGCGAACGCACCCGTGAAGGCAACGACCTGTACTACGAAATGGCTGAGTCCGGCGTGCTGGATAAGACTTCCCTGGTCTTCGGCCAGATGAATGAACCGCCGGGCGCCCGCCTGCGCGTGGCTTTGACCGGCCTGGCCATCGCCGAAAGCTTCCGCGATGCCGGCAACGACGTGCTGCTGTTCATCGATAACATTTTCCGTTTCACGCAGGCGGGCTCCGAGGTCTCAGCGCTTCTAGGCCGCTTGCCTAGCGCCGTAGGTTACCAACCCAACCTGGCTACCGAAATGGGCGGCTTGCAGGAGCGTATTACTTCAACCACCAAGGGTTCAATTACTTCAGTACAGGCAGTCTTCGTGCCCGCCGACGACCTCACCGACCCCGCACCGGCTACCACCTTCGCCCACTTGGACTCAACAGTCACTCTGTCGCGCGCTTTGACCGAACTCGGCCTCTATCCGGCTGTGGACCCGCTAGACTCCAGCTCTACCCTGATGGACCCGGAACTCATCGGCCAGGAGCACTACGAAGTCGCCAGTGAAGTCCAGCGTGTTTTGCAACGCTATAAAGACTTGCAAGACATCATCGCTATCCTTGGCATGGAAGAGCTGTCAGAAGAAGATAAAAAGTTGGTGGCTCGTGCTCGACGAATCCAGCGTTTCCTGACTCAACCATTCTTCGTCGGTGAAGTCTTTACCAACATCCCCGGTGTTTATGTACCTTTGGCGGAAACCATCAAAGGCTTCAAGGAAATCCTGGAAGGTAAACACGACAGCAAGAGCGAGCAGGCTTTCTACATGAAGGGTGGTATCGAGCAAGTCAAAGACAGCAAAGAAACAACCAAGGCCGAACCGGCTAAAACAACCAAGGAAGCTCCAGCTAAAAAGAAATGATGACCTTTAAGCTGGCAACGTCCAGCGGCACTAAATTTGACGGTGAGGCTTACGAAATACTGGTTCCTACCCGCGCCGGTACCATCGGCATTTTCGAAGACCACATGCCCCTAATTTCCGCGGCTCAACCCGGAGTGCTCAGTGTGCGCAAAAAACAGACCGATTCAGACAGTGAAATGGAGCAGTTCGCTATTAAGGGCGGAGTAATCGAAGTAGACGGCAAGACTGTCAGCTTTGTGTCAGATGACGTTACCACCGCAGATGATATCAGCGAACAAGAAGCCGCGGCCGCCATGGCCCGGGCTGAAGAACTGGTCAAAAATGCCGACAACCAGACTGCACTGCATGAAGCCAACCGCACGCTGCAGCATAGTAGCGCCCAGCTACATGTAGCCAGGCTCAAGCGCCGGCACCATAATTAAGTTATTTTTTGCCGCTGCCGCCGGGCAACCATTTGACGCCGTTAATTAGCGGTTCATAGATATCTTCTGCCAGCGGCACACCAATGCTCTCCAACTCTTGCGGCGTTGGGTCTCGGTCTTGAAATTTAATAAAAGGCAAATCTTCCATAACCACAATCGGTGTCGGCGTATGCCCCTCACCCATAACCATATTAGCGGTTGCCGCCAAGCCGCTGGCTATTGAGGCGCGACTCATGGTAAACGGGCGGCCAAACAGATCCGGCGTGCCAATGTAATCATCAAGCGCCTCAAAACCGCTGTAGCCAATGGTTGTACCGGTCGTTCCCAGGCGCATCGGAGTTGATACGCTGTCAATAATCACAACTCCAACTTTTTGAAGCTTAAAGCGTTTAACGAGGTAGGCTCTGATGGCATTGGCGCTGGTCTGCGGCTGTTTCGGCCACAAAACATAGTTACCGTTAGCGTTGGATTCGTCTATGCCTGACATCGAGATCAAAGTGTTGTTCTTGATTGTAAAGTGGTATCCATACTTCCCGACTTTGTCTTGCATATAAAAATCCGCCTCCTGGCGGATCAGTTCTTCTTTGTCGATTGTCCCAACAGCTACTACGTTGTTTTCGCAAAGCGCGACTACTTTTGAGCTTATAGCCAATACGCTGGCTTCTTCCATCTGCTGTAAGAACTTATCCAAAAACTCCAAGACCGACATTTCTCCGGCGGTTATTATGGCTGTTTTAATACTCCTTACAATCATGCTTTGGCCTTCACGCTAGGTTTCATTGAACCACGTAACCACCAAACTCCCAAATAGACCAGCGGGGTCTCAAAGATCGATAGAACGCAACGAATCAGCCAATATGGCAGAGTAATACTGACTAAGAAAGACCAGTTAGCGCCGAACGGTTCGCTAAGGGTATAGAACGCTAGGACCATAAAAACGGCTGAGTCGGCGAATTGGGAAACAAAGTTAGTAACATTGTTGCGTAGCCACAAAGCTTGGCCATTAAGTCTCTGGCGCAGCTTGCTAAACAATGCTACGTCCATTAGTTCAGAAATCGCAAAGGCCGCCAGGCTGGCTAGCGAAATACGTATCGACGATATGAAGACTGTGTCGTAGGCCGGTTCGGTAGGCGCAAACCTTGATGACGGCGTCAAGTGAGTCGCCAGCGCGGCATATAAAATTAATAGTATAACTACTATTAGCCCGCAATAGACCATGCTGCGCGCGCGGGCCCGGCCATAAACCTCTACAACCGAGTCCACCATCGTAAACAGCAGCGGCATTACAAAAATCGACACCGTCACACTTAAATGCGCCCAGCTAAAATCCGTTAGTCTAAATGTTTTGATGCCCAATAACTCCGCCGTTACGACGCCAAAGATATAAAGCGCCATTACCAGATCCATTTTTTTAATATTGCTCATGATCACTTGCCTCCTTAAAAAATAAAAAACTGCCTCGGGAGGCAGATAGAAGCCAATTGATTTACCAATAACTCTAGCTAATCTCCCGTTCTAATTGGGAGCCTGGGCACAAAGCCGGACCAAGTTCGAATTCGTTTATTGTGCAACATAATTATTTAATCCCGGCTAGTTCGATATCAAATACCAAGTCAGAGTTGGGAGGGATATTGCTGCTGGGCGATTGTGAACCGTAGGCTTGCGCGGCCGGAATAACCAGCCGGCGCGTTCCGCCAACCTTCATGCCAGGCACACCTTTCGTCCAGCCTTCAATAACCTGATTAAGTCCAAATGAAATGGGTTCACCAAAATCGTGTGAGCTTTGAAAAATGGTGCCGTCGCTAACCAGCGCGCCGGTGTAATGCGCCGTTATGGTAGCTCCCTCTTGGACCACTTCGCCATCGCCCTCTTTAACATCAATTATTTTTAGTTCTGTAACTTCGCCACCGGCTTCAAAGCCTTGGAGTTTTGTGCCCTCAAGTTTGGTTTTATCATCCGGCTGCATATCTTCAGCTTATTATACTGAAGATATTAATTTCCGCTAGTTGAGTAACCGACTACTTGGAAGTTGGGGTCTACAAGATTGTTTGACTTATCAAGGTGAGCCGAAGTAAGAGTTGGGCCGCTAACGGTCGCCGAAACAATTGCCATGGTGTTGGCAGTTTGGGAAGGCGTTAGATTAAAGTTGGGAGCGTGTCCTTGAGTATAGGCAAAGTAGGTCTGGCCGTTGGCTGTAAAGACAATCGGTCGGGCCTGAGCAGTCGATATTGGTCCGGGCACACTAACACTACTAGCCGTCACAGTAGCAGAGGCGCCGCTATCCATACTGGTAATAAGAGTAGTTAGCACGCTCAGGGGTGACTGGTCAGTCGCTGGAGTTGATGAGTTACTGGCGGCCTGACTCGCCGTAGGCGTTGGGGTAATGTTACTTTTAGCTGAGGTGGTGGTTTTTGTTTGCGCCGTCGCTGGTTTTGCTGAGGTTGATAAAGACGTATTGGCACTTGTGCTTGCTGCAACCGTTGAAGCGTCTGATTTTGACTGCGTATTCGCGCTTAGCTTACTTTGATTTGATGTGTTTTTGTTGGAGGTTTGTAAGCTAGAATTGGCATTATTGCCCTGATGGGCTTTTAGCACGGTCATGAACACTCCTCCGACGCCAACAACTACTATGACACCAGCTAACATTACGTAATGGGCGAAGCCTTGAGTATCTACAATGTATCTTTTCATTTTTTCTTTTTAAGTTGTCCTTTTCAAAGTGTAGTACCGGCCAGTTATTATTGCAAATGTATGTTTTGGCTGAGGATAGCGGCTCAGTGTAGAGCCTTAGTAATATCAAATTCTACCACTTAACTCACCGTTTGGCTTACAATAAGCTCGTGATTAAAAAATATCCGTATTGGCTTTATGTTGTTGGGGTTTTTGTGGCCTGGGCAATAGTATTGCTGGTGGTGCGGAATTTTATTAGCAGTAGCAGATTCCATAACGTACTTATTTTTGCCAGCGGCTTCTTAATTGGTGTTCTGGCTGCGAGTTTGGCACGGAAGGTTTATAAATAGTCAAGATGGGAAGAAATGCAATTGCCGTATTTTACGTTGTACTGATGATAGCTACTGTAGTTGCCGTGGATTTGCTCTTCTTCAGGCATCGGTTCCGTGAACGGCTAATAGCGAATATAACGATTGTGCTGGTGTTTGCTGTCTTTTATTTGATATTTCTGAGACGTAAATAAACATTTGATACTGCTTATGCTTGGCTGAGCACGCTGGTCAGGAACCTTTTCGTATCCCGTCCGGACTCTTAGTGGCATGTAATAACAATCATGATTAAAAAATACCCGTATTGGATTTATGCTATCCACCCAAGAAAGGATTGGCTAGACGCAGGGTTGTATCGAACGCTTCCAAGCGCATTATCTCGTTGTGTTTAGCATTACGCTCGCTGCGTGATAAGCTGCCGGTTTTTATTTGGCCAGCGCCTGTGCCGATGGCGAGGTGAGCAATCGTAACATCTTCGGTCTCGCCGCTGCGGTGCGAGATAATTGTCCGCCAGCCGTGCTTTTTCGCAAGTTGGACGGCCTGAATTGTTTCGGTAAGCGTGCCGATTTGATTCGGTTTGATAAGAATCGCGTTGCCAGCTTGCTGGTCGATAGCACGCTGCAGCTTCTCCCGGTTGGTCACCAGCAAATCGTCACCAACAAGCTGCAAATTCCCTAGCCTCTTCGTCAAATCTTTCCAAGCATCCCACTCATCTTGGGCTAGGCCGTCCTCGATAGATAGCAACGGATATTTTTGTGAGATATCTACCAGATAGTCCATCATCTCGGCGTTATCCAGCTTCCGGTCTTCTGTGTTTATGGTATATTTGCCGTCTTGGAAGAGCTCAGACGCCGCCACATCCATGGCGTAAGCTACGTCGTCGCCTAATTTATAGCCCGCCGCTTCGATTGCCCTACCGAGTAAGTCAAACATCTCGGTGTTATTTTTGACAGGGTAGGTAAAACCGCCCTCGTCACCAACGGCTGTTGATAACCCGCTGTCTGCAATTTCCTTTTTTAATGCTTGGAATATTTCGGCGCCAACTTGGATAGCTTGGGCGTAGCTTTCCACTCCCTGGGGTATAATCATAAATTCTTGGAAATCTGAAGAGTTGGATGCGTGCCGGCCGCCATTTAACACATTCATCATCGGCATTGGGAGCGACATCACCGGGTTTTGGGCAATATCGTTGATATGTTTGTAAAGCAACACCTGTCTGAAGTTCGCGGCCGCGTGCGCGCAAGCCAAAGACACGGCCAAAATTGCGTTAGCGCCCAGCCTTGACTTATTTGGTGTGCCATCCAGCTCAATCATCTTCTGGTCAATTAGAAACTGGTCATCGGCCATCATGCCATGTAACCGCTCGGCAATTTCGCCCTCAATATTCGCAACTGCCTTAAGTACGCCCTTGCCACCAAAAGCAGCATCGCCGTCCCTTAGTTCATGAGCCTCATGCGACCCGGTAGAAGCGCCGGAAGGCACGGCTGCCCGGCCAAACACGCCGTTGCTTAGCCACACATCGGCCTCAACTGTCGGTACGCCGCGTGAATCTAAAATCCACCTGGCTTGAATGCGCTCGATGTTCATAAGCTCATCTTCTCATAGTGCTTGTGTATAATAAATAGACAGAATGGCACTACTGTATTTTTATGATGCGACAGAATTAGACAAAAAACAGTTAGATGTTTCACTGCAAGGGACTGACCACCACTGGGAATATGTAGAAGATAAAATTGAGCCGGCAAACTGCAACTCTGAAGCCGAGGTTATTTCTGTATTTGTAACGAGCAGTGTTACGCGTGAAGTAATTGAGGCAATGCCAAAACTCCGTCTGGTTGCATGCCGCTCCACTGGCTTTAACAATGTCGATTTTGAGGCTGCTAAGGAGCGCGGCATAACGGTTGTCAACGTCCCAACATACGGTGAAGCAACCGTTGCGGAATATGTTTTCACGTTACTGCTCGCTCTACAGCGTAAACTACCGGCCGTTCTTAACAATGAAAAAGCCCAGCTGCCTAGCGAGAAGCTTATTGGTCACGACTTGCAGAGTAAAGTTTTTGGCGCCATCGGCACCGGTCACATTGGCCAGAAGGCCCTAAAAATAGCCGACGGTTTTTCGATGAGTGCCATTGCCTACGATGCTTTCCCAAAAGAGGAGCTGCAGTCCGAATACCATTTCAAATACGTTGGTTTGGACGAGTTGCTCGAGCAAGCTGATGTTATCTCGCTACATACCCCGTTGCTGCCAACTACACGGCACATCATGAACCACGACCGGCTGGCTAAAATGAAGCCCGGCGCCATTTTGGTAAATACGGCCCGCGGAGAGCTTGTTGACACCAAGGCGCTTATCGAGCAACTTGACTCGGGGCAGCTTGGCGGGGCCGCTATAGACGTCGTTGAAGGCGAAGCCCTGCTAAACGAACACGAAGAGACCGCGCTTTTGCGCAGCGATAATCTCCCCGACGAGCTGCTGCGCCACAGTGTCGAGATATCCGTGCTAGAGAAAATGCCAAACGTTATCGTTAGCCCGCACAACGCGTTTAATACGGTTGAAGCAATCGAGCGCATTAACCAAACAACCGCTAAAAACATCATCGACTTTTGGTATGGCAATATGCCCAACAAAGTTGAGCCAGCCAAAAAGACAACTGGAAAATTATTGGTAGTCCGTCACGCCGAATCCGAGTGGAATGCGGCCGGAAAATGGACGGGTATTACCGATATACACCTAGACGATAAGGGGTTTAAAGAGTCAGCTATGTTTGGAAAGGCTCTCAAGAAATTGGATATTCCTATTGATGTCGCCTACTGTTCCGAACAGATCCGTTCACGTGAGACGCTGGAGGGTATGCTAGATTCTGCGCAGCAATTTGAAGTAAAAGTCGAAATCATTAGCCAGCTGAATGAAAGGGATTATGGAGAATATACCGGCAAGAATAAATGGGAAGTAGAACAGATGGTCGGTGAAGTGCAATTCAATGAGATTCGTCGGGGATGGGATACGCCGATACCAGGCGGCGAAACACTTAAAATGGTATACAAACGTGTCGTGCCGTTTTATACCGGTACCGTCTTGCCGCTATTGCAGGATGGGAAGAATGTACTAATTGTTGCTCATGGGAACAGTATTAGGGCGCTCATGAAATATCTGCAATCTATTAGTGACAATGATATTAGCCAGCTGGAAATGCCCTTCGGCCAAATTATTATTTACGACATTTCTCCCAGTGGTTTGCGCGCCAGTTCGTCGGTCGTTCAAATAGATACCACGCCACCCAACGCTTAAGCGTCTTTTTATTTTGAAGCGCGGCTAAACAGGTTATCTAAAATTTCTGCTGTTACCGCCTCGCGCGAAAGCGTGCCATCAACCTCTATTAGCAGGTCATTTTTACGGTAAAAATCTATAACCGGCTCGGTGTTATCCTGGAATTTTTTCAACCGTGTCTTTAAAGCCTCACTTTGGTCGTCAGTGCGATCGCCGCGGTCGTGCTGAGTCTTGGCCGTTTCAAAACGCTGCCACACCTCATCCTCGGATAACTTTAGGACGACAACGGCCTTCATTGGATGGCCAGAGTCGGTTGTAGCCTTCATTATTGCGTCTTCTTCGCCATGTGAGCGCCCAACAGCACTTAGTATCAACGGCTTGTCTTTAAAATTTGACCGCGATAAATAAGGTAAAACCATGCCGAGATAAAAATCAGAAGGGATAATCCCGCCGGCTGCCAGTATTTGCTCAATCTTCTTTGG
>Ga0265337_1000374_pt1 | contig 24018 bp, 27 predicted proteins | sample 42122metaG_FD_192441 | JGI IMG/M metagenome (GOLD analysis project Ga0265337, IMG submission 192441) | Rhizosphere microbial communities from Carex aquatilis grown in University of Washington, Seatle, WA, United States - 4-21-22 metaG | ecosystem: Host-associated > Plants > Roots > Rhizosphere >... | reverse complement strand
ATTATTTTACTCCCCTGAAGATTTCAACTCCCGCCGCCTCCACCATATTGAACTTCGCTCCGATTCGGACGCGGCGCGTTGCGCGCCAGTCATCCTTGCTGACGCGGGAAATGCTCCGTCAGCAGGTCGCCCGCCTTTTGCACACCATGGATGATGCCCGGCGTGAATTCGGCTTTGCGAAAATACCCGGTCATGGCGTCCGCCAGTTTCCGCCAGAATTCGTCCCCGCACTTTGCATGAACGGCCTCGTCGCCGATGACGGCAAATTTGTGCGCACGGGGGGCCACAAAAATCAGCACACTGTTCCGTTCCAGTGACTTGTTCATGCCGAGGCGCAGAAATTCCGTCTGCGCGGCGGCGACGGGGTCGTCCACGTGTTTGTGGCTGATGATGACCCGGATTTCGCCGGAGGTCTTGTGCTCGGTATCGCGAATCGCCGCGACAATCTTGTCGTGTTGCAGATGCTTGGAAAAGGTGCGCGGGTGCATAATTTACCAGCTCCCTCCCGCGCCGCCGCCACCGAAGCTGCCGCCGCCACCGGAAAATCCACCGCCGCCAAACCCACCACCTCCACCACCCGAAAAAATACCGCCGCTGGACGAACCGCCACCCGACCAACCGCCTCCCCAATACATTATGCCCCCGGACCGGGATGCCCGGCTGAGGAGGGGCAGAATGATGAACAACACCACGATAATCAGGAAAATAATTACAACTGCCGGACCCCCGCCACTGTTGCCATGCACCACACGATCTTGCGCCACCGTTGTCCCGGTTCCCTTGTATTCGCCCTTGGCGGCGCTGATGATGGCCTGCACACCCGCCGTCAGGCCGCCATCAAAATCGCCGGCCTTGAAACGCGGGGAAATCTGCTCGTCAATGATCCGCTTGCAAAGCGCATCCGGCAGGACGCCTTCCAGTCCGTAGCCGGTCTGCAAGAACAGCTTGTGGTCCTGCACGAAAACGAACAGCACCGCCCCGTTGTTCTTGTCCTTCAACCCCGCCTGCCACGACCGCGCCACGCGCACGGTGTAATCCTCGACCGACGAGTCCGACTGCATCTTCGGGAACACGGCCACCACGATTTGGTCGGAGCTTTGGCGTTCGAAATCCTCAAGTGTCTTGTTCAACTGCGCCGCCGTGCCGGCAGAGACGGCGTGGGCGTAGTCATTGAAATAAGCCGGCGGCGTGGGCGGAATGACTTCCTGTGCGAATAGGCGGAAGCCGGACAGCAAAACCAATATGGCGCAGAGGCGTCGCACGGTTAATGGTTGGTGGCCGCAGGGGCTGTATTATTGAAATCGAACTGCACCTTGGGCGGCGTCTCGGCCCCGGCAGTGGCGGCGAAATAGGGCTTTGCACTGAAGCCGAACGCCCCGGCATAAAACACGGCCGGAAACGATTTGATGGCCGTGTCGTAATTCTGGACCGCCGTGTTGAAATCCCGGCGCTCGACGCTGATGCGGTTCTCCGTCCCTTCCAGTTGCGCCTGCAAATCGCGGAAATTCTCCGTCGCCTTCAAATCCGGATACCGCTCCACCACCACCAGCAGGCGCGACAAGGCTGACGAAAGCTGCCCCTGCGCCTGTTCAAACGCCGCCAGCTTGGCCGGATCGCCCGGCGCGGTGTTGGGATCCAGCTTCACCTGCCCCACCGAAGCCCGCGCCGCGGTGATTTCCGTGAGCGTGGATTTCTCGAAATTGGCCGCGCCGGAAACCGTGGCGACCAGATTGGGGATGAGGTCAGCCCGGCGCTGATAGACGTTCTGCACCTGCGCCCACTGGCTGTCCACAGCCTGCGACAATTTGACGAGATGGTTGTAACCCCCGCCCGCCGCCAGGACCAAAAACAGGGCCACGATGCCGAGCACCACCAAAACACCGATGACAATTGCTAGTTTCTTCATAATGACGCTGGCAGTCTAACCTTCCTCCGCCGGGCAACAATTACAAAAAGCGCCTTTGATTATAATCGGTTGCCCTCCGCCCTTCGCTTCCATTGTCAGTTGTCCGGCGCCCGTCGTCTGCCTTCCATCTTCAGCGCTCCGCTGGCCCGTCCGGCACGGACTTTCCGCTTTCCGCATTTCCGCTTTTTCCCCACCATGCTCGCGTGCCACTGCCGCCGCTTGACGTCCTGATCCCCGCCCGCAACCGTCGGCAGGCGATGGATTGGAGCCTCGTCCTGGCCAGTCAGGGCATCGGGCATGTCATTGACCGAGACGAAGCGAACGGCTGGACGCTGGCGGTTTCGGCGGCCGAACACGCGGCCGCACTCGCCCACATCCAGCAATACCGCCTGGAAAACCGGCACTGGCGCTGGCGCCGCCCCATCTTTCAGCCCGGCCTGTTCTTCGACTGGAGCAGCACCGCCTGGGTGTTGCTGATTGTGGCCTTCTACGGCTGGAGCGAAACCCGCGCCGATTTGCGGCTGTTGGGCATGATGGATAACGCCGCGCTGACGCACGGCGAATGGTGGCGACTGTTCACCGCCACCTGGTTGCACGCCGACCTCGCGCATTTGGCCATGAACGCCGTGTTCGGGTTTCTGTTCCTGGGACTGGTCATGGCTCGTTACGGCCCGGGCGTGGGATTGCTCGCCGCCAGTCTGGCGGGAGCGGGCGGCAACCTCGCCGCCGGCTGGGTTCATGAGGCGACCATGCGCGGCCTCGGGGCGTCGGGCGTGGTGATGGGCGCGCTCGGGTTGCTCACCGTCCCCTCGTTGATCCTGCCGAAGCAGCAAAAGGCCAACGCCTTCAGGCTGATTGCCGGCGGTCTGCTGGCCGGGGTGTTGATATTCGTGATGATTGGCGTGAATCCGGAGACCGACGTCGTCGCCCACCTCGGCGGGTTCGTCACCGGCTGGCTGCTCGGATTGGTGCTGGCCCGCGCCTCCCGATTCACCCGCCGCCCCAAGGTCAACCTCGTCGCCGGAATCCTCTACGCCCTGCTCATCATCATCCCTTGGTTCCTCGCCTTGAGCGCCCTCTGACTTCTGCCTTCGGCCACCATTGAACAGCAAGCAGGATTTTTTCTCTCACCACGTTCTGCGAAGTTGAGCGCCACGCGCATGCGTGAGCATCGTGATTGCACTTCGGTTGATGTCGAGAATTTGGCTAAAATCGCGGTCGCCACCAAGCACGCCATTGGCACGGAACTTTTTCAAATTTGCTTCTGCCTCGTCGAGTAAACTGCGGTGCTGATTCACGGTTGCATCAAACGAACTCTTGCTTGCCTGTAGCACTTGTCCATTCAAGCACGTCAGATAATGCCGAAATGCTGTTTGTTCTTTCCAATCGACGCTCGTTGGCGCAGCTCCAGCAAAAAGTGGGTCAGCAAAGATGGAGCCTAGAGTTGTGGGTGGTTTCATCGCATTGAGAATCCCGGTGCGTTTCGCAGCGTCCAAGAATATAATTTTGTATTCGGAAAGTGCTTGTGGACAGTAATACCACGTGGTTCGGCGAGAAACTTCATCTTCGTCAGGAATGTAAAACTTGCTCGGATCGAATGCCCGCACATTTAGCCAAGTGCCAGAAGCAATTGCATCTACATTTGCTGCTGCTAGACACAACGATTGGTGGTTGGAATATCCGACAATGACTTTCTTCCCAAGGAGCTTCAGTCCAGCGGTCAATATCAATAAATTCGCCAGCCAATTGATGTCTTCTACTAGATATTTTGCGGCTTGGGCAACCACATAAAATCCGGACACGTTCCAGCGAGCGGCCTCTTCGACAACAGCCTCAATTTGACTCTCATCAGCAGTTGCATCCGTTGAAAGCGCTATTGTGGAATACACCGGGCGGTCTGTAATAATACGAGCCCCCTGTGTTGCTATGTTGCGATGTAGATTTAGCCAGTCGCTAGTAACTGCATCGGCCATAAGTCCAGGAAGCAAGACGGCTTCAGTTCCTAAAATAACATTGTAAGCGTGAAGCGGGGCTACAATTTGGGCGGCACCATTGGCCGTGAGAATGTTATTTGTGGCCGTTTTCTTAAAAACCTTCCAGTAAGCATGCTCGGTCAATCGCGCATGATCGGCATCTCGAATATAACATTGAGGATCAAACAACACTGCCTTTTTCGCACTGTTGGTATTATAGGCGACGTCCATCAACTGCTTTAGTGTCAAATCTCGCGGGCTGAGAATTACACCTTCGGCGACGCTATCCGCTAAGAGTTCGACGCAATGAGCGATCATGCCGTGACCAAATTGGAGATATAGTTTCATGGTGTGGTGGATTGTAGTCTGCGATAAATGGGATCATACCACGTTACTGCCTCGGCGGCGCTACGCGGTCTGCGGCTGGGGTATCGTTGACACAAACTGGCAATGAAATCGGCAAACTCATTTGTTGGGTCTTCTGCAAGTGCAAGGCGCGGCAAATCCAGCCTGTCCATTTTGTGAATGACCGCCAGCGCATCTGGGGCGCCCTGAAGATAAAAATGGGAACCGGTTAGGGACTCATGAACAACAATCCCAATGGCAAACAGATCAGCGCGTCCGTCAATTTCGGGTTTCAGATTTCTGTATTGCTCGGGTGGCGCATACCCAATAGTGCCAATGCCGAAACCACCACTGGGCGTGAGCGACGATAAGGTGAGGTGCCGTGCAATGCCAAAATCCAGAATCCATATTTTGCCGCTCCCGTCGATCATGATGTTTTCCGGTTTTATGTCGCGATGGACAAGCTTGATTTGCTCAAAATCAGCAGCGGCGTTCAAAAGGACTTTCGCTAGTTCCAGCACCCTGCGGAAGTCTTGGACGCGTTTCTGCTCAAGTTCCAGCATCTGACCGCGTTCTTTGAAGTGTTTGAGTTGTTGTTGGTTCTCTTGCAGCACTGCCCGGTAGGTTCGCCCTTCGATAAAATCCTCAACTATGTAGTGGCGCTTCTGCCCGGAGAGCGTCCGTTCACCACTTTCGATTACTTTAGGGACACAAGACGATGAAAGCTGTCGAATAGCTTGAATCTCACGGAGCGTGCGTTCCTCCGATCCGGGAATAGGCAAAATAAGTTTCAACGCAACCAACCGGCCTTGAAATTCTGCGCGGCAAACTTCCTTTTGCCCACCGCCGCCATGGGGGGCTATTTTTGCAAGGTTTGGAAACTGCGCTCGCAATTCACCAAGGTCAATCACAAGACGGATTCATGTCATTTGCCCCATCGCCCACTCATTGATGAGCCATGAGCCATACGATGCCGGTATGGCCTGCTTGCGCGGACGAAGCGCAGTGCGGGTTTGTTTTCCATCAAACACAAGGACGCCAATGCCGAGTATTTTGGCTTCTTGGCAAATTAATCGGACGCAATTCAAGGTCGGAACCAAAATGTAGCTGTGTGACGCAAACCAAAGATTTGCGGTAGCCTGCTCCAATGCTTCACGCCAAGCGCACATTTTTGCTTCAATGGCGATTATCCGTTTTACCACGAAAACTTCGGAAACAGACCGAACTGCAAAACGGTTTCCACGCCGAACAACGAGATCACCCGCAATCAAATCTCCCAAAATCGAATCGATCCGTTTCGATGACTGATTTAGAAGCCGAACAACGTCGTCCGCTGATTTGGGACCGGAATCCGCAAGAAAATGTAATATTTTAAGATGCTGCTTCTGTAATCGGCGGCGTTTAGCCGCAACAAAACCCAAACGTGAACGTGGTTCTATTGCTATCAAGTCTGGCACTCCGGTAGGTAGTTCCGCCTCACGTAGAATGATTGTTCCATCAGGACCCACCGGTAGGCCAGAACGCAAGGCGGCCTGAAGCATTCTGCGCTCTGGACCGGGGCGAGCTGATCGAATTTTTATCGGCGGATGGAAGCTCATGCACTTCTTATAGCCCCGGCGGGGTCGCATGTCTACTAATGTTTGGACAATATCTGATTGAGGTGTGAAGAGGTCCATATTTAAAATGCGGCTGGCATCACATTAAATTCCGGTTGCATGTGTTCCCATCGAATGGCAAAAGCTGAAATTACGAAAGCTGAAACGCTGAAATGGAAATGGGTGAGCCATGTTTTAATTCCATTTTATGTGTTCGCGTTACAATTACACGAAGAACGAGGCCAGGCTGCGGTTGCGTGACAAGATGATTCGTGTCCCTTTGAAAAGCCGCGCGTGGAAACGGTGGCTGCGGACAATACGCCGGCCACCACGGCGCTCAGAAGGGGACGAGGGCATTGGGGATCCGCCGGCAACCCGTCCTCAAGCGTGTCCACTGCGCCAATCCCAAGCAGGTTTAGATTTTAGGTTAAACGCCTTGCTTTGCATTCTCGCAGGGTTAAATGTGGCGACAGGCAAAGCGAACAAAGGACATGTTTATGGCAAATTTGGACCAATTCGACACGATCATTGTGGTCATGATGGAAAATCGCTCGTTCGACCATCTTCTGGGTTATTTGAGCCTGCCAGAATACGGTGGTAGAGCAGATGTTGATGGTCTTCAGCCTGGAATGAAGAACACGCTGCTGGACGTGGATTATCCGGTGTATCACCTGCCCAGCGCTTATACGAAATTGCCGGCAGACCCGCCCCACGAGCGCAAAAACATAACGATTCAAGTGCTGGGCACGGCCACGCCGAATGGAGTGATTGCCACCCCGCCGCCATATCCCATGAACGGTTTTGTCCACAGCTACAGCGTGGATCAACATGTGGATGCAGCCAGCTTGCCGATTCCCATGGGATACCATATCGGCGGTGAACTGCCGGCGGCGGATTTCTTTGCGAACCAGTATTGTATTTGCGACCGCTGGTTTGCCTCCATTCCCACCGGCACCCAACCCAACCGGTTGATGGCGATGAGCGGGTATGCCCTCAATGATGTCAATCAAAGCCTGATGCTACCCAATCAAAAGCTGGTTTATGACTGGCTGACGGAGAAAAAAATCCGCTGGCGCGTTTACCATCAGGGCATCCCTTTTTTCATGCTCATGGACGGCTGGCATCTGAAGGTTCTGACCGACAGCCATTTCCGGGATTTTGATGATTTTCAAAATGACATTGCGACGGAATCCGACGACAGCTATCCGCAGGTCATTTTTATCGAGCCACGCTATGCGGATGCTCCTCACATTGAAGCCCCCACCGACGACCATCCGCCGACGCCGATCATCAACGGCCAGCATTTTTTATTGAAGATCTATTCCGATCTCGTCGGCAATCCAGACCGCTGGTCGAGAACGGTGATGATTGTGACGTATGATGAAAATGGAGGTTTCTTTGATCATGTTTCGCCGCCGCCGATTGTCACCAATCCGCCGGCCGGCGGCCAAAACCAATACCCGCCGTTTTTGTCGGCCGGGCCGCGTGTGCCGGGATTTATCGTGTCACCGTTGGTGGCCGCCAAAAGCGTTTATCACGGCCAGTTGGATCATACCTCCATACTTAAATTCATTGCTAAAAAATTTAACAGTGGTTCCTATTCGCCCGACGTCGATCCCCGCCCGGTCGGGGATTTGACTGACACGCTCACGTTGGGTTCGCCCCGTGACGATCTGCCTGTGCCGGACGGAATCGGCTATACTCCCCAACAGCCAGCAGCCGAACCCACACCCCAGGCCTTTCAGAACGCCATCGCGAAGGCCGCTTATATCAATCCGGTTGCAGCCACCAATAAATATCCGGAACTATTCACCCACTTTGATGAATATTCCCCGACCAAGCCGGCTTGAATTAGCTTCAACCGTCCCTCACAGGACAATCATAAAGGGGTTCAGTCCTTATTTGAAATGCGGCTGGCATCAAATTAAATTCCGGTTGCATGCACGGAACTTTATCTGGTTGTGTGTTCCAGTGAAGTAAAGGTGCGGCCCCAGCGCGGCAGCCAGTGATTCTCTTTATTGAGGGAAAGGACCACGCCGGTGGCCCGGCCCACGATCTGGCCGCGCGCCACTGTCCCGAAAAAACGCGAATCAAAGCTGTTGTCGCGATTGTCGCCCATCATGAAATAGCGGCCCGGCGTGACCTGCACCGGCCCGAAGGTTCGCATCGCTAAAACTCCGTTTATGGCCATCACGGCGTGGGGAGATCCGGGAAGTTCTTCCGTGGCGAAAACGCCGCGTTCGCGCTCAATCCCGGAAAGTTGCGCTGCCATTCCCGGATCGGCCGGCGCATATTCCACGGGCTGGCCGTTGATGATCAATTGGTCATTTCGCAGTTCAACGGTGTCGCCGGGCAGGCCAATGACACGTTTCACCAGCCGCTGGCCGTCCTTCGGTGAGTATAACACGGCAATATCGCCGCGCTGGGGATTGCTCCACTCGGCGAGGTGCCAGGTGGTGAAAGGCACCTTGAGGTCGTAGGCGAGCTTGTTCACGAAAACGCGATCGCCTTCGAGAATGGTCGGCTTCATTGAGCCGGTGGGGACATCGTTCCAATCCGCCAAGGACGACCGGACGGAAAACATGACAAAGGCGATTATCAAAAGCGGGCGGATTTCCTGCCGCCACCAGCGGCGGGCAACGACACGATATTTGGCCACATTCATGGGACTTTGACATCGCGGCAAGACTCCTGTTCATTCTGCGGTATTGAACGTAAAGCATTGCATAAAGGCGTCAGTCCTTGGTTGAACAGCGGCTGGCATCAAATTAAATTCCGGTTGCATGTGTTCCCGCTACAGCTACACGGAAATGGCAGATGGCAGATGGCAGATGGCGGAAAACGGAGTTCGTAAAGCGGCAGGGTATCACCTTATATCAATGTGCAGCCCAACGCGTATCTTGCCTGCATGAAGAATCATAAAATTGTAACTTGCGCGGCAATGTCCGCCCTGGCGTTGTCATTCCTGCTGGTCGGGTGCGCCCGCGAAATTTCCAGCGAAAAACACAGCAGCGTCAGCAGCAACGGCACGGTTAAAACGAAGGAGAAGACCGTTACCCAGTCATATGATGGCACCGTGACCAAGACAGAAGACACCAAGAAGACCACCCCTCCGCCGAATCCATAAAAAAGGGTGTTCCCGACTATAATGACGGGCAGTGTAAGGCCGTGGATTCGATGCCCGTGATGCGTGGCCAGCCCTTTGCGACGAGAGCGGCGTCGGGTTCGCAGCTTCAGGCATCAACATGAACGCCAACGCCACACCATCTCCGGAGAAGTCAGCGCAGGTTGTCGGGCTGCGTTACGTCACCCACGAGCAGCCGGGCATTAGCCGCGAGCGGTGCGGTCAGGGGTTTCGTTACCGTTCTGCTGAAAGCAGGATTATCCGCGATCGACACACGCTCAAGCGGATCAGTTCGCTGGTGATTCCGCCGGCGTGGGAGGAAGTTTGGATTTGCCCGTTTGACCAGGGTCATTTGCAGGCGACCGGCCGGGATGAACGCCGGCGCAAACAACATCTCTATCATCCGCGCTGGCGGGAGATCCGCGATCAAACCAAGTATGATCGGTTGATGGATTTTGCCCGCGCGCTGCCGGGTATCCGGAAGCAACTCAGGCGCGACCTCAAGCGCGAGGGCCTTTGCCGTGAAAAAGTTCTGGCCACAGTTGTGAGGTTGCTCGAGGTCAGCCTCATCCGCGTGGGTAACGAAGAATACGCGCGCGACAACAAATCATACGGCCTGACCACGATGAAAAACCGCCACGCCACGGTGCGCGGCGCAAAAATCAAATTTCAGTTTCGCGGCAAGAGCGGCAAGGAACACGTTGTGGAAGTGGAGGACCGGCGCGTTGCCAGAATCGTCCGGGCGTGTCAGGACCTTCCCGGCCAGGAACTCTTTCAATGCGTGGATGACGAGGGGCAAAAGCACCACGTCGGCTCCGGGGATGTGAACGATTATTTGCGCGAGATCACCGGCCAGGATTTCACCGCTAAAGATTTCAGGACTTGGGCGGGAACGATTTTCACCGCCTCTGAATTACGTCGCCTTGGTCCGGTTGATTCGGAGGCCGGCCTCAAGGAAAACGTCGTTGCGGCAGTCAAGGCCACTGCGCAAAGCCTCGGCAACACACCAGCCGTCTGCCGCAAATCATACATCCATCCTGCGATCATCGAAGCCTATCTGGATGGCTCGTTGATTCCGAGGCTGGATGAATGGGAGGGCAAAAGGGGTTCAAACTCATCGGGCGGCTTCCTGCCGGACGAAGCCGCCGTGTTAAGATTCTTGAAACGTGCCATCAACGGGAGAAAGCGGCTCGCCCGTGCAGCCAGCTGAAAGGGCGCCGCGAACGCGAAGGCGGAGTTGAACCGCTGCAGCCAGGCCTGTGACGTCCTGGCCGGCACCGGTGTTCGCGTCGCGAAAATTGGTCGAGCAAAGGCAGAGACTCTTGAATAAACCAAACTTAAAGGAGTCACGCAGGCGGCGTGGGGGGCGGCATGGGTGGAGCCGGCACAACAGGGTTAGTCGGCATGGGTTGAGTTGGCACAGTTTGCGCAGGTCGAGTCGGCACAGTTTGGGTCGGGCCAGGTTGTGGCGGATTCATGGGAGGCCGTCCCGGTTCAAGTGCTTGTCCCTGAGTATTCAAAACGATGATCATGCTCATAACCATCAGAGACAGTGGTGTCCGCATTTGTTTGCTTTTCATGTTTGTTCCACTTTGTTGTTTGTTTGTGTTTGGTCGTCGCCAGCATGACGGCGAAAGTGTTCTCCAGCACTTGCGCTGGCACTACCGGCTATGAACACAATTTCATAACGGTATTGAGTGCTCAGTCGCGTGCTCTGGTGGAATCTTTGGCGGAACGGCTCAACGATTAACGGAGCAATAGAACCACAACGACGATGACGAGAAGAAGGCCGAGCCCGCCTCCGCCAATCCAGATGGCACTACCCAGAACCGGTGTGAATAAGAGATGCATGGTTTGTCTTTCGTTTTTGATGGCAATTCATTTGCCATCATTTTCTGGAGTAACGTTATGCGATGGGCCGGTCTCTAGCTATGGGGTGTAACCCTATCGCGCATTTGGATGACCCTGATCTTGAGCCGTTGTGGGTGGAGATTTTTCCAAGCTCAAACCATGGTGCCGGGCATTCTTTCGCCGACAGAATCGGATGATGGTTTTCGTGGCATCGTCCAGCCAATCATGGTCAGCCAGCAAGGTGATCAATTCGATGGAACCAAGGAAATTTTTCCGCGTTGGGGATGGGCTTGCCCAGCGCCCGGAGTTTCCCCGCGCTGTGTTCCGCGAGGCTTCTTCGTAGATTATCGCATGGTCAACGCCGGCCAAACTTGCCCGCAATATCCGAGGACCCGCTAGGAAACCCCTAGTTTGGGATTTGGATGAACGGTGGCATAGTCTGTCATGCAAGGTTACGAGGTAACAACGATTGGGGTCCCGATCATGGTCGTAAGCCACATCCGCAAAGTTGGGCCGGGGGTTCGCAAAAGTTTATGCGCACGAAATCATCCTGCGGCTGCGCTTCAACGATGGATATGCGATCTGCCTGGCATGGAGGGCTTGAAAGTCCTTTTGACGATTGCGTTGCCGGTGCTGGTCAGCCAGTTGGCGACACTCACTCTACGCGCATGAAATTTTTGAAAAACACCAAACTGATGGTCGGGTCCGCTTTCCTTGTGACCGGCCTGACCCTCCTCGGCATCTGGTGTTTCCGGACTCCATCGCGCGAGATCACGCGCGCCGAGCTGGACCAGTTTGTCCAGGCAAAAACCCTCACCGACGGCCGCGTCAAGCCAACGCCCTACGCCGGCATTTACCATCTGGAAGGCAAACACAAGCTGTCCGGCAATTCCGAGAGAGTCTTCATCACAACGCACCTCGATGAGTCCCAGATAAAAAACCTGTTCGGCCAGAGTTGGGCAAAGGTCGAAATCCCCGACCAAAGCATTGGCCAATGGGTGATGGTCCTTTCCAACCTGCTGATCGTCGGCGTGGTGATCGGTGTGATGGTGTATCAACGCAACATTGGCCGCGGGAAAAATGCCCGCGTCACGGAGCGGCCGACCGTCAGTTTCAACGACGTGGCCGGCATCGAAGAAGCCAAAGGAGAAGTGTCGGAGGTGGTGGATTTCCTGCGCGACCCAAAGAAGTATGAGCGCCTTGGTGGCAGGCTGCCCAAAGGCGTTCTGCTGATCGGCCCGCCGGGCACGGGCAAAACGATGCTGGCCAAGGCGATTGCCTGTGAGGCCAACGCCCATTTCTTCAGCGTGCATGGCAGCGATTTCACCGAGGTCTTCGTCGGTGTCGGCGCCAAACGCGTGCGCCAGCTCTTCCGGCAGGCAGCCAAAAACAAACCGGCGATCATTTTCATTGATGAAATTGATTCCGTCGGCAAGAACCGCAAGCACGACACGCACGGCGAGCATCAGCAGACGATCAACGCCTTGCTCGCCGCGATGGACGGTTTCGATAGCAGCCAGGGCATTGTGGTGATCGCCGCCACCAACCGGCCCGAGGATCTGGATGAAGCGCTGCTGCGGCCCGGACGTTTCGACCGCAAGGTCTATGTGCCCTATCCCGACATGAAAGGCCGGCGCGCCATTTTGCAGGCCCACGCCGCTGGCAAACCGATTGCCGACGCACAGAAGGCTTTGGACGTCATTGCGCAAACCACTCCCGGCATGTCCGGCGCCGACCTCGCGAACCTCCTCAATGAGGCCGCCATTTTTTCCGCTTTGCATAACGCCACACAGATATCGCAGACCGACCTCGAGGAAGCGCGCGACAAAGTCCGCTTTGGCAAAGAGCGCAAATCCATGGTCCTAAACCAAAAAGAGCGCGAGATGGTGGCGTATCATGAAGCGGGCCACACCATCATTCACCTGCAAACGCCGCTGATGCCGCCGCTTTACAAAGTCAGCATCGTGCCGCGCGGCCAGGCGCTTGGCGCCACCACCCTTTTGCCCGACGAAGACCAGCACCTCCAAAGCCGGCAGTTCCTGCTCGAAGAATTGCTCGTGCTGATGGGCGGGCGGGCGGCCGAAAAAACTTTCTACGGCGCCACCACAAACGGCGCGTCCGGCGACCTCGATGTCGCACGCAAGATCGCCCGCAAGATGATCCACGAATGGGGCATGGGCGAGAAACTCTACTACGAGCCTGAGCAGCACGATGCCGAAGCCGAGATCAACTGCCTGCTCGAAACCGCCGACCACCGGGCGCACGAACTCATCCAGGCGAACAAGGAGAATACCGACAAGCTGGCCAAGGCGTTGCTTGACAGGGAGACACTCACGAAGGACGAAGTGCTGCAACTACTCATGCCGCTCTCTCACTGCTGAATCTCGCGTGTTATCTGCTGAATCGGCACTTGGCCGCCCAAGCCGAAACCTTTGAGCAGGAAGGCGGCTTCACGGAACGGCTCTACCGCGTCCGCAACGCGCGGAGAGAATAAGCTTGGACAGACTTACCAGTTAGTTGCTGGTCAAAAATAGCCAATTTGCTGTTTTATTGGAAAGGGGTCGGTCCGCATTTGAAATGCGTCTGGCAACAAATTAAATTCCGATTGCATGTGTTCCCGCTGCAGCTACACGGAAAAGGCAGATGGCACATGGCAGATGGCGGAAAACGGAGTTCGTAAAGCGGCAGGGTATCACCTTATATCAATGTGCAGCCCGGCGCGTATCTTGCCTGCATGAAGAATCATAAAATTGTAACTTGCGCGGCAATGTCCGCCCTGACGTTGTCATTCCTGCTGGTCGGGTGCGCCCGCGAAATTTCCAGCGAAAAACACAGCAGCATCAGCAGCAACGGCACGGTTAAAACGAAGGAGAAGACCGTTACCCAGTCATCGGATGGCACCGTGACCAAGACAGAAGACACCAAGAAGACCACCCCTCCGCCGAATCCATAAAGGGGTCGGTCTCATTTGAAGTGCGGCTGGCATCAAATTAAATTTCGGCGGCGTGCGTTCCCGCTACAGCTACAACGAGGACGAGGCCAAGCTGCGGTTGCGTGACAGGATTCTGGTCTATGGCGCGGTGGCGCGCGCCAATATCCGCCCCACAGATCTCGGCCCGGTCATCGTTCTTTCCGGAGCGGGAGAATCGTCCGTGTCCCCTTGAAAATCCGCGCGCGGGATTTGCCGGACCGCCTTCTTAATGATGAGACACGAGATTTTGTCGTTCTCCATGAGGAAATGATAACCAAGGTTGACCGGGCTTCCATCGAAGGCTCCAGACGCCTTCATGCCAACAATGATTTCCGCACCACGGGTTTTGACGTCGAGAGTCTTGAAGCGGAATTTGTATTCCTTGATTGTTTTTGCGATCCAGTCTTCGATGTCTCGTTTCCCTTTCAGCGTATCCCCCTCGACACGGACAACTGCAACGTCCAGAAAGCAGGCAAGGATGGATTCTACATCGCGCCTATTGCTGGCAGCGACATACTTTTCAATGATTCCAGTCAGTTTGATGGCCATAATATCCCCTCCTTTCCACGACTCAAATCGTTGAAATGATGATGAAAAATTCCAAGTTTTATTTTAAACATATGTGGAAACGATTCTTTGAAAATTCGCGCGACAAGATTGTCTGCCAAGACGAAGGAATGGCGGCATTGCACCTCATCAAGCCGGAGGCCCAAACAGAACGTTTGAAAATGGAATGCAGCAAGGCTGCAAAATAGCCCAACGCTGCACGGTTGCCATGGGGTGTTCACCCCATGAACACAATTGCAACTGGCACGCAACATTGGTGTGGGTTAAGCCCTAATCTGCGCGCGGGATTTGCCAGCGGATTTGAAATGCGGCTGGCAACAGATTAAATTCCGTTTGAATGTGTTCCCGCTACACCTACAACAAGGACGGGGCCAAGCTGCGGTTGCGTGACAAGATCATTCGCGTAATCCCGCCTTCATCCAATTTCGGCGTGGCAAGCTGCGGTTCAATGCTTCGTTGCTTGGTTCCCTGGTTGTTCAATTGTCTGTTGAGGGTTGAGGGTTGATGGCGAATCGGCCACCATCAAGCCATGAAGGTGTTCATCGTTCATGCCCATGCCGAGCCGGGGAGCTTCAATGGCGCCATGTTCCAGACCGCGCAGGACACCTTGCGCGCCGCCATCTTCGACCGCGCCTTTAACGGAGAATTGTGACATGAAACCGGTCAAACTTTCTGAACTGATCGAAGCACTGGAATTCGATTCCGATGAGTATGGGAACCGGGTGGATCTCCAGACCGGTAGCGTGGTCCGCCTGGCGCATTCGCTGGTCAGCGCCGTCGAGGAAGGCGACGAGGATGCATTGGAGGATTTGGCGGACTGGGAAAAGGAGGAGGTGGAAATCGCCAAGGCCGTGGTCGCGGACTCGGGCGAGCGGTTCGTGGATGCGCCGGACAAATTCGACTTTGATGAATACCGGCACATGGAACGGTTCATCGGCACGGTGGAAAATGCCGAGGCGGCGGAGCAACTGTGGCGGGCCATCAAGGGCAAGGGCGCGTTCCGTCACTTCAAGGATACGGCCAGCCGGCTGGGCCTGCTGAAGCAGTGGTATCAGTATCGGGACGAGGCGATGAGGGAGTTTGTCCGGGATTGGGCCGAGGCGCACCAAGTTCCCTTTGTGGATGACGCAGCCCCGAATCCTCAGCCATGAAAACAACCGCACCTTTGGCCGGGCAACGCCGGATCGTGGCCGGGCTGGACGCGTTGCAGGCGGAGGCGCTGAAGCGCCTGCAAGCGGAGACCGCCGTAAATAACACGGGGCGGGCCGCCGCCGAACTGGATGCTTTACTTCCGGCCATCTTGGACAGAGCCTTCAAAGGAGAATCATGACCCTCACCGCCGATGCGCCTTCATCTGATTACGTCGAGACGGGTCGCCGCGGCTGGCGACGGCGGCGGATCAAACCAAATCAAGGTGAATCAAACCAAATCAAACCAGTGTGCGCACGCCGCCCGCCCGCCGCCGAAAGAAACGCAAGAAGCGGACCTGGATGATCCACTTCGAAAAGGAATTCAGTCATGAGAGTCGGCATCATCGAATTGCTCGTGGAATCAGAGTCCAGGAACTGGGTTGAGTCGGCCTACGGCGCCGTTTTCAAGAGGAATTATTGCAGCATCACCCCGCAGGTTGTGGCCGTCTGGTGCCGCCAACTCGGTCATCAGGTGTTCTACGCCACGTTTTATGGACATCAAGATCCGAAAAGTTTGCTGCCAGACGACCTGGACGTGGTTTTTATTTCAACCTATACCCAGGCCAGCGCGCTGGCCTACGCCCTGGCCAAGCTTTATTGCGCCGAAAAAACCCTGACGGTCATCGGCGGACCGCACGCCAAATCCTTCCCCGCCGATTGTCTCCGGTTTTTCGACCTCGTCGTTAAAGACTGCGACCAGGCGCTGATCAATGACATTCTGCGCGGCAGCTTCGACCGCCACTCCATCATCGGCAGCGGACGGCCCTTGAAGGAAATCCCCAGCGTCGAGGAGCGGATGCCGGAAATTGCCAAAGCCGTGTTCACCCGGGGTTGGGCGCGGGGCCTCGGTGCGGTGCCCTTGTTAAGCAGTGTAGGCTGTCCTTACAGTTGCGACTTCTGCGTGGATTGGAACAGCCCGTATGCGGTGCTCTCGCTGGAACGGCTCGAAGCCGATTTACACTACCTGTCCAAAAAACTGCCCGGCGTCATGGTCTCTTACCACGATCCCAACTTCGGAGTGAAGTTCGATCAGGTCCTGGGCATCATCGAAAAGATTCCTGAAAAAGCCCGTAATCCCTACATCATGGAGAGCTCTCTTTCGGTCCTTCGCGGATCCCGGTTGCAGCGTTTGAGGGACACCAATTGCATTTACATCGCGCCGGGGATCGAGGCCTGGACCGGCTATTCCAACAAGGCCGGGGTCGGCGCGATGGCCGCCAAAGACAAGTTGAAGCACGTCGTGGAACATTTTCGCGTGCTGCGAGAATATGTCCCGGGGTTGCAGGCCAATTTCATGTTCGGCTCCGAGGTGGATCAGGGCGACGAACCGGTAGAGTTGACCAAGGAATTCATCCGTTCGCTCCCTTACGTCTGGCCCACGGTCAACATTCCGACACCCTTTGGCAACACTCCGCTCTACAACCGGGCGCTCGCCAAAGGCAGCATTTTGAAGCCGATGCCTTTCAGTTTCTACTACACGCCTTACCTCGTAACGACGATGCCGAACTATCCTCCGGTCGAATATTACGACAAGCTCATCGACATTTACTCCGCCATGACGTCCGCGCGGATGTTGACGCGGCGGCTGGTCACGAAGTCAACCATCGGACTCAGTCTGTTGCATGCGCTGCGGACGTTCAGGCTGCGTCAGGACCTGGCCACCTTTCGCCGGTTGCAGCAGGAACTTAAGACTGATCGTGCGTTCAGGTCATTCCACGAAGGGTGTTCCGTTTCCCTCCCCGAATTCTACCACCGTTGCTACGAGGAGAAGCTTGGCCGCTACGCTTCATTGGTGTCCCGCACGGAACGGATACCCGATATGGAGAAACCTGTCTCCAATCCGCCGCCAGCCATGTCACATTCCACTTAATATCAATGCTTGCATCAGAAGCTTGCCAGAAGCTGCGCGATGGCGCGACGCGCTGAAGCGTTTGCAAGCCGGGACAGCTGTTGGGAATTGCACACCGCACAAGCCGAAGCGGAATAGTAAATGCAAAAGGATGGCTGCGATGGAAAGGGCTGCAATGACCGTGGTCTTACAGTGCCAGAGGCTGGCCGGCAGATTTCAAGACGGACCAGGCGACCGAACTTGAATCGGCTTTAGTTCTGCGCCCTTCTCCGAACCGCTGGCGGGTGGATGTTCCAAAGTTGTTTTCATCGGAAGCGGTTAGCGCCCCCGCAGAATTTTCAGGCATTTTCTTTTGCACCATGTCAGCTCGCACACCCATTCACTTTCAGAAGGGAGTTCATTTCCCCAAACGGGTTGGGTGCAGTTTCGCTTGCCCGTGGATCCGGCATCCACTTGCCGTCCACCACCAGCCGGTATTCGTAAACGCCGGGCTTCAACATCAGTTCTTTGAACCAGCGACCATCGCCGAGCGGAACCATTGGCGTGGCTCCGGGCCGCCAGTCGTTGAAAGTCCCCGCGATGTTGATCGTTGTGGCGTTCGCATGGTTAAATTCAATATGGACGGGTTTGCCGGAGAGTTCACCGACGGTTTTGATTTTTGTTTTGTTCTTTTTCATAATTTCATCTTTCATTGGATTCAGTTTTGGTTTCGGGGCGGGAATCATTTGGTGAAGGAATCGCCGCCCTGTAGTTTTCTTCCGTCATGCTCAATGTCCAACCAAGGCACTGGACCAACGGCTCGAAATTGTGCCGAGTTGCAACCGGCTCTTGCGCTGTTCCACACGTTTGCTCTGGCGTGCCCGGATTTGCCGCGCCACATCCTCGACAGCCTTGTGCAAGGCGGCTGCCAGCGTGTGGTCCATCGCCTCGTTATGAAGGTCCGGCCCGGGCACCACCAAAAGCATGCGCACCCGATAGGCGGGCGCGCTGTCCCGTTGTTTTTCCATGATTAACTCGGCGGACTCGATGTCTGTCAGACTCTTTAACCGGTGGAGTTGTTCCATCACCAGGTCTTGCCAGGTGGCGTGGGCGTCGAGGCCGAGGCATCGAAGGGTGGTTTTCATATCGGTTCAGGAATGGATGTTGTTTGATGCGGCGGTTCCGGGGATGGAGTGGGTTTAACATTCATGTCATACCTCCCGCACGACGACTCTTGTAATGCAGAACATTTCGCCGGCCAGCCAGCCGATGAAGATGAACCTCTGGTGGCTCCGCCAATAGTTCCTTCACCGTTTCCAATAAACGGGGGACATCCAACGGTTTTTCGATTAACGCGCCCACCCCTCCCAACACCGCCAAGTCGTGTTGTTCGTCTTTTCCGGTGATGATGATGATGATCGGCAAGAAAGGGTTGGTGGAGGTAACCGTCCCAAAGACATCCCAGCCGCTGATGTCCGGCAGACTCACATCCAGCAGCAGAAGATCCAATTGGACCGTGTAAAATATTCCGATGCCCTCTTGACCGTTTTCGGCCAGCACGACCTCGTAGCCTTCCGCGCGCAACACCCTGCGCAACGATTCGCGGATTTGCGGGTCATCATCCACCACCAGGATTGTCTTTTTCATGGCTTCCGTGCATGAGGCCTGGCGTGGTGTGTCGCGCATCAGCTCTTTGGCTGGATTCGGTTTGTTTGTCGGGTTCGGAGTCATGACGCCAGGAGGTCAGTTGTCCTCCAATCCGGGGCACCGGTAGGGAGTGGTGGCGCGTTCGCGCATCTTTTCGAGAAAAAGCTCAAAGTCACATGGCACGTATCGAAAGCCGCGGCGCTGCTTCACTTGTTGGGCACGGCGCTCCATAGACTCATTCGTCAATGCGCGTATTGTTTGCAGCAATCGCGGCACATCGAGGGGTTTGTCCATCAAGGCATCCGCCCCCATCTTCTCCGCTAGTTCCCGTTGATTCCACCGGCCAGTAATGATTATTACTGGCAGGAGGGGATTGACCTCTGCCAGCCAAATCAGAGTGTCCCAGCCGTCTTTCACCGGAAGACCGAGATCCAAAAGCAGGAGGTCAACCTTCTCCGACTTGATTCTTTTACTGGCTTCCTGTCCGTCTTCGGCAGTGACAACTTCGTAATCCTCGGCTTGGAGGACTTTGCTCAAAGCCTCCCGGATTGAAGTCTCATCGTCCACCACAAGAATTGTCTTGCTCATAGGTTTTTAATTCCCAACAGCCAGATGCCTTGTCGAACACGGTCCGATCTGCACTCGGAAGCCGTCCACGCGAGACAGTTTCTCTCAATACTCCTCGGTTCTCCTGTCTTCCTCCCTGGCCTTCAACTCCGTGCTGCGAGTGGTGACTTCCCGATACGAGGTCGCACCTCGCACTGATCACGCCGCACGACAAGGCACTGGCTGAATTCAAAATCTTTTGCGTTTTCATCGCTTTGGCATCCACTTTGCAATACATTCCATATGCATGCAATTTCCGGCCAGAATCTATTTAGCGGGAGTTGTGCCATCAGAAGCTTGCAGGCGCATCCATTCAGCGGCAACGGGTTATGAAATTAGATCGTAAGGCTGTGCGCCGCGCCGGTGGCGGGTGGGAATCCACTGCTGAACAGTGGCTGTTCACTTTATGAAAATTCAGGCGAAATCTTATGGCTATGTGCTCGCGACCATCGTGCTGGCGCTAGTCTTGGCTTGGGCGGGCAGTGTCACCTGGCGGGACCTCCGGCAATTGCACCGGAGTTTCGATTCGTTGCAAACGGATGCTTTTCACCTCTCGGATCACATTGATGCATCAATTGATGACCTGAACAACATCGTGCATCGCTTCGATCTATCGGGCCATTCTGAAGATCGGGCCGCTTTTCAGAAAAAGAGTCAGGATTTACAGCAATGGATTCGTGCGCACCGGCCAAACATCACCACGCCGAAAGAGCGCGAATGGGTGGATCAGATCGACGCGGCAATTACACTTTATGTGTCTCTTTCCACCAAGTTGATGGATGAACGAGCGCAGGCTGGGAATGAACCTAGACCGGCATCTGCGCTGGAGCAGGTGGATAATAGAGCCGCTTCCGTCCTGAAATTGTGTGAGCAACTAAGGAATGCCGAGCGCACCGCGCAAACGGAGTTCATGGAAGCTTCGCGGCGCGCACTCGCCTGGTTGCAGGAATTGCTGGCCGTGCAAATGGGGCTGTTGATTTTCATGGTGGTAACCGGAGTCGTGGCAGTTTATCGCGGCGTGATTGGGCCGCTGCGCGTCGAGTTGGGTGAAAGCCGCGCCCACGCTGCGCGACAGGAGAAACTGGCATCGCTTGGCACTCTGGCCGCCGGCGTGGCCCATGAAATTCGCAACCCGCTCACGGCCATCAATGTTCGCCTGCATAGCTTGAAAAAAAATCTCATTCCGAACTCGTCGGAACAGGAAGATGCTTTGGTCATCGGCCATGAAATCCAGCGCCTCGAACGCATCGTGCAGGAATTCTTGCTCTTTGCCCGCCCCGCCGACCCAAAACTTCTCACCGTTTCTGCCGACAGTTTGCTCGCCAGAATTCAATCGCTCTTCGGCTCCCAGTTGGAAAAGACTTCCATCCGGTTGAGCCTGGAATCGGTGCCGGATATTTGGGTGCGAGTTGACCCGCACCAGATGGAACAGGTGTTGATCAACCTGGTTCGGAACGCGGCCGAGAGCATGGACCGCGGCGGCACGATTTCCCTGCGTGCTCGCGACGGCACTTCGCGCCTGAATGGCCGCACCTGTCCGGTCGTCATGCTGGAGGTGAGCGACACTGGCGTGGGAATTCCGCCCGAGGTGCGGAAGCGGATGTTCGATCCGTTTTTTACCACCAAGGAGGAGGGCACCGGCTTGGGCCTGGCCATCGCGGCTCGCATTGTCGAAAAACACGGCGGCTCAATTGAGTGCCGTTCCGAAGTGAAACGGGGCACCACTTTCGTCATAATGCTGCCACATACGAAACCAGAAACAGGTGATGAATACTCAAACTAAAATTCTACTGATTGAAGACGATGCTGGCGTCGCGGCGGGACTGAAAAAGGATTTGCAGGCGGAAGGCTATCAAGTTGCCACGGCCACCCGCGGTGATGAAGGCCTGGCTCGCGCCAAGGAGAATTCCTGCGATGTGGTAATCACCGATCTGAAAATGCCGGGCATGTCCGGCCTCGAATTGATCGAGCAACTGCATGCTGCCAAGCCGAAGCTTCCCATCATTATGATGACCGCCTTCGGCACTACCGAAACCGCCATCGAAGCCACCAAACTCGGCGCCTATGATTACCTTCTCAAGCCATTTGACATGGGCGAACTGCTTGATCTTGTGGCCAAGGCGGTGGCCAGCAGCCGGCTCATGTCCGAACCACTGGAAATGGGCAAAGCGGACTCCACCCAATCCGCCATCATTGGCAACAGCCGCGCCATGCAGGCGATCTACAAGGAGATCGGGCGCGTGGCTACCACCGCCGTCACCGTGTTGATTCGTGGCGAAACCGGCACCGGCAAGGAACTGGTGGCGCGGGCGATTTACCAGCACAGCAAGCGGCTCGCGCAGCCGTTCATCGCGGTGAATTGCGCGGCCATCCCGGAGACATTGCTGGAAAGCGAACTGTTCGGCCACGAACGCGGCGCTTACACCGGCGCGCACGCCCGGCGGGTTGGCCGCTTCGAGCAGGCCAACAACGGCACGATTTTTCTCGACGAGATCGGCGACTTGAGTTTGAGCACCCAGATCAAGCTCCTGCGTGTGCTTCAGGAAAGGCATATTCAGCGTGTCGGCGGAAATGAAAAGATCCCTGTTGATGTGCGAGTGCTGGCCGCCACACACCGCGACCTGGAAAACGCCATGAAAGAGAGGCAGTTTCGGGAAGACCTGTTCTATCGCTTGAGCGGAGTCACCATCATGCTGCCGCCTTTGGGCCAGCGCACGGAAGACATCCCGGACCTGGTAAAATACTTCATGCACCGCTCCGGGCCGGAACTGGGCATCGAGTCTCCTTCCATTCAACCCGAAGCCATCGCGTTTCTGCAAAGCCAGGCGTGGCCCGGAAATGTGCGGGAATTGGAAAACGTGGTTCGCCAATCGCTGTTGCTGGCACGCGGATATCCGATCGGCTTGGATCACGTTCAGCAAAGCTATACGCGGGCCAGAAAGCCGGTCGCCACTTCCGATCAGACCATTGCAGGTTATTTCACCGAACTTTTGACCGGCGCCCAGCGCGGCGAAATGGCTGGCCTGCACGCCCGAATGGTCGGAGAAATGGAGCGCGAACTTTACACCCGCGCCATCCAACTGGCCGAAGGCAACCAAGCCAAAGCCGCGAGATGGCTGGGCGTGACTCGCACAACGATGCGGGAAAAGTTGATCCACTTTGGTTTGCGCCCCGCCGGAGAAAAGCCTGAACATCCCTGATGCCGGTGATCCCGATTGCCAGCTCAATCCGTTACGCCCTGGGTTTGACTGGTTCAGGCGTAGCGGCGGCAACTTTGTTTCGGGACGCCTCCACCTTGATGTAATGCAGGACCACCGGGGCGAGAATCATGCCGGGGATGCCCATCAATTTTTCTCCCAGCACCAGCCCGATGAGCGTCAGCCACACCGGATTTTTGATGCGGTCGCCGATAATCTTGCTGTTGAGGAAATATTCCAATTTGTGAATGACCACTAGAAAGACCATCGCCGCCAGCGCTGTGTTGGGCGAAACGGTGAACCCGACGCCAACGATGAGCGTGTTGCTGATGAGGTTGCCGATGATTGGCAGCAGGCCGCACATAAAAGTCAGCACGATGAGCACGGCGGCAAACGGATAGCCGTTCCAGATGAGAAACACCGCCGTCAAGCCGGAGTTGATGGTGGAAATCACGATTTGGGCGCCGATGACCTTGGCGAAACTTTGGAAAAATGTTTTGAAGCGCGCGGCCAGTTCCCGCACCACCGTGGAGTAAAGGCTGTCCCGCCCCGATTGCGGATCATTTTCCGCGCCCCAGGAGGCGCTTAAAAACATGCTTGCCGCCACTACGAGGCCGGCTACCAGCAGCACGAATTGGAAGCTCGCGGCGCGCGCATATCGTCCAACCCCGGCAATCCCTTCCCTGGCTTCGCTCAAGGCCACGGTCTTCAGGCTTTCATAGTCGGTGAACGGCAATTCAATCCCCTTCTTCTCGGCAAACCCCACCACCGCTGGAATCGTGGTGTCCGCGATTTTCGGCAACGCGACGTAAACCTGCCGGGAAAAACAAACCAGCCCGGTGCCAATCGTCGCGACGGCGACGATGTAAATCGCCACGCCGAGAAATTTGCGGCGGCCAAAACTGAACAATTGTAGCGCGTAGTAGCCGAACAACGAAGTCAACAGGAGCGTGCCCAGATGCAGCCAACCGATAAGCACCAGCAGCACAGCCATGATTACATAGGATGCACGGACAGGCTGACTCATGGCTGGATCATATCCGATTCATCAGATTCTCGGCAACAACCAGTTCAATAATTCGCCAATCGGCAATCCTCTTCGCTTCATGTCCTGGCGATGACGGATGGTCGCTCTAAAGTCGGCGACGATTGCCCGATTGCGGACGCCACTTGATTAAAGGCGCATCGCAATTTGTCTGCGGCTGCATTATCAAAATT
>Ga0265337_1000369_pt1 | contig 24091 bp, 16 predicted proteins | sample 42122metaG_FD_192441 | JGI IMG/M metagenome (GOLD analysis project Ga0265337, IMG submission 192441) | Rhizosphere microbial communities from Carex aquatilis grown in University of Washington, Seatle, WA, United States - 4-21-22 metaG | ecosystem: Host-associated > Plants > Roots > Rhizosphere >... | reverse complement strand
CGGCGTTGCAAGCCTACACCGGCAATCCGCTCATCACGCAGTTGCAGTATCGCAACCCGGCCTTCGCCATTTACGACATCGTTGGATACGACTACAACACCATCAACCCCGGCTTCGTGACCCTGACTCTGGACCGTCCGTGGATGGAGCCGGGATCGGGAACCGGGCAGCCGTACTACATCTACCAGCAGTACTTTGTTTCGCCCGTTCCTGATTTCCGCAAGTGGATTGCGATTCAGGATTTCACCAACGACCAGCCGCTCGACTTCTGGAGCCTCACACGCGCCGACCTTGCGAACCTCGACCCTCAGAGACAGGATCAGTCGCTTCCGACGAACGTAGTCCCCGCAGGTATCGACCAGAGGCCGGGGAGTTCTACCTACGGCTGGCAGCGGTTCGAGCTTTATCCGTGGCAGGGCAATCTCACGCCCTACACGCTCTCTTACCGGCGCAGGGGCCAGTTGCCGCAGGTGGTGACGGACTGGATGAGCATGTATCCCGAAGCGCCGATCACCGATAACATGGTTGAGTTCAAGGCGAAAGAAATTCTGCTTCAGGACAAGGCAGCGGAGATGGAAGCGAAGACTCCCGGCTCCGGCAAGGGCATGATGCTGCTTTCGACGATGGCGCAGAAGACGTACTATGAATACTTCGGGCAGGTGTTGTCGATTGACCTGAATCTTGACGGCGAAAACCAGACCAGAGTGAATCAGCCCGGTAAATGGAACGGCGGGGCGAGCTTCGCAACGTACAACGGGAAGTTGAATATCGGTGGGTATCCCACTGGCGGGGGAGTCTAATGCAGATGCTTAAAGTAACTCTCGGCTCAGGAGCTACGCCGATTATTCCGCAAGGGGGTGCTCCGTTTCAGGTGAGTGCGCCATTCCAGACGCTTGTATTCGGAGCGGCGGCACACACCTACAACATCGGAGACTCGACGGTGACGAGCACGACAGGAGCCGCTGTCCAGACCGGCGGATTGCCGCTGGTGGTTTCGACGCCTTACGCGCCGACGCAGAATCTCAACGGCTGGTATCTCTACGGCACGCAGAACGATGTAGTGAGTATCTTGGTATTGGAGTAAGTGTGTGGCGTCTCCATTTTCATGGCTCACGAAAACCGCTGCGATCGGGGCGCTTCAGGGGCGGCTGAAATCGACGACGTTCTGGACGACGACAGAACTGTGGCTGTACATCGTGGAAGCCTTGAGACACTGGAACGGACTCACTGAGCAGTGGAACGCCCCCTTCAATCTCAACAATGCGAATGGGCAGTGGATCAACACCGGAACGGCCGCCAATTCGCCGCGGCTGCGCTCGGTAACTGACCAGTACCTCTACGGCCAGATGTGCTCGATGCTTCTCGAACCGCAACTGAGTTCAGGCGCGTGGGCCGGGACCAAGCAGTTCACCCTCCAGAATCTTCAATACTCGCTCCAAAAGCGGACGCAGGAAGTCATTCAGGCGACCTCGTGTAATATCGCACAACTTTCGCCGATCAACGCGACTCCGGGAGTCCGTGCCGGATATACCCTGCCGGATACGGTGCTAGAACCGCGCAGGATGCGTTTCCTGGCCCTGATGCTGTCAACCACAGGCACGGCGTCCTCCGGCGCGTCCACGGTCACCGTAGGCTCACCGCAGGGCATTGCAAAGGGTCTGGTAATGACCGGGACCGGGTTTCAGGCGGGGACGTTCGTTACGGGGATCTCCGGCACGGCGGTTTCGATCTCGCTTCCCACATCTGGCGCGGTTTCAGGGACGGTGCAGTTATATCTTCCGCTGACGCTGACGCGCGAAGATGTGCTGGCCTTCCAGTCATTCGAGCCGGAGTATTTAGAGACGGTCTCGTTCCCGCAGTCATGGGCGATTGCTTCTGAGCCTCCGCTGGGCTTTGACGTTGACCTGGCCCCTACGACGCCGGGGACATTCGACGTGCTGGCGCTGATGGCCGGCCCGACATTCGCTCCGCCTACGCCGTCACTGCTCGGAGTCCCTGATGATTTCTCGTGGCTTCCTATGTACGGTGCCTTGGCCGATGTGCTCGGAATGGAATCAGAGGCCACTGATCGTGAACGCGCTGCGTACTGCTTGCAGCGATACATGATGGGTCTTGAGATAATGAAGAACTCCAACTGGCTGCTTCAGACGTTCATAAATGGCCGAGTCGCCGATGCGGTGTCTTTAGCTGAAACGGATTCCTTTGCAGTAGGGTGGCAAAATTCTCAATCCAATTTCCCCGCTGTGGTACAAGCTGGAATGGATTTTGTCGCACCTACGCCGAACAACGGAACATTGGTTTCGCTGGTACTGGTTGGCAATGCCCCTCTTCTTGACTCAACTGATACTTACGTTCAATGTTCGAGAGACGATTTTGAAGCAATTCTCAACTATAGCCAGCATCTCGCAATGTTTAAGTGTGCAGGAAGCGAGTTTCAATCGACAATGCCGCTTCTGAACGATTTTTATAGGGCTGCGATAGCGGTTAATAAAAGATGGAGCACCTACGGAATTTTTGTTGAGCAGTTACGAGCAGAAGGGAGGAAGCAAGATGAGGCCGATCCCCGTGAGCCTACTCAAGCCTAGCGAACTCTTGATGATGTTCCTTCGCCGCTGGGACATAGAGTTCAAAGTGCGCGGCTCTAGCGGTGCTGCGGGTCCCAAGGTAGATAGATTTTCCGTCCCTATTGATCCTCGCTCGGTATGCTCCATTATGAAAGTCAACACCTTTATAGCCAGAAGTATTGTCTTTCCGCTTTGGAGCGTTTCGTTTGTTTTGGCCGCGCGTGCAAATACGCAGATTCGCACGCCAATTGTGAAGGCCCTTTCCGTCCCAATGATCTCCCTCTCGTGGATCGCCATGCTTGAGTCCCAAAATCTGGCGGTGCATAGATTTGTATTCTCCGTCATCGCTCTTTCTTGCGTAGTAATCTTGTTTCTTTTTGTCCCACACCGCTTGCCATTTGGAAAGCATGAGCCAGTCATAGTCGGCTGCGTCAACGATAGCCACTTGACCAAGGGTCAAAGGAATTTCACGGTAGGATTGTTCAGAGGGTGTCTGCATTTTGCGCTCCCTAAAGCGTGGAATGGATCGGGCCTGCAAGCCCTGATGCCCTCAGTATATCAGGAGGTAGCGCAATGAGCCAGCGGGACGCGGCGAGCAGAGAGGAAGCGTTTCACGAGATTCACGGCGGAAAGACTTACGCCAAAACCAAAAAGAAGCGCGGCACCAAAGTGGCTAACAAACAGGCTGTGGCAATCTACTTCTCGAAGGCGCGGCGTGGCGAGTACGGCAAGCGAGCAAAGCGCAAGGCGGGGAGGGGCAAGTGAATTTCAGGGGAATGAGCCTGACTGGGCCGATCAACAGATTGGCGGCCGGTTTCGTGGCGTTGTGTGTGAACGTGAGGGCGTATCTGCTCGGGGGATTTGCGCTCAGGAACCCCCTGAGCACACCGACCGGAGCTGTTGTAACCGGGTCGCAGGCGGTGAGCACGGGAACGGTCGCGCAGAGCGGCGGGGGAACGGCATGGTCGAATCCTTCAAATGTCTTCGCCTCTGGCTCATCGTATGCCACGCTAAATCTGGCTCCCGGCGCTAGTTCTGAAGTGTTGAACATCACCGCCTTGGGTTTTTCGATTCCCGTGGGCGCAACCATCACAGGAATTCAGTTCGCCCTTTATAGCGGTGCGGCTTCCCTGGCGTTCGGTGCTTCCACTATTCAGCCCACGGCGAATGGAGTTGCGGCTGGTCCTTCAATTCCCGTATCTCTTAGCGGAACCTCCGGTTTTCCAGTAGCCGTTGGCGGGCAGGGGAATCTTCTCGGCTATGCGTGGACGCCGGCCAACGTCAATGGAGCGACCGGGCTTGGCCTCCAGATTCAGTCGAACGGTCCTTCCGGTGGGCATCTCAATGCAGGCGTGAGCATCAATTCCCTGGTCGTAACCGTCTTCTATACCATCGGCCAGATCATCGCCCTTCCCGCTCCGCCACACACCATCCGCCGCCTGAATGATTCAACGCCGAATGGCCCCGCCGCTGGATACGCTCTGGTCATCGGCGCGGCAGGGAAGATGTACGTCAACAATGCTCAGGTTGCATCTGGACTGAGCGGGAATCCTGTCTCGCTGATTCCGTTTCGCCCAAACGCCTCTGTACAGCCGTGGATGTACGTTGGCGACTCGACACAGGCGGGGATGCTCAAGATCAGGTCTGACGGACTGACGTACAAAATGGGCATCAAAGAGCCGCAACTTGCGCCCATCATCTCGACCACAGCGGGGAGTGTTCCGACCAGCGGGTCATTGCTTGCAACCGATATTCCGTGGACGAACTACCTCGGGAAAAACTCCGGCTTCAATTACGGCGAGTCGAACGGACCTCCGAAACCAATCCCAGACGGAACGCCTCCGTTCATCATTAACGTGCTCAATGCTTCGACCGTCACGATCACATCGCTGACCGGAACGGCGACAATCAACGGCGGCTCAAAGACTCCGACTTCGGCTGGTCCGACTCCCGGCTCAACGAATCCGGGCGGCTACGTGCAAGTGGGCGGGGTTGTGCCTGGCTCCGTTTCTGTCGTAGTAGGCGCTTTCACGGATGCGGCAGGCAACGTCATGCCGCTCGGCGTGGCTCCGCTCTACGTGACCTCAGTGGTTGATGTGGGCGGATCAATCGGCGTAGCGATCAAGGTTCCGTTCGGGGCTGTCCAGTTTCAGGTGGGCATCAACTCCACCGGCAACACATTCTCATCGAACTCGGGTTCGTTCGCAATCGCGGCAACGGTCACGACCAACGCGCTCCCGACTACGACGGCAATTCTTGGGAGCCTGACCGCTTACTACTTCGATGATTCTCCGACTTCCGGGCCGGTCGGTTCCTATATCTGGAAGAACCCCGATGATCCCGGCGGCTCGGGTCCGACTCGCTCCGTCTCCGATGCGGTCGGGAACACGACTGGAAATTCGTTCATCTTTGATGCGACGTTCACCGCAGGAATTCCAGCGTTACCGGGTATCGGCTCTCCTACCCTCCCGATGCTCTGGACAGACCTGAGTCCCGAGAGCGTAGCTGTGGGATCGAACCCTGTATTCGCGGCCCCTCTCACACGGACGAATCCGAACAACACGCAGTTTGCGAACTTCAACTTCTGCCTGACGGGAAGCATCTACTTCCCCTCGGCTGGACTTTTCACGCTGATTCTGACGAACCATGACGACATCATCTGGGGCATCGGCGGCGGGGTCACGGTTAGCTCGGCAAGCGCCATCAACCAAAGCGGCGCGGTTGCAACGTCGGTATCAGCGCAGGGTCAGACGATCACGGTTGTGGGCGGGTATCCCCTGCTTCCACGAGGCAACTATCCATCGGCACTCGGCGGAGATTACTCGCAAACGACAGTGGTTCTGTCGGTCCCCGGAGCGGGCATCTACCCCATCGAAATCGACTACGACTACTGGTATCACTCCGGGCGCATCCTGCTCTTGGAAGCATCGGCCACTGCCGGCGGCTCGGCAACGATCATTCCTCCGCTGCCGGCGAATGTGCGGCAGCAAGTCCAGTATCGATACGTTTACAGGTCATCGGCAACCGGGGCGCTCTCGAATCCGTCTCCTGAATCTTCGGCTGAGACTGTTCCAGTCACGGCGAACACGGTCACGTCATACTTCTCAACCGACCCGCAGGTTGACGTGGTGGACTACTACCGCGTGGACTCGGTGACGGCCGATTTCACTTACGTCGCCACGGGGCCGAACGATAATCTGGGCGGCGGCGGAACGAACACGCCCATCACCGATGCGCTTACTGACACGGAACTCGGAACGCAGTTGATCGAGTACGACAACTTCGAGCCGTTCCCTTCGATCGATCTTCCACAGAAAGGCATTGTCAACGTCTCGGGCGGAGTCATTACGTGGGTCTCGGGAGGAGCAATCGGGGGTTCTGTGACGGGGTTCAGCACGCGCTGGCTTGGGGGAACGGAAATCCTAATCGGCTCCCCGACATCTCTCGCGTACACTCTGATTGCGCGTCCCACTTCTACGACGAGCATGACGATTCCGGGGGTTCCCGATGGCACAAATCTGGCGTATGAGATTCCCGAGCCTATACTGGCCGCCCAGCCCCTGCCCTACCTGTGGGGACCGAGCGACAACATCCCGTTCACTCTTGGTGTCGGAGATAGTCTCCGTCCGGGGACGCTCTACTGGTCGAAGGGTAATAACCTCGATTCGTCTCCTGACACCAATCAGCAAGACCTCACAGATCCGAGCGAAGCGTTAGTCAATGGGGTACTGGTCGGCGGCAAGAGCCTGGTCTTCACGATCAGCCGGGCTATCGCAGTTGTGCCGAACTTCTTCAACGCCCTTGCGACGGCGACGGGAACGACGGGCTCGACATGGAGCGTGAGAACGACGCCGATCAATCGCGGGTTGTTCTATCCGCGGTGCCTCTGCGTTTCGGGCGGCGGGAATGTTTACTTCAGCGTCGATGACGGGATTCATGTTTCGCCTGGGGGTCTTGCGTCGGAGTCGATCACCGACGACACGCTGTACCCGCTGTTCCCGCATGAAGGGTCTGTCCCGCAAGCGATTGTGCGGAATGGCATCACGATCTATCCGCCCGATGGAACGCAGCCGCTCAAGCATAAGTTTTCGTATTCCAACGGGTATATGTATTGGGACCATCTCGGCACAGACGGCAACCCACACACGCTGGTTTTCGACGAAGCGGCGATGGGCTGGATTTACGACCTTTATACCTGGCCTGCCACGATCCATGCGGCTAATGAAGGCCAGAGCGTACAAGGCACTTTGGTGGGCTGCAATGACGGCTCTGTGCGGTTGCTGAGTAGCACGGGGACCGAGACTGTCACCGGCACGGCGCTGACGGCTGCAATCGGCGGCGTAGGTTGGCAGTTCATGTACCAGCTCACCATAGAGTACATTTCCGCCGCTACCGTCACGCTGAGTTTCGCCGTGGCAGACGAAGGCAATGGAAGCTACGTGCCCTCATCGGTCACGCTTCCGGCCACAACGAGCGAGCCAACGAAGTACACGTTCAAAGTGAGTCCGAACAAATGGAAGCTGCTCCAGATGCAATTCCAATCGACGGACCCGAAGATGGCAATTTATCTCGATGGATGCGTTGGGCAGGTCCGTGATTGGGGATCGACGGCGCCGTATCGCCCGGTGCAGATCTTCGCGCCTAATGGCGGGGAAGGAGGTCAACCGTGACCGTCAATCCAGTTTCGATGCGTTTTCCGCTAAACCTTCAAGGTAAGGCACATGACGACGTTGTGGAGGCGATCCAATATCACGACGACGCAATCACGGACCTTCAAGCCGCAATCCCGGCATTGAAAGGTCAGATCGGCACCGCCGCTCCCGCGAGCACGGCGACCACAACTAACGTGACGCAGGCCAGCGAAGAGATCATTCAGGCTCCGCAAAACTCCGGCTTCGTGAACAATCAGACCGGGGTCACTGCATACACCACGCTGCAGTCCGATTCCGGTTCGCTGATTGTGCTGAACGACGCTTCGCCTATCGCCGTAACTTTGAGCGTACTGGCGTCTGCTCCGGGGATTCAGTTGCCATGGGCGACTCGCTTTTTTAACAACGGATCGGGGACGGCAACCCTGACCCCGGCCACGGGAACCATCAACGGAAGCGCAAGCTACTCCCTCACGGCGGGTAATTCCATCAGTGTTTATTGTGACGGCACGAATTTTTGGGCGACTTAGGGGTAAGATGTAAGGGAAAGCGAGGGTGCGACAATCTTCGGAATCGACATGGGAGTGAGCGGCGATCAGTACGCGCAGCATGGCGCGTTGGAGCAGTCGTCTGGGTTTGCAACCGGCTTGGGCGAAAGCGATCTTACGGCCAGCAGCAAATTTATGCAGGGGATTCTGAGCGGAGATGCTACCAAAATCAGTTCGGTACTCTCGCCGTTGATTTCGAGCGCCAAGACCTCCGCGCAGCAGACGCAAAAGACGAACACGGAGATGGGCACACGCTCGGGCGGGACAACGGCCGCAAACATCGCTTCGACGGACAAGGTTCATTCCGACATCACCAGCGCGATCGCTGGACTGACTGGCAGCGCGGCAACGACGCTCGGCACTGAGGGAGCTGGGTTGCTTTCCGCAGGCATGGCCGGGAATCAGGTTGGCTTCGATCAGGCTGGAGCGATTCAGAAACAGAAACTAGCCAAGTTCAACGACATCATTTCAAGCATCGCCGCGACGATTGGCGGTATTGCTGGGATGCCAGGAGTAGGTCCGGGTGCTGCTCAGGGGCTTAATGCGGCGGCTGGCGCACTTGGGGGATAGATGGCTGCTTCGGTATACACACAACGCGCTCAGACGCTTCAGGATCAGCGGTGGGGAGACCAGACTAAGTTCAAGCTGGCTCCGCTGTCTCAAGCCTTGCAAGCTGACCAGACGCGCCTCGCGCTCTACGCCGACCCCAACGACCCATCGAAGGCCGTCGCCGGGAAAGAGAAGGAATACCAGCAGACGCTCGATAACATGACCGCGACCATCGGGCAGATGCGTGGAATCCTCGGCGATAAGCAAGCAGGTGCAAATCCGCTCGAAGCGGCGGCTGGCGATGTGCTGTCGAAATTGCACATCACAAATCATCTGAAGAATCACGTCGCCGAGGTGCGGCAGCAGAACGCAGCGAAGTATCAGGGCGAGAATAAGGCGAGGGCCGGCGAATACGCGCAGGGAGTACCGCCGCAGAATCCCGCGGACCTCACGCCGGCCGAGGCACACGCGGCAGCGCGGATCAAGGGCGGTCTTGACCCGACCTCCGAGAAAACGCCCGACATGAAGCCATTCACCCTGAACGGGAAGAGGGTGTATCTGGATGCGAAAGGTACGATCCCTCCAGATGCGGTTCCGATCTTGCCGGGGGATGAGAAGGCTCCGAAGGGATTGAAGGCTCTTGAGCAGGGCGGCGTGGCCTATGGGGTAGAAAATCAAGACACCGGCCAGCAGTATCTTCCGTCGCAGTTGAGCGCAAACGGCGATGCTCCGCCAGAGGCCAAGCAAATCTGGCAGACCATCAAACAGGCGCAGGCGTTGAAGCAGGCCGAAGAGGACAAGAAGGAAGATGAGCGCATAGCGGCTCAGTCGCGTTCCATTGCCGCTGGCTTTGAGCGGATGGGCATGACTCAGCAGTTTCAGGAGGACATGGCGCAGTACCGCTCCGACCTGCAAACCTATCGCACGCTGAATACGCAGGCCGACCAGTCCGAGGAGACTGTGGCCGCGCTCAAGAGTCAATACGCGCAGCCAGGCAACAAATCTGCGGCTGACAACGAGCTGCAAAACTTCTACACGACCGTTGTGCAAAAGGGCGGACGCAAAACCGCTGCCGAACTGAACCTCACGCTCAAGATCGGCAGTTTCGGCATGAACATTCAGCAGATGGCCGACAAAGCATCCAATGGCGAGTTGCCGGATGAATTGCGTCAGATGCTGTTATCTGGCATGGAAGCTGTTTCCAAAGAGCAGCGCACGATGGCGGATCAAACCAAACCAGAATTGCCGCAGATCGCCGCTCCACAGGGACCGACGACGAAGAAGAACCGTGACGCGCAAAAGGGCGGCAAATCTCTCGCGGATCGACTCAATGATGCGCTCGGTCACTAATGGCTCAGACAGCACAATCCGATCCCATTCAGGAATTCATCGCGCTGCCCCGCGATCAGCAGATGTCCACGTTGCAGCAACTCCCGCCTGACAAGCAAGACAAGTTGCTGGCAAAGGTGAAGGAGTATCGCAGCGGCAAGCCTCTTGCTGAATCTGGCACGCCTCCACAGAAACCCGGCGTCCTCGAAGGCATCGAACGCGGCAAGAACGATGTCATCAATGTGTTCAGGCCGCTTTCCGCAGAGGAGCGTGGCGGGATCGAATCCACGATGGGCAAGTATCCCGGCGCGGCGTTTGAGGGTGTATCAAACGCGACATTAGGCGTCGCTTCGGCTGGTGCCAATCTTTTGCTGCATCCACTGGGGAGTGTCTACGGAACGGCTCAACTAGCGGCGGACGCGCTGAATCAAATCTTCCCCGACTCCGGCCTGACTCCGCAACAAAAAGCCGCCAAGCAAGCCTCGCTCGAACGGCTGAAATCTCAATGGGATCAGATCAAGGAAAACCCCGACTACGCGATGGGAAACATCGTCGGTGGCATTGAAGCTGGAAGGGCTATCGGGGATTCTGTCGTAGGGCCGGTGACGAAGGGATTGATGGAGAAAGCTGGCAACGCGCGGAGAGCGGTTGTAGAGACGGCTACAGGAACCGGGCCGAAGGTGACAGCGGAGTTGGTCAAGAAAGTGCAAAGCGGCAACCAAGCCGCCGATGCCTACAGCGGTGTCCGTGCGCGAATCGAGACGGCACGGGAAAACGCTCTGAAGATCGGCAATGACAAATATGCTGCCGTGAATCCTTCACTGAACCCCATCGAAGCGGACCCGGAATTCATGCAGGGAGCGATTGCCGATGCGCTCGAAAGCCTGAAGGGAAGCAAGAGCGAGCCGACGCTTCTCAAAGACATTACGAAGAAGCAGGAACGGGGCGATGCGTTCACCTATGAAGACCTGCAAGGCGATTATTCGCGGCTCGGAAAGGAATTGAGCAAGGGCACGCTGCCGGGTGACGAGTTCCACGCCTATGACGAACTGCATGAGGCCATCGGCAAGGAGATGCAGCGCATCGCTGACAGCGAAGGGAAGGGCGCGGAACTGAAGGACGCTCGTGATTACTGGCGGCGGATGAAGCAGACGTTCGGCAAGCCGCTGACGCAGACCGATGCCGCTACCGGAGTGTTGCGATCCGCTTCTCCAGACTTGGCAGAGCAGGACACGATAGCAAATCGTGTGCGGTTGCTCGGCTCATTCGATCCTGAGATTCCGAGCGAGTTCAAGCGGTTGAGCGAAGCGCAGGAAGATTCCAAGGGAGCACCCAAGCCAGCGCCCGGAGAGACAGGAAAAGTAAGCAGCAGAAACATTCGTGAGGCGAAGGAATCGAATGTTCACAAGAGGGCGGATTATATTCGCCAGCGTGCCTTGACTGTTGCCACTTTCGTTACCGGCTACAAGGCTCTCGCCAGCGTGACGCGGGCAATGATGGGCGACCCTGCCGCGCTCGAAGGACTGCCGGTAGATGTTGGGGAGGGAGTGGCGGTGCTGACTGGTTTTCACGGGCTCGCAAGTCTGCTCGAATCGCCAAAGGTGTTGAAGCTGCTCACTGAACCCACGGAACGTGATCTCGCACAGATCCCGCCGGAGTTGCGCGGCGACCTGAAGACAGTAGTTCAGCAGGCGCAGAAGCAGGGCATCAAAGTCAGCCCCACTCTGGCCGCATTGATCGGCGCAACTGCCGTCCGTGGACCGAAGACTCGAAAACTTGAGCAAGATGCCGACTACTACCGCCAAAATCCTCGCTGACGACGATAGGTGCCGACGCGCCGCTTATTACTTCGAGCGGTGGCAGGTTCCCGCGCTCACGCCAAAGCAAATCCTCACCCAAGCCGTAGAGCATGGCCTGATGGCCGTCTCGGACCCCGGAGAAGCGGCTGCTGCTGAATCCCTGCGGCTGGCAACCGAAGTGGGACTCGATACGGCGGAAACCGATCTCTTGGCCGTGGCCGAGCACGTCTCCGCGCTGGCCGAGTTCCTGGCGTGGCTCCTGCGCGGGGATACAGCCCCCTACAAGCGCCCGGAGGCTATCAGGATGCCTAACGGGTCACTTTGGACATCCGGCGCGTTCCTGGGGGCTCAGGAGCGTTCCCTGCGGTATGTGGCGCTGGTTGACCGCTGGGATGCGTGGACGCAAATGGCTTTAGAGAATAGCTGGCAGGTCATGGGCGAATGCGCCGCGTATCAGGTGCCAATGAGCGTGATCGTGGTCCCCATCGGCAAGCTGCGGAAGGGCCGGTGGTCAAACCCGTTCACGACGGCCTACCGGCATCCAGTTGCCAAGGTGCTGCGATTCAAGAAGCGCGACGGCGAGGACTTTGGCTCAACATGGGACCGCGTACTGCGAGAGCAGGACAAGGCGAGTAGAGAAGAGTGGCTGGATGCCATGACGGACGACGGCGTTTTGGCGGAATCGCTGCACGTCCATCACGTCGATGTGCCTGAGAATTTTAGTGCGATATTACACATCACCGAATCGAAGCTCGTCCGCATCGCCGGAACGACGGACCCACCGGAGCCGCAATTCTCGCAGTGCTTCGACAGGATTCATCCGTGCCCGTTCCGAGCGTGCTGTCCCCGTGGTCTGGAGCCGAGCGAAGAACTCGGCTTTCTACATCATCCCGCGCATTTCCCGCCTGAGATCATCGGCTGATGCGGTAGCGAACTTGGGTCCACCCTGAATCGGGGCAGGTTCCGATGACACTCCGCTCATCGACGGCATCTGGAGGACTGGCGCGGCCACTGCTGGCGGTGTCCGGTTCTCCAACTGTGCGATCAGGCTGAGGAGATACTGAGCATCCTGCTCCGCGGCCTTTACGCCAGCTTCGGCAACCTGAAACGCGCTCTGAGCCGTGAGGTAGGCTGCATGGGCCTCGGAGAGCCGTGTGCGCGCGATGCTACGCTGGGCTACAAGATCGACAATCTGCTCTTGCAACTTGAGTACGGCCGGCGAAGGCGGAGCGGGGGCAACGGGAGCGGGGGGCGGTGGTGCGAGCGCGGCAGGTTCCGGCGCAGGGATTCTGGGAACGGCTCGCTGTGGAGGCGCTACCTGTTTTGGTGCGACGGTCCTCTTGGCTTTCTTTCTGCGACGGCGGCGGGTGGCGGGTTTAGGCTGTGACAGGGTAGTGGGTTCAACTTCGTAAATGTCATTCATCGCGCTAGAATAAACCCATAATCCCGAAAGTGGTAGAGAATTTTGCTGTTCCGCTATATGATGAGTGCGGAATCTCCTGTTGTACTTGTCTCACCCGCGAATGACGGCCTCGGAAACTGAGGCTGTGGATGCTGAAGCGAATTCTCTGGCTCTTGCTGTTGGCGGCGCCTGTCGCGGCTCACGCTCAGACCGCGGCTATTCCGGTATATTGGTGCTCTCTACCCGGAACGCAGGCGACGGTCTCGGGGTTGAAATCGACGAACTATCAACTCGGGGTGATCCCATCTTGCCTCGTCACCGTGTATCTGACGGGAACGACCACCATCGCCACAACGACCCCGCAGAGTCCATTCACGGCGAACACAAACGGCTCAATTCCTCCAATCTTCGCGGCGATCAATCAGGGATACGATGTGGTACTGAGCGGGGGAATCCCGCCTAACACATATCCGGCTCCGATCACGTTGACGGGTTTGTATCCGGGGTTTGAGTTCACTGGCGGCGGTGGCGTCTCAGGTCTGAATACGCTGACCGGTAGCGTTGGAATCACTTCGCCAGACAGCAGCATCGGCGTCGGGGCAAGCGGCAACAATGTGACTCTGAGCGTCAATGGGAAGAACATCCTGCCCACGAGTGTAGTGTCCAGCGTGAATTTAGAAATCAACGTGATGGCTTCGCCTTACAACGCTAAGGGCGACTGCCTGGCCGACGACCACGACGCCATTACCGCCGCTATGGTAGCAGCGAACGCATTTAATCCGCCGCTGACGGTGGTGTTTCCGAACCCGCCGGGTCACTGCTATTTGACTAGCACCCTGACTTGGCTTGGCGTGACACTTTTGGGTAGACCTGGAATCGGCGTCAATCCTCCGGAGGGTAACACCGGCGTCATTATCAAAGGCAAGCCCGGCCAAGATGTTTTCCGCGCGCCCGATCCGACAACCGTTTCAACCGCCGCGCCGCGCGTCTCATGGTCGATCCGCGACATCGTCTTTGAAGTAGACGATTCAGTAGATGCACACGCGAGTTTTCCGCACCGCTGGCCTGGTAGATGGGTGCAGGATGCGGGAATGAACGCAGCTAGTGCGGTGATTACTTCTCCACATGCTTACTTTGAGTGTGGTGATGTAGGGCAAGCAATTTTAGTGAAAGGAGCAGGGCCAGGAGGAAGTGATCTTAGCACAACGATAGCCTCCATCATTCCTTGTATCTCCGCTCCGAATGGCCAGGCACCAGGGACAGTCGTAACGCTTGCGGCAGTAGCGTCAACGACCGTCACCGCCGGTACGGGTACGGCCTACATTTCTGTCGCAGGGCTTCCGGTGACGGCGACCGTTGGTAACGCGGCCCTCGCCTTCGACTGTAAGGACGGAAACAGCGCCCATTACACGATGACGGGCAGCATCAGCAACAACGCAGACGAGTTGACCAACGCAAAGTTTTATGGACTGTCGAACGCTTTTCAAAACTCGTCCACGGGCATCTTCATGCAGAGTTGTTGGTCGCCCTACGGAATGGTGTTAAACAACGTAACGATAAATGGAACGTACTTCGGTGCGGTGTTTACCGGGGCAGAACTAAACTCCTATCTTGCGAACGACGGGGGATTGGCTGATTTCTTCTCTTGGCGCAACGGAACGCTTGAAGCTGCGTATCCCTGGATTAGCTATGACGGCGGATTGGGCACAATCGAAGGGGTTCAAATCTTCTCCGGATCAGGATACGGCCCTCAACTAGTGAATGCCACGACCCCCGAAGGCGACTATGTGAATAACTGGTACTTCAACATGCCAGAGATTGAGACACTTTCTGGCACGTATCCTGGCTGGCGTTTGAGCGGAGGAAACCATGTTGGGGTCAATCTCTATCTTGGAGGACTCGGGTACAGCACCGTCGGTCCCATATTGGATGCTTCTGATTCTACTTGCACTAGCTGCGGAGCGGGTGGAACATTTAAGGTGTCGGGTTCACGTAACCGCATAACGCTCACCAGTCTAATAGATTTGACTCCGGGCGCGTCTACGCCGATTGTGCAAGATACTGGTAACGGGAACCAAATCATGCTTATAGGAAACGCAGGCTCTCCGTTTCACGGCCAACCAGCCAGCAGGAGAGGGACGGCGGTAAAGCAAGTGCTGGATCAACCGGCAGGGATTCAAACTTCTGACTTCGTTAGGTCTGGAAACTTATCGACGCCCTATCCGAACGATAATGACTTGGTGTTTACTCCAAAGGATATTGGCTACGGGTCGGGAATCTTAGATGAGGCGCATGTGTTTGCGGATTCGTCGGCGCTCTTCGGAAATTACTACGCTTGGCCTAATGGTACGACTGATGGAGCCTTCTTTAGCCTCTACACGCAAAACAAATACGGGCAGGCATTCATCGGCACGCAGATTCCAGCGGTGAAGGCAATAATCTATGTTGCAGTGAAATGTCCTACTGCCACATCCTTTACATTTACTCCCGGTGTGAGCGGTTTGATCTCTCTGACCCCCGTGACAAGTTCTTGCTCATCGAGCAGCTATACAGTGGCGTCGGTTGTAGCTGACTTCTCATCGTATACGGGACTCGCGTTTATCCCGACCATCACAACGGCGAGTAACGATGCGCGCGTAGCTTATATCGCCATCAGGCCATACCAGCATGACTACAACGGCAGCCAGCCGATGCTTGCTGGTATCGCGAAAACGAGCGATCTATCCGATCTGACCGACGCTGGGGCGTCTGTAAATTATGTGTTGACCTGTACGCACGTCACCGGCGGAGCCTGTGATGCGTGGGGACCGGCAGCAGCACCGGGAGGAAGTATCCCAGGTGGCCTTCTAGGCTCGGTGCCTTATCAATCGGCTCCTAACACAACTGCTCTAGTGGCTCCGAATACTTCATCCTCGACTCTGTGTTTGACAGAAACAGGAACAGGATCAGTAGGAGCCGCGCCGACATGGGGATCGTGCGCAGGTAGTTCGGCCACGGCGTTCTCTGCATTGACGGGGAGCACAAATACTTCCGCCGCGATGGTTGTCGGCAGCGGCGCGTCACTGGACTTTACCGGGACTGGAATAATTGATGCGAACGAAATGAATGGTGCGACCGTTCCCGCATCAGCTGCCGCTCTCGCTTCAAATGCTAGCCATCAGATAATTGCGGCACACGTCGCAGATGCCTCGAACAACGGCTACCTCAGCTCTAGTGATTGGACTACGTTCAACGGAAAGCAGAACGCGCTGACCAATCCAGTGACCGGACCAGGCAGCGGAGCGACAGTAGGGCATCTTGCCGTGATGGGGAATATAGCTGGCACTTCGATTACGGATGGGGGCGCCGTTCCATCTGTAGGAACTTGGGGAGCGTTGAATTACCCGGCATGGTCTTCGGGCACGCCGTTTGTGAAGATGACGGCGGCTGGGACATTCGCGCTGGACACGAACACCTATCTCACAAGCTCGGGCGTCTCGGGCATGACCACGGGGCAGATTCCGGTGGCGGCAAGCGCGACAACGATCACAAGCAGCAAGGCACTCCAAGGGACCGATTCAAGCATTCTCACTTCAGGTACGGTTTCAGGAACAGGTGTCAGTCTCTGCACGGACGCGAACGGCGGAGCGACCACGAGTGGATGCAGTGGGTCAGGCACGACAACCAACGCGCTCACGGTAGACAACTCAGGAACTGGCGATGCTTCCGGTTTCACATTCAACGGCAGCGCGGCCAAGAAGATCAGCTACAACAGCATCGGCGCGGCTCCGGCCCTCGCAGCCTGCTCCATCGAAAGCTCGACCTTCACTCCTGCGAATGGCACCTGCTACTTCGTGACAGCCTCTGTCTCGACGGCGACTCCATCGGCGAGCGCGTTCGTGATCTTCACCGCGACTACCTCCAGTGGCGGTCAACTCGCACTAACTGGAACAACGATTGCGGATGGAGGCGGATGCTCCTCGTACATCTTAGGCACGACTCTGACGCTGCCTGCGAGCCAGTCCATCAGCGTGAAGTCTGACAATACGAACATCAGGGCAAGTTGCACGGTTGCTTCGGCTCCAGCATCTGGAATTGCGCTCTCAGCGTTGGCGACGCAGGCCGCAGACACAGTGGACATGAACGCCACCGCAGGAAGCGCATCGCCGACCGCGGTTGCCATGCCGACCTGCACGTCTGGGGCTGACCTATACAACACCTCGACACACTCCTGGTCCTGCACGGCTGTTGGCGGTTCTGGCACGGTAACGGTTGTCGGGGCTGGATCGTTGACTTCTACCGCTTTGGTGACGGGCGGCGGATCGCAAGCTCTCCAGACGCCATCAGCAGCTTCGACGCTTGACGCAAGTGGCAATGCTACCTTTGCTGGCCAGGTCATCGGAACTGCTGGGATATTCGGCACGCCATCGACGGCAGCTAAGGCTGCTCTCCCATCCGGTGCTCACGGCATGGCGAATGACGAAAGCGCAACGGCCGGAGTTCCCGCGGCGAGCATCTGCTATCTGCGCGCCGACTCTACTTCGCATACTTACGAAGAGAGTTGCAATAATGCAGCGGAGTCACCGCTGGCTACTCAAGGATGGGTAGGAACGGTCTCGAATCTTCCGACGATCACAATCGCCAAGGGCGGAACAAATGCGACCAGCGCGGCGGCTGGTCAAGTTCCCAACAGCACCAGCGGAACCGCTTCGAGTTGGACATCGACAATAACTCTCGGTGCCGCAGGGACACTCGGCTCGATCACATTCGGCAATGCGACGAGTGGCACGCTGACTCTGCAGCCGGTTACAGGTGCCATATCGGGGACCGCGCTCATCCCCTCTGGTGGCGGGACACTGGCTTTCCTGACCGGCACGACGCACGGACTGAAAATATCTCAAGGCACGAGCAGCGCCGAGACGACCGTGGCGGTCTGCGGAACCAATCTTCCGATCGTGGGCGTGACGTCCGGCGATCCAATCTGTTCCAAGGTCACGCTCACTCAGCCCGCTACTGGCTCAACACTGACCATCATTGATGGAAAAACCCTGACGGCCACGAACACAATGGATGTGGCGAAGCAGGCAGGCGTGGCGGGCGGCATTCCGTGGTACGACACGACCACCAGTCAGTCCGCTTCTGCGCTTCTGACCCAGTACGGTGTAATGGTCGGCGGAGGAGCGAGCGCGGCTCCTGCAACGATTTCCGTACCCGCTGCCGACGCTTTGCTTTACGGAACGACCGGAGCGAACCCGATATTCAAGGCTCTGCCGACGAGCGGAACGAATGGATGCGCCGGTACGACCGACATGCTTCAGTGGAATAACTCGACTCACGCCTTCGGATGCGGGACCGCTGGAGCTGGTGGCGGCGGATCGATCACCGGATATGGCACGCTCGTAGCCTACGACGTGTATTACATGCCGTCCGGCGGAAGCCTGGCCACGGCCCTGGCTGATGCCAGCATCAATCTCGCGACGAATCCTGCGCTCTGCGTGGCCTCTTCCACATCCGTCTGTCAGACCGCGGGCAGCACGGTTACGAACGGATCGTGGACCTGGACGGTTGGCGGCGCACTTTATGTGTCCGACGGAACGACAGGGACCATGACGCAGACGAAGCCGACGACGAGCACGCACTACATTCAGCGTGTGGGCATTGCGTTATCGGCGACGACGATCCTCGTCATGCCAGGTGATGTGGGGACGGTGCAATGAGAAAACTTCTTTTCATTCTCGCGTTGCTCGTCCCGTGTGCGGCCCAGGCGCAGATTGTGCTAGTAGCCAGCTGCGCCGCGGTGGCCACCAGCTGCGTGCCGAGTGTGGTGGGCGGCCACAGTCTTGCGGCGGGCCAATTTGAGTACACCTTTGCGTACAAATCCAGCACGAGCGCGCCCACAAAGCCATCATCCTACACGCAGATCGCAACGGCCTCGGCCTCGAGTAGCAGCATGAGAAGCGGCTGCGTGGTGCTGACGAGTTCAACCCCCGACTCCGATGCCTGGACCAGCGCCACCTTGGTCGTTAGTCTTGTCTATAGCGGAGCCGCGGCGACCACTACCGCGGACTGCGTCACGGCGGGAATTGGTTTTAAGACGACTGGCGGAACATCGGGAACCACAAGCACCATCACCTTCACCGGAGGCTCGCTTACTCACACTGATAACTCCTCGTGGATCGTCGCGGCGGTGGGCTCTAGCGCGGCGGTGTGTACACCGGCGACAGTCCTTGCCAGCGAGATTACGACAACTAATGGAAACGGCCTGGACACGAACGGCACGGTGAGCTCTTACTCGAGCAAAACGTGTACAGGCACGACCGGGAACTGGAAGTCAGACACCTTCGAGCTGCTGGCCGCGGCTGTAGCGAATCCAACGTTCAGCCTTGCGGCGGGAACATACAGCACCAGTCTGCCGCGCACCTCAACTGGATCGACGGCAACCACGACCGCCAATCTCTGCTACAACGTCTGCACGACAAACGGCTGCACCCCGACCGCGCCAGCGGCCACGACTTCGGGAACCTGCTCAACGGGAACGCAGGTAAACACATACACCAATGGATTTGTGTTGCCCAATGGATACGAGAACATCTCCGTCCTGGCCACGCAAGCTGGTCTGGCTAATAGCGCCGTCGTGAGCAGCGGGCAATATTGGATTGTGCCAACGCTGGCGAAATGGAACGGAGCGACGGTCGGAGCGACGACGGGAAATACGAGCAAGATCAATGGCGCAACCATCGGCACGGCCACGGGAAACTATGCGGCGTGGAATGGCTTGAGTTCGCCGAGCACTAGCACAAATAATGTCTCGATCATTTCAGCGAACACCGGCGGAACAGGCGGCGGCAATGTTGCGACGCTGGTTTTCAACTTTAACGGAAACAGCGTAACCAGTGGCAACGTAGCATTCTGCGGCGTCTCATCCTTCGGCGAGACGCTAACTGCCGGGATGCTTACAAATACGGCGGGGACGTCCACCGTCGGGAGCATCACGCTAGATCAGAGCACGACAAATGGCTCCGCCGGTATATATCGTATCCCCGTCACTGGAACCGGAACACTGACGCTGACTTTCAATCCGGGCGGATCAACTTTTCAGCTCATGGGATGCGCCGAATTTAGCGGTCTGAACGCGTCGCCGCTGACCGCGGTGCATGCGAGCAGCGACGGTACGGCCAGCGCCTCGCATACTACCGGGAGCGTCGTGAGCACTGACGTTGGCGTAATGATCTACGCTGACTATGAGACAAACAGCAACGATTTCACACGCACGTTCTCCGATCAACTCATCTTTGATGTGAATACCGCCAGCAGCACCTACAGCGGAATCATTCAGTACAAGATCATTAACGCATCGCCGAACACAATGACGGATACGACGGGAACCGACGCGTCGACCGTCTGGCAGGTGGCGTATGCGCTTTACAAGAGCAGCTAAGGACAAATGAAAAACTGGAAAAAGCTCGGAGTGATCGTAGGCTGCGTGATGCTGCTTGCAGCCAACTATACGACCGGTTTTCCGGGCACAGAGAATCCGATTTCGGAAAGCAGCAATTGGGTCGGAGGACACACTGCAGGAAACGGATGTAGTGGAGGTCCGTGTTGGGGAAATGTTCGCACTACTTCTGGACTCGCGTATGGCGCTGATGAGCCTACCCAGTTCGGTGATGCTACAGCACAATTGACTGGCACATGGGGTGCGAATCAGACTGTCACCGGAACGGTCAAGATCAACACGACGCCCACAGGCACATGCTGTAACGAGATTGAACTGCACACTCGCATGACCATTACGAGCAATTCCATCACCGGCTACGAAGCGTATTGCAGCGTGATGCCGAGCGACCAGTATTGCCACATCGCGCGTTGGAATGGCCCGAACGGAAGCTACTGCAATATCGAAGCGTCCGAACCTATCTTGAATCTTGTCAACAACGACGTGTTCAAGGCAACGATTACTGGGACTTCGACAACGGTCATTACGGTCTACCGGAACGGCACTCAGATTATGCAAGCCACCGACACCGGGCAGAATTGTAGCCCAGGTGGAGCAGGTGGGCCGTTCACGAGCGGCACTCCTGGAATAGGCTTTTATGATACTCAGGATACCAATTGGAACTTCTTCGGTTGGCAGCAATTTACAGCTACCGACGGAATTACAACTTACATCAGCAATTTTAGTGGGGTCGTAAACGGCATGGTGAAATAGACTATGAGACCCATTTTATCATTTGCGCTTTTGTTGTTCGGACTTCTTTTGTCGTCCCTTCAGTTGGTACGAGCACAGTCCGTTACCGCGGCGAGTTGCAATACCTCTGCTGTGCAGACCGCAATCAACACAGCAACTGAGGGTCAAACCGTAAACATTCCTGCGGGTACGTGTGCCTGGACCAGCGGCGTGACGATTTCGGGAAAGGGAATTTATCTTAACGGCGCGGGATCTGGACGAAACATCGCTTACAGTTCGAGCACCTTGACTCTCGGAACTGGAAGCAAGTCTCTTACTGTTGGGAGCACTCGCGTGGACGGGACTTACCCATTAGGCCCAACCACGGGACAGACGCTCACCGTCTCGGAACTTGGCAATAAGCAGAACTTTCTGACCGGTACTGTGACCAGCTTCAACTCTGGAACGGGCGCACTGGTCATGAACATCACGAGCAATGGAGGGACGTGCGGAACAGGATCATCGTCGGGTTCACCGTCGAACTGCGCACGCTGGCTAGTTTCGACTCCTTGCATAACCTGCATTACGAACAACTCTTCCTCGACGCTGTTCTCGGTAACGGAAGATTCAACTGTCCACACGACGCTGGAAAACTTCGAGATTGATGCCGGAACTGGAGCAGGAGATGACATCGACATCAACAGCGGCGGCGGAGCGGCGGTCATTGTCCAGAACATGCGGACTGCGATGAACGCGAACGGCGATATTGCGCTCCATTTCGGAGTGAATCGCGGCGTAGTTTCCAACTGGTCCTGCGACTCGACACCGTTCTCACAAGCTCCGATTTGCGCCGACCCGCAGCCGTTCGATACGGCAGCGTGGGAGACAACGGCATCATGGGGCAATCAGGATACGAACGGCCAACACGCGGTCTATGTCGAGACTAGCGACTTTGATGCGTTCCTTCTGGCCTTTGACAACGATGAGGGCGCAAAGACGGTTCTCCGCTACAGTTTCTTTGACAATGCCGGAATCGGAGGGCACGGTGCGGACACCGGACCCATCGGTGCGCGAACGATTGAGTTCTACGAGAATGTGGGGGTCTTCAACGGCTATAGTAATGGCAAAACGTTCCCGATGAATCAATGGGACTACGTGCGCGGCGGATCCTTCGTCTATTGGGGCAATACCATGCCCGCGATTAGCTCGACCGATTACGGCACCAAAGACGACATCAACATGACGGTGATGAACCTTCAGCGTGACGCCGGAACAACGTACTCGGCTTGCTGGGGGCACAACACGTCTGGAGGAGCAGACTATCCGGCGCCTCATCAGGTTGGCTTCGGCTGCACGACAACAGGCTGCTCTACGGGATCAGGCGGAACAGGAGTTGACGGCAAAGGGAACAACATCTATTCGACAAATCCCTATGGCTATGGGAATCAGTACGTCGGCGACTCGGAACCGGCCTACATCTGGGCGAACAGCCGCCAGCCTTTAACAAACGTCGCAACTTCAGATTATGGAAATTCTAATAGTGACAGTTGCGTCACCATGATTGGCGGAACGACTGACATAAGCTCCAACTACATTCAGTCGGGGCGCGATTACTTCAACGGATCAACGGCCAAACCGGGGTATACGGCGGAGGTTTATCCCAACCCGCTGATTTCCGGGGTCACGCTTTACACCTGGACGCCGACCATCTCGCCAAGCGGCGGAGGTACGGTTACGGGCGTCAATTCAGGATCAGGCTCTTACGCTTCGGGAACGACCATCGGCCCGCTGACCGCGACGGCGAACACCGGCTACTCGCTTGCCAGCCCGATCTGGACCGCTGTGAGTGGAAGCGCAACCTGCACGTCGAGCACGAATCCGACGACATCATTCTCTCTGGCGGCAAACTCGGCTTGCACGGCCAACTTCACGGTCAACAGCTACACGCTGTCCACAGCCACGAACGGCACCGGCTCAGGGACGGTCACAGGCTGTGCAGGTTCGGTAAACTATGGCGCAGGGTATTCCTGCACCGCGACGCCAGCAGGAGGCTCTACGTTGGCAGCAATTAGCGGTTGCGGCGGCTCTGGGACCACAACGTACACTGGCACCATGCCCGCGAGCAATTGCACCGTGACGGCCACGTTCAACACATCGGGTGCTGTTACCCCCGCCGCACCGACGAATTTGATTGGAACCGTGTTCTAGGAGGAACCTTGAAAAACCGCATCTTCGCTTTTGTTGCAGTATTGGCGCTCACTCTTTCGGTCGGCTGCCATGCCCAGATTCCCTCAAACCCCGGTGTCACAAGCTGCCCCGTTGCCGTACCGAATGGGAATACTTACGCCCCGCTGAACCAGTCCACTCCGGCGTCGGGACTCAGCTACTCGGACAATCCCGGCGCTGGGAATTGGTGCTATATCGCGCAGTCGGTAAAGGGGGCTAATTCGAGCGATCCGTCCAACACAACGGCTCCGCTCCTGTTCACCGCGGCGAATCATTCCGTGGGCCTGTCATGGTCTGCGCCGACCTCCGGGCCTGTCCCCACGGGCTACGTCATCAGCCGTGCGCCGGCCGTGGTACAGACGCTTGGTGCGCCGAACCTGCAAACTCCAGTAGTGGCAGCAGTTGACAAGCCGAAGAACACGGAACTGGCTCTTGCGGCTCCGACAGGATTCACAGCAAAGGTTCGGTAGCAAAAAAGCGGCCCTCTTCGCGTTGCGTTGGAAGAGAGCCAGCCACAAATGACTTCGCAAGTGTGGCCAGTATAGCACTGAGCAAGAGGGAACAGAACGAACGTAGGGCCGAGGGGATGATGGAAATAGAGGACTGGGACGACTGGGTGAAGTGGAGGGCGACCATGACAGCCGAGCATCAGCTTCTCAAAGACGGCGTCTCCAATTTTCGCGCCTTTCAAGCTCGTGGCACCAAATACTTCGACCGCGCTGAGGGAGTGTGGGAGGCCGACACACGCCGCCGGAAGCGCAATCTGGCCATCTCTCTAGTTGTCATTCCGTGCCTCTTGGCTGCGCTCGGATGGGGCATTGTCCAAGGCGGAAATCTGGTAATCCGCATCCTTCAGATCGAACAGCAGTGGCAGCAAGC
>Ga0265337_1000368_pt1 | contig 24216 bp, 23 predicted proteins | sample 42122metaG_FD_192441 | JGI IMG/M metagenome (GOLD analysis project Ga0265337, IMG submission 192441) | Rhizosphere microbial communities from Carex aquatilis grown in University of Washington, Seatle, WA, United States - 4-21-22 metaG | ecosystem: Host-associated > Plants > Roots > Rhizosphere >... | reverse complement strand
CCGCCGCGATTCTGGTCATTGGCCCCGTCGGCTGGGCCGCTATCATGGAACTCAGGGCCCTGCGCCGGCCTTACCCCCAATCCTATGTCGCCGAGGCGCGGATTCTGCCAGCAAAGACTGAGGACCAGACGCTCAAGCTGCTGGCAAAAGTGGCTGAGGACAAGCCACTCCTCGCGATTCTCTTCGCGGGCATCCTCGGGGCTTCCGAAACCATCTTGAATCGCAAACAGCAGCCCTAATCGGCCGTCGAAAGAAAGAAGCGCTCGCGGAACTTTAGTAGCGTTGGAACGTTTCGCCAGCGGGGCTGTGTGGGCTCTTATGTTCGGCTGGTCGGTAACATTTTTCGTGCTTGCGATGGTGGCCGCCTATCTCGGGTTTTTCGGCTTGGGGGGCCTCGCAGCGGAACTCGTCAGACTTCTCTTGATCGTCTTTCTTATGCTTCTCGCGGGCAGCGGTCTCTTGGGCCTTATCCGCGATGAACCGCCGGTATAGCTCGACTGCACAGGTGTAGAATGGCTTATTCCGCACAGGGCATTGTCGCTGCGATATTGCTCTTAAGCCTTGCATTCGGGATCAACGATGGTGATTCGGCGCCACCGCAATCTGCTTCGTATACGGCCGGTGGGCCGTTCGTCTGCGATCAAGCACTGGCTTTCGAAGTTCCCGGCACGGTATCGGCTAGACGCCGGCCGGTACCCTGTGGAGAAAAAGCACCCGAATGAAGAAGTCGCCACTTCTCCGGAACCGGAAGAAGAGTCGTGCATTATGTTGAGCGAGCGGGCCCCGATCCCAGGCTACGTCAAATTGCCCCCCTCGACAGTCGGCTTCGGCGGTCCGCTCGTTTCCCTCCATCGGTGTTCGAAAGTGAGCAGACCGCAAAGACATAAGGCGGCGGCGCGCCTGTCCACGCTTCTCATCAAGATGAACCGGGAACTTAGCCTACCGGCAATGATCCGGCCTCAAGAATACACCGCATAAATCACGGCAAAGGCCACGATGGTCAGCGTCAGGCTGATGACGAGGATCCGACGGATTCGGCCGGACACCACGCCTTGACGGGCTTCTTCCGGCGTCAGCAATGGTGCATGCGTAGCAACGTCCCGCTGTCCGGCTTCGATTCGACGATCCCAATGATTGGCCTGAGGCATTGCCTCCTCCATTGTCTTGATCTCAACAAAGGAAACGTCCTTGTTACGGGGGCGGTTGCGCCAATTCCGCCCCCCTGCTTGCGTCAGGCTCGATCAGATTTCCTCGTCCCCAGCGGGTCCAGCGTCCCCGGCCGTCTCGCTCGTGCGTTCCAGTTCTTCGCGCACCCGGCGGACGTGCTGCAACTCGCCCTCGGCGTCGGCCGGACTGTCGTGTTCCTGGCGCCCGCGCGCATCGCGCTCCCAGGCTTCGAGAATTTCCAGCCGGTCCTGGTTCGTAAGGCGTCTATCCCTAATCACATCGGACGGATTACGGTAATATCGGGACGGATCGATTTTCGCGTCCTGCACGAATTTGGCCTTCTTCATTGGGGAACAGCCTTTGGGGCTACCGGCCAAGGGAACGCACGCATCAACGCGGCGTTCCGAATCGACGGGACCTGGGCTGTTTGAGAGAGGCGTGACATGGCGGGCGCAAGAAAGCGCAAGACGAGCGAACCCAAGACAGAAGCCCCGAAGGCCGAGCCGCGGCCAAAAATCCCGGGGCTGTCGGCGCGGCCGGTGTGGCAGGGCCATTTGCGCCTTTCGCTGGTGAGTTGTCCGGTCGCGCTCTACAAGGCAACGTCGCGGGCCAACGACATCTCGTTCAATCTCCTGAACCCGGCGACCAACAATCGTATCCGCATGGTGCCCACCGATCCCGAAACCGGCCCGGTCAACCGTTCCGAACTGGTGCGCGGCTACGAGATCGAGAAGAACCGCTACGTCATCATCGGCGACGAGGAACTCGACGCGGTGAAGCTCGAAACCACGCATACGCTCGACATCGAGCGCTTTGTGGATGCCGATTCCATCGACCGGCTGTTCTGGGACGTGCCGTATGTTCTTCTGCCTACGGACGATATCGCGGCAAGCGCCTATGCGGTGATCCGCGAAGCCATGGCGCGAACGAACACCATCGCTCTCGGCCGCGTCGTCATGCACACCCGCGAAAGGCTGATTGCGCTTGAGCCGCGCGACCACGGCCTCGTCGCATCCACGCTTCGGATGCGCGACGAAGTCGTGAACATGGCCAAAGCGCTGGAAGAAGTGCCCGTGGTCAAGCCCGAACCGCAAATGGTGGAGATCGCGGAGAAGATCATTTCGCAGCTCGAAGGGCCGTTCAATCCCGACGAATTCCGCGACCGCTACGAAGAGGCGCTGCGCGATCTGATCCGCCGGAAAGAGCAGGGAGAGAAGCCGACAACGATCGCGCCTCCCGCCGAGCCGAGCAACGTCATCGATCTGATGACCGCACTGAAGAAGAGCCTCGGCGCCAAGGCCGCGCCTGCGCCGAAGAGCCATTCCAAGAGCGCACCTGCCGGAACCAAGACGCCCAAGAAACGCGCGCGGTAACCGCATGAGGATTTATTCAGCTTAGCGATTTACGCTAATTCCTCATCCTGAGCCCGTCGAAAATGAGGATCACATTTTCGCCAATTTCTTCTTCGCCGTTTCCAATGACACGGCCGACTTCGCCAAATCCTTCCAAGGATCGGCCCGCTTCAAGAGAGGGGCCGCACTCGCAATGGTGAACGCCGACGGGTCGAGCCCCTTCTTCAGAGCCGCCCAGGAAAGCGGCACCGCGATCGTTGCGCCTTCGCGCGCTCGCGGCGACCAGGGTCCGACCGCGGTCGCCGACTGCGCGTTGCGCAGATAATCGACGAAGATTTTTCCGTCGCGCCGCTTCTTCGACATGTTGGTGACGTAGCGCTGAGGCGCAAGCTTCTCGGCACGCTCGGCAACATCGAGGGCGAAGGCTTTCGCCTCGTCCCATGTTGGCGGTTTGCTTCTAGTTCCTTCGATCGCAACGACGACATGAAGGCCCTTGCCCCCCGTCGTCTTGACGAAAGGCGCGAACCCGAGCGTCTGCAGCAGCCCGCGTATGTCCTTCGCGGCATCCATAACGGTATCGAATCCGACATCGGGAGCAGGATCGAGATCGAAGATCAACCGCTCTGGCGTTTCCGGTTCGCCCGGCTTGCAGCCCCAGGGATGGATTTCAAGCACCGCGGCTTGAGCCAGCGCTACCAGACCCTCAACGGAATCGAGCGCGTGGTAAGGCTGCTTTTCACCGGGCACTTTGATGGGCGTGACCGCCGCCACGCCGGCCAGCACATGGCGCTGGAAGAAGCGCTCCCGGCCGGCGATCCCGTCAGGCGCGCGCACCAGCGAAATGGGGCGGTTGGCGATGTGCGGCAGCATCAGGGGCGCTGCCATTTCATAATAGTGCGCGAGATCGAGCTTGGTGACCGCCAGGGTCCTCGCGGTTTTCGGCCACAGCACCTTGTCGGGATTGCTGATGGTGACCCCCGCAACCACATTGCCGCCCGACGCGGTGCGCGCATCGGACGCGGTGTGCGGTTTGGCACGGGCGTTTTGGGTGACACTGTTCTTTGCGGGCGCAGCCTTTGTTTCCATGTCCGAAGCCTCCTCGACGTCCTGCACGGGCACCGGCTCTTCCACCACCACGGAGCGCGCGGGCTTGTCCTCCCTCAGTGCCTTGAAACTCGCCTGCCTGAGCAACCCGTCTCGCGTCACGGTGGCATATTCCACTTCCGCCACGAGCCTCGGCTCGACCCAGGTGATCTCCTTTGCCCGCGGCGGCTTCAGGCCAGCGGTGAAGGGAGATTTCGGCCGCTTCAGCCGGTTCAGCGTGCGCAGCACAGGCCCCGAATTATCTGCGTTGAAACCGGTGCCGATGCGGCCGAGATAGTGGAAATCATCCCCTTTGTACGCGCCGATCAGAATTGAACGAAGTTTCGAGGGGCCGCCCCACCAGCCGCCGATCACCACTTCCTGGCCGCCGCGGCATTTCTCCTTGGTCCAGAGATCGCCGCGGCCCGAGCGGTAAGGGGCATCCATGCGCTTGGAGATGATGCCTTCCAGCTTGGCGCGGCAGGCCGATTCGAGGAAGTCCTTCCCCGATGTCGCGAAATGCTCGACATAGCGGAAATGCGGGACGCCTTTTGTCCGTTGGATCAGCTTCGCGAGCTGCTCCTTGCGCACCGACAAGGCTTCGTGGCGCAGATCGGCGCCGTCCAGGAACAACAGATCGAAGGCGAAGAAAATCAGGTCGCCGGTGCGGCCGTCCGACAGCGCCTGCTGCAGCCCGGCAAAGCTCGGGAGCCCATCTTCGAGCGCACAGACCTCGCCGTCGATCATGCAGTCCGGCAGCGCGCGAGCCTCCTTGGCGATTTCGGGGAAGCGGCCGGACCAGTCGAGCGCCTTGCGGGTGCGCAAGACCCCACGCTTCTTTTCGGCCCGAAGCTGCATGCGATAGCCGTCGAATTTGACTTCGTGCACCCAGGTCGCGCCGGTGGGCGGGGCATCCACCAGCCGGCAAAGCTGGGGCGCCACGAATTCGGGCATGGTGACGTGCTTTATGTCTTCACGCGGGAGCGCAGGGGAAGCTTTTTTTTTACGCGTACGCTCGCGGGCTTGTCGTCCGCACCGTTGCCGTCAGGCGCTGGGCCATCCTTCCGGTTGGAGTGCCAGACGCGGGATTTTTTACTTGCGGCAATTTCATCGAGCGTACGCCCAGTGGTGACCGACGTATCGGCCGCGAGCAGCGCGTCGGGATCGCCGCGCCTGGCGGCATCGTCGTTTTCCTTGACCAGCAGCCAATTGTGCCGCGCCGAGCGCCCCGGCCGTTTCGGATCGTCGCGCATGCGGATGAGCGCCCATCCTCCGGTGAGACGTTCGCCGTCGAGCTCGAATTTAAGATGGCCCTTTTCGAGATCGCCTTCGGGATCCTCGCTTTGAGGCGTCCAAGTGCCGCGGTCCCAAAGCTGCACCGTGCCGCCGCCATATTGGCCTTTGGGAATGGTGCCTTCGAAGGTGCCGTAGTCGAGCGGATGATCTTCGACTTCGACCGCCAGCCGCTTGGTGGCAGGATCGTAGGAGGGGACCTTGGTCACCGCCCATGATTTGTAGACGCCATCGAGCTCGAGCCGGAAATCGTAATGCAGCCGCGTGGCCGCGTGGCGCTGGATGACGAAGCCAAGGGCTTTCGTCTTTCCACGCACCACCTGCCCGCGCGGTTCCGCGGTGACGTTGAAATTGCGTTTGGCGCGGTATGTTTCTAGGCCGGCCATCGCAATTCCGTTTTCGCTAGACCCGTCCGATGAGCACCAGGATGAGTAGCACGACCAGCACCGTACCGAGCACCCCGCTCGGGCCATAACCCCAGCCGCTGCTGTAGCCCCATGTGGGAAGCGCGCCGACCAGAAGCAAAATCAACACAATGAGCAGGACTGTACCAAGCATGGGAATACTCCCGTTTCTCGTTGTTACTGAGAACTGCCGAGAAAAGGAATTGTTCCCTTAGGCTTAGCGGTGACATCCGTTGTCACTCCGCCGCTTCGGCGGCGCGGATGGCCGAGGAGGCGCGCCCTGTCAGTTCCGACGGCACGAAATCGTCTACGTCGATGGCATCGCGCACGAGCGCGTTGGCGCGTTCGAGCGCATCGGCTTCGGCTTGTGTAATGATCTTGTCGCGCACAAGCGCCGGCACATCGGCAAGAGCCTTGCGTCCGGCAAGCCCAGCGGCGCGGATCTTGTCCTCGATCGCATCGCGCCCGATGGCCGCGGTGAAAGCGGCCTCCATGCGGCCGGTCGCGTCGTTGGCCCCGCGCCCGACATAGATTCCATCGGTCAGGCGTTCGCGCGTTGCGGTCTGCGACAGGATCAGAGCGGCGCAGGCATGCGTCAGCCGGTCTGACGGCGGGCGGCGGTGGCGGCCCAGGGGAAACGCGACCAGCCGCAGGAACCAGGCAACCGGGCGATTGGGAAGATTGGCGAGCACTTCGTCAAGCCGCATCTGAATGGTGTAGAGCGCGCTCAAATAATTCCATTCGACAAGCGGCAGGTCCGCGGTTTGCGCGCCTTCGTCTTCGTAGCGCTTGAGCACGCAGCTCATCAGATAGAGTTCGCTCAAAATATCGCCCAATCGCGCCGACAGGCTTTCGCGCCGCTTCATGGCCCCGCCGAGCGTACCCATGACGAGATCGGCGACCGCGGCAAAGGTGACGGCTGCCACATGCAACCCGCGATACATCCGCGCGATGCCGGGCACGTCGGGAGTTTTTGCGAACGCCCCTGACGTGAGATTGTGCAGCAATGCGCGGGCCACGTTCGAGGTAGCACTTCCGACATGCGCCCACAGCGCCCGGTCGAAGGCGGCGAGGGATTCGTCCTTGTCGGCAAGATTGGCCGCTTCCATTTCTTTCAGCAGATGCGGATGGCAGCGTATGGCGCCCTGGCCGAAGATCATCAGATTGCGCGTGAGAATGTTCGCACCCTCGACCGTGATCGCGACGGGCACGCTCATATAGGTGCCGAAGAGATAATTGCGCGGGCCGTCCATGATGGCGCGCCCGCCATGGATATCCATGGCATCGTTGAGCGCGGTGCGCATTCGCTCGGTCGCGTGATATTTCAGGATCGCGGACAGCACCGAAGGCTGTTCGCCGTGGTCGAGGGATGCGGCCGTCAGACGCCGGGCCGCGTCCAGCACATAGGCGTAACCCGCGATGCGCGCGAGCGGCGCCTCGACACCTTCGAAACGGCCGATGGGAAGACCGAATTGGCGGCGTATGCGCGCATAAGCACCGGCAAGCCGGGCCGAAAACATGGCGGCACCCGTGCCGAGCGCAGGCAACGAAATCGCGCGGCCCGCAGCCAGGCAGTCCATCAGCATGCGCCAGCCCTGGCCGATTCGGGCTTGTCCGCCGATGATGTAGTCCATCGGGATGAAGACGTCCTTGCCTTGGGTCGGACCGTTCTGGAACGACTGATCGGCGGGGAAATGGCGGCGTCCGATCTCGACGCCCGGCGTGGTCGTCGGGATCAGCGCAAGCGTGATGCCGATGTCGTCCTTCTCCCCGATCAGATGGTTGGGATCGTAAAGGCGAAACGCGAGACCGAGGATCGTCGCGACGGGGGCGAGGGTGATGTAACGCTTGCTCCAGGTAACGCGCATGCCCAGCACGCGCTGGCCCTTATGATCGCCGTAACAGATCTCCGCACGGTCCGGGATGGAGGCCGCATCCGATCCCGCCTCCGGCGCCGTCAGCGCGAAACAAGGGATCTCGGCGCCTTGCGCCAAACGCGGCAAATAATAATCGCGCTGTGCGTCGGTGCCGTAGCGCATGAGCAACTCGGCCGGCCCGAGCGAATTGGGCACCATCACGGTGACGGCGGCGGCCGGGCTGCGGCTTGCCACTTTCATCACCACGGCCGAATGCATCAGCGCCGAGAATCCGAGGCCGCCCCGCTCCTTCGGGATGATCATCCCCATGAAGCCATTGTCGCGGATGAAGGCCCAGACGTGATCGGCGAGATCGCCGCTTCGCCTGATCTCCCAATCGTCGAGCATGGCGCAGAGCCTTTCGACCGGCCCGTCGAGGAAGAGTTGTTCTTCGGCGGTAAGCGCGGGCTTGGGAAAGTCCCGCAGCTTCGCCCAATCCGGCTTGCCGGAAAACAGATCGGCGTCCCACCACACTGTGCCCGCGGCGATGGCGTCGCGCTCGGTCGGCGAGATGGGCGGGAGTTTCGTCTTGTACCAGGAGAGAATGGAACGGGTGATGTAACGTGCCCGGAAGCTTAATGGAGCGGTCATGCTTGCCTTCCTGTTGGGCAGCGCAACATAGGCGGGTGCGAATCGCCCGCCTTGATCTGCGTCAGATAGAAGTTTGACACATCGCTTACCAAGAATTGTAATCCGCGCGCCCGGTTCCCAATAGCCGCCATTGCCGGCGGCTGAGCCCGGCCCAGCAGAAGTCTAGCACCAACTCCTATGGTTTGGGGCGATTGCCCTTTGACCCGTCCCAAATTGGGCGGGCGGTGAACGGACTGGAGCACGGCCCAAGCCGTGGCTAATCTCAGCCGCCGCCCGACCCAGAGATGCCATGAAGCGAATTGCCTTTCCCATCGTCGTATTGGTGCTGGCCACCGGTGCGTCCGCCGCCCAGCGCGCCGTGCCCGGCGAAGGACCGGGGGGGACCGAGCCTCTCGGGAGCAGCCTTTACAGCGTCAATTGGGGGACGATGGGGCTTAATGTCGGCGTCTCGGCGGGAGCGGACGGCATACTCCTGGTCGACGACCAGGAAGAGGGCGGCGTGCCGCGGCTAAAGGCGGAGATCGCAAAGATTTCCCCTATGCCGATCCGGCTGGTGATCAACACCCATTGGCATTTCGATCACGTGGGCGGGAACGCGGAGTTTTCCAAGGCGGGCGCGATCGCAATCGCCCATCAGAACACGCGCACGCGGCTGATGACAGAGCAGGTCAATCCCGTTGGCGGCGGCATGCAGAAGGCGTTCGCGCCCGCATTCTGGCCACAAGTGACATTCGCCGATTCGATTACGCTGCATTTCAACGGTGACGACATCGATGTGATCCACATCCCGAACGGCCACACGGATGGCGATGTCATCGTCAAGTTCCGCAAGGCTGACGTGTTGTTCGCGGCCGACGAATTCAACAATGGCGACTACACCCGCATCGACCCGCGCGGCGGAAGTCTCGACGGAATGATCGCGGCTTACCGCAAGCTGCTGCCGACATTGGACGATCAGGTCAAAGTGGTGCCAGGCCGCGGGCGCGTGGGGACCAAGAAGGATTTGGAAAACTATCTCGCCGTGATGGTCGCCTTGCGCGACCGCATGACGGCACTCATCCGGCAGGGGAAATCCCTGGAAGAGTGCCTCGCGGCGAAGCCGACCGCCGATTTCGACGCCAAATGGGCCAACGGCCCGATTCGCCCGGATTCATATGTCGAGGAAGTCTACGCGGATTTGAAGGGCAAGGTGCGGTAGTCACCCGCTGCCGTTGACTAAAAGGGCTGTTTGGCGAACTATTCCGCCGGGAAAATCTATCCGCCTTTGCGGAAGCTTTTGGCCGTCTGTCTCGGACCATCAGGAGGAACCAGATGCATAAATTCAAAGTATCGCTACTTCTTGGCGCAGCCGCATTCCTTGCCGCACCCCATGCCTTCGCCGCGACGGCTGCCCTCCAGGGCCAAGTGACCTCCCAAAAGGAAGGCAACATGGAAGGCGTGCTGGTGACCGCCAAGAAGGACGGTTCCAACATGGCCATCACCGTGATTAGCGACGAGAAGGGCCATTATGCCTTTCCGTCCGACCGGCTGACGCCCGGCCACTACAACATCAAAGTCCGGGCAGTGGGCTACATCCTGAACGGACCCCGCGCCGTCGACGTCAGCGCAAACGGCACCACGGCCGACGTGACGTTGAACGCGACGCCCAATCTCGCGCCGCAGCTCACCAACGCGGACTGGCTGAACAGTGCCCCGGGCACGGAGCAGGAGAAGCGCGATCTCGTGGCCTGCGCCACTTGTCACACGCTGTCGCGTCCGCTGACCTCCGCCTATACGGCCGATCAATTGAAAGGCGACGTGTTTCCGCGCATGGCCGCGATGGCGAGCCAAGCCTTTCCGATCATGCCACAGAAGCGGGCTGAAGCGCGCGATCAGGCGCGCACGTTCGGGGGCATCGACCGGCTCGCGAACTATATTTCGTCGGTCAATCTCTCGGCCGGGCCGGACTACAAATATCAGTTGCAGGGGGCTGCCCGTCCCCACGGCAGGGACACGCACGTCATCATCACGTCCTATGACCTGCCGCGCAAATCCATGCAGCCGCACGATTCGGTCAAGGGGCCGGACGGCTTCGTGTGGGTGAGCGATTTCGGCGAGAACTCGCTGCAGCGGCTCGATCCCAAGACCGGCGAGGTCAAGGAATACACCTATCAGCCGACGCGGCCGGGCTTCTCATCGGGCAATCTCGACGTCGAATTCGACACTGACGGCAATCTCTGGCTCGGCATGATGGACCAGACCGGTGCTGCCATGTTCGACCGCAAGACCGAAAAGTTCACCTTCTACACAATCCCCAAGGACATGCAGAACCTGAAGACCCAGACCGCGATGGTGTCGCCGATCCATTGGAAAGTGGACGGCAAGGCCTGGATCAATGCAGCCGAAGAACCCATCGTCGGCCGCTTCGACGTGAAGACGGGCAAGTTCGAGCCCTGGATGCATCCCTTCGCGGATCGGCCGCAAGGCGAGGCCCATTCGGCCTATGGCGTCTACACGGATTCGCACAACAACGCGTATCTGATGGACTTCCCCAGCCAATATGTCTGGAAGATCGATGCCAAGACCGGAAAGGTGACTTCCTACAAGACACCGACCGATTATTCCCGCCCGCGCCGCGGCCGCATGGACAATCAGGATCGCCTCTGGTTCGCCGAATGGCGCGCCGACAAGGTGGCCATGTTCGACACCAAGAACGGCGAGTTCATGGAATGGAACGTGCCCGGGAAATACGGTTCGCCCTATGACGCGCAAATCGACAAGGCGGGCTGGATCTGGACCGATAACATGATGAACGATCTGGTCACGCGCATCGACAGCAAGACGGGCCAGACGCTGCAATATCTGATGCCCGTGGAGACCAATGGACGCCGCATCGCGGTGGACGATTACGGCCAGAAGCCGGGCCTCTGGATCGGCGCGAACCATCAGGCCGTCGTGATGCACGTCGAACCGACGGATTGATCTGGCCAATAGCCAAATCGCGAATGGCGAATAGGGGAAACCCTATTCGCCATTTTTCTATTCGCTACTCGCTATTCGCGGTTGTTATGCCGCCGGCTTGTTGACGTCGGGGGCGAGCACGCAATTGGTCTCGATGGGCGCGTTGGGTGCGCTGCGCAACAGCCTGCGGTCGCGCGCAACCAGCCGGTATCCAGCCTTGCTGCAAGTCACCACCACCTTCTTCGCGTCCACCCTCTTGGAGAAGCCCGGAATGCGGTAATGACCCATGTTGTCGGCCTGAACCACGAAGCTCGACCCGGTGGGAGTCGTCGCCATGATGGTCGCGTTGGCGATGGTCTTGCCCTTTGAATCGCGCACGAAGCCGAAATAGGGAACGCCATCGTCGGTATGATTCTGGTTCCAGGTGGCGGTCAGTTCCTCGAAGAAGTCGCCTCCATTGGCCATTACGGGCGTGCTTGCCGCCAACCCTGCGGCAATCGAGGCATAAACCAAAAGACTCGCTCTCATCGCTCGTCTCCGACGACGCGTGCACCAAGCATTATATAGGGCGAATCTCAGCTAAACCAGATCGGCTTCCAGTCGGGGACGAACCAGGGCAGTTCCCAATTCAACAGGAAGATGAAGGCAAGGATCGGAACGACCCAAACGAGCGTCGCCAAGGTTTTCTGGACTGCCTTTTCCGGCAGCAGCATCGCGATCACGGCGAAGATCAGCCCAACCACCACGGCCGACAAGATCCAGCCATACCACCACATCGGCGGGCCGATATTGTCGTTACCGGGAACTAATCCCCAGTTCCATTGTCCGATAGCCGGAAAATACGTGAACAGCGGCCAGGTGAAGCTCGAGGTTGCCCCGGTGAAGGAATAGGCGGGCGCATAATACAGCGTGAAGCCGATGGCAAAGCCTGGGAAGGCCCGCGAAGCGATTCTGTTCATCAGGCAAATCCTCTCACATTGTTGAGCAAGTGACCTGCGATGAAATTATACCAGATGGTGAGGAAGTAGATGGCGACCATCGCCTTGCGGGTCGTGGTGTATTCCGGCGCCTTTTTCCAGAAGTACCAATAGGCCGGAAGCATGGCCAGGCCGATGGCGGCGAAGTTCTCTTTGATCTCGAACAGGCCGATGGCATAGGTCAGCATGAGGTCCTGCAGAGGCGGGCGCACATAAACCCGGTAGACCGGATAGATGTATGCGCCGAGCAAGAAGGTCACCACATAGAGCACCATGATCGCGGTGACATAGCCGGCAGGGTTGATGCCGCGTGCCTTGGCGACGAAATCGGTTTGTCCCGGCTGACGGGGCCAGAATACGCCCAACGCCTGATGCGTGATCGCGCCAATGAGGAATAGCGCGCACACGCTGTGAATGATCAATAGTGCGGTGTCCATTCGTCCTCCCCCGATTGATTATAAGACGCTCAGTAACCCGTTCTCCCCCAGGTTCAGGCGTATCATCTGTTCCATGGCGCGAATAATCCTCTCGCAATGATGCCCGAAGCTCTTCTGCGTTTGCAATCGAATTTCGAGAAAAGAGAAAGGCGCGCAAGGAGGTTCTCTCTCCTCACGCGCCTCTTCGGAAGCTTTCAAATAGTTCAGCTGACCGGGGCTGCGGACTGCAGCTTGCAGTCGACTTCGATGGGCGCTTTCGGCATCGTGCGGAGAACGCGGCGGTCCTGCGCGATCGTGCGATAGCCGGCCTTGGCGCATTCGATCAGAACGGTCTTGGCGTTCACATCCTTCCCGAGGCCCGGAATTTTGTAGTGGCCGAGATTGTCCGAGATGATGGTCACGGCCTGTCCGTCCACACCGCCGACGACGGTTGCCGTCACGATGGCGCGCGGAATGGGCTTGCCCTTGACGTCGCGCACCCAGCCGAAGAACGGCGTGCCGGTGTCGCTGTTAGCGCCCCAGCTTTCCGACAATTCGTTGAAGAAATCGCCGCCATTAGCCAGGGCCGGCAACGATGTAAGAGCGCTTGCGGCAAATCCCAATACGGCGATGCCGCCCATGCCGATCAACGATGTTCTCTTCATATCCGCCTCTTCCGTCAGCTTGCGCGTGGTCCTTCCGCGTCTCTCATATTCGGACCAGTCCACGACAGTATATAAGAGGATTGCTCAACTTACCAACGGCGCAGAAAGGGAACAGCGCTCCGTTCGCAGCTTATTGTTGCAGAATTCACGTTTGCAAAATCTCTTGGGCCGCGCGCTCGCCTGACTGGAGCGCCCCCTCCATCCAGCCGTTCCAAGGCGCGGTGTGCTCGCCAGCGAAATGGACCCAGCCCTCGGCGCGTCCGATGACGGGAACAAAGCGCGCCATTTCACCGGGATGGAACACGGTAAAGGCGCCTCGCGCGAACGGGTCTTCGGCCCAGCTTTGGACGAAGGATTTCTGAAGCTCCTGTTCGATTTCGGGGAAGGCTTCGCTCGCGAGACTGATGCCGAACCGCGTCCGGGCGGTTTCGGGTAGGGGCCTAAGCCTTTGCTGGATCGTACTGTTTCCCGTGGTTAATGAGATCAGCCCACGGGCGCCCTTCTGGCCGTAGCTCATGTCCCAGATGTCGGCGGGCGCATCCGTCCGGGCCCCCCCGGTCAGCCGCTGCCGCTCCCAGAAGCGGCTTCTTGTCTGCAGCAGGAACCGCGTCGCCTGGAAATAGGTCAGCGTGCGGATGGCACCCGTTTTTGGGGAGGAGAAAGGCGGATCGATGGTGACCTGGCGGAGCATCGAAAAGGGAAGGGCAAGGACCGCCCGGTCCACGGTCATGGTCTCGCTCTTATCGGCGGTCTTGAAGGTGGCGCGCACGCCGGACGGCCCCGGTTCCAGCCGAGTCAGTATGCAATTAAATCGGATCACATCTTTGAGACGGGCGGCCATCGCGCGCGGCAGGCGATCCATGCCGCCGTCGATCTTGAAATATTGCCGGGAATCCTTGTGCAGCATGATCTGCTGCAGCAGGAACAGCGCGGAAAAGCCGCTCGAATCACCTCCCAGGCTCATGATCTGGATGGCAGCTGGACTCGCGCCGCGGGAAGCGAGCCATTGCGGCCAGCTCACCGAATCGAAGGGCCGCCAGCGCGGATCGGAAACATCGAGATCAGGACTTCCGAGTTCCTCCGGGACGCCGGCAAGGTATTTAACCGTCAACGCGGCGGCCGAAAGCCCTCGCTCGTCGCGCTTCAGCCCCGGCGCCATAAGGGCACGCTGGGCCTCGTCGTCGGTGCGAGCGCGCCTGCCTCCGATGGCCTGGATGGATGCTCCCTGCGGCGCGAAGGGGATGAGCCCGAGGTCCAGCTCGTTCAGCCAATGCAGCACATATTCATGTGTCTCTGCGATCCGGGCCGCTCCCAACTCGCCATAGATTCCGTCGTCGAAATAATTTCTGAGCGTGCGCACCCGGCCACCCGGATCACCGCGCGCCTCGATCAATGTCACGCGGTATCCTGCGTCACGGAGCCGGTAGGCGGCGGCAAGCCCGGCAAGCCCGGCGCCCACTACGAGCACTGATTCCGCGCGCTTCGCGGCGGCGGCCGCGCGCGCGAACCGGGGCGAAAGCGCCAGCGCCCCCGCGGCCTGCAGCAGGTGCCGGCGGTGCCAGACGAAAGGCGCGCCTCTTTGATCCATGATGCGCTCTCTTTATCATCGGCCGGACTCGCTCTCCAAATGCGCTAGTGTCCCGATTCCGAAATTCGTCACATCTCGATATCAGCCTCACGCGAATTTCGGAATCGAGAGGACACTAGCTATTTATTGATTCTAGTGTTGTTTCAGCTTTCGAAGTTCGCCCGAGCCCGATAGCGACAATGGAGCGAACTTCGAAACCACGACACTAGCGGAAAACGGCTTTGCGGACGGTAATGAACGGACTGGGACGAATTGCAGCGGTGTTATCGCTGCTGCTTTTCTCCGGCGAAAGCCAGGCCGGCGAGCGGCTCGATGCGATCAAGGTGCGCGGCTTTCTCACCTGCGGCGTGGGCGCCGACGTGCCGGGATTTTCCCAGCGCGACGCAAAGGGCCAATGGCGCGGTTTCGATATCGACACCTGCAAGGCGATCGCCGCGGCGATCTTCGGTGACGCAGCAAAGCTCCGCTTCAAGCCTATCGACACACTGGTCAATTTCGCGGCCGACCGCGATATCGACCTGGTCCTGCGCGGCCTCACCTGGACGTCGGGGCGCGAGATATCGGGGAGACTCCGCTTCGGCCCGATCCTGATCTATGACGGACAAGGCTTCCTGGTGCCGAAAAAGCTGAATATCACCGAGCCGGCGGGTTTGGTGGGGCACACCATCTGCGCCTCCTCCGACACCTATGCCGAATTTGTGACCGCGCTGCAGCGTTATTTTCGCGCCCGTAATTGGGTGCTGAAGCTGAAGGTCACGCAGCACCGGGCGGATGCGGAGGACGCATTCTTTGCAGGCGAATGCGACGCCATATCGGCGGATTCGACCGAACTCGCCGAAGCCGTCATTGGTAAAGCTCCGCACCCGGAGGATATCGCGATCCTGCCGCAGCAGATCACCAAGGAGCCGCTGGTGCCGCTGCTGCGCAAGGGCGATGACGAATTTTTCGATGCCGTGCGCTGGGCGATTTTCGCGCTGATCGATGCCGAGGAGCTGGGAATAAATGCCGGGAATCTCGAACGCATGCGGGGGAGCGACGACCCGGATGTGAAAGCCTTTTTGGCGCCAGCGCCCAAGACCGCGGCCGCGTTCAGCCCCGGCTGGACGACGGCCATCGTCCAGGCCGTCGGCAATTACGGGGACATTTACGACCGCAATTTCGGCGATAATTCGCGCGCCAAGATGCCGCGCGGGTTGAGCCGGCTTTGGACCAAGGGCGGCGCCCTTTACGCACCCCCGATTCGATGACCAATCTCAAACGGTTCAGACCCCGCGGCGCACGATCCGCATTTTACAGCCCAACCTTGTCGTTGACTTTTGCGGGTGGTAAAGACCTCATATTCTCGGCTTATTCCGGCCGTAAGGCACTCACTTAAATTCAAGGGGACGGGAACCGTGTCGAAGAGGACGCCAGATATCAAACGCCGCCAATTTCTCGCTGGAGCCGTGGCCGCAGGGCCGGTAATCGGACTCGCCACTGCCAGCAAGGCGCTTGCCGCCGAAACGCCGGCCAAAGCCGCCGTTCCCGCCAAGCCCCAGACCGCGGGCGACACCAAGCCCCCTCAGGAAGTCCAGAAAATCGTCACCAGCAACAAAGTCGGCGGCGATTTCATGGTGGACTGCCTCAGATCGCTGAACGTCGACTATGTCGCCTCCACACCGGGCTCGACCTTTCGCGGCTTGCAGGAATCGATCATCAATTACGGCATGAACTCGAAGCCCGAGTTCATCACCACGATTCATGAAGAAGCCTCCGTTGCGATGGCCCATGGCTACTCCAAGATCGCGGGGAAGCCGATGGCCACCATGGTCCATGGCGTGGTCGGCCTGCAGCATTCCTCGATGGCGATCTACAATTGCTTCTGCGATCAAGCGCCAGCGCTCGTGATGGCCGGCAATGTTGGGCAGGGCACGCAGCGCCGCCCCGGCGTGGAATGGGCGCACAGCGCGCATGACCAGGCCATCATGGTGCGCGACTACACCAAATGGGACGACCAGGCTGCCAACCTTCAGGATTTCGCCGAAGGCATGGTGCGCGCCTACGACCTCGCCACCACGGCCCCGTTTGGGCCGGTGCTGGTGGTGATCGACGCCGATCAGCAAGAAGAAGAGATCGAACCGGAGCGTAAGCTGTTCATCCCCAAGCTGCGTCAACGTTCCCAGCCGGTGGGTGACCCCAACGCCCTTGCCGAAGCCGCCAAACTGCTGGTGGCCGCGGAAAATCCGGTCATCGTCGCGGGCCGCTACACGCGCAGCGAAGCAGGCCCGAAGAATCTTGTGCGCCTGGCGGAGACGCTGAACGCGCCCGTGGTGGACGAGCGCAACCGCATGAACATGCCGAACCGCCATCCGCTGAATCATTCGATCCGGGGTGCGGCCATGATCCGTCAGGCCGACGTGATCCTCGCGCTCGAGCCGATGGACCTCTACGGCACGCTCAACAATGTCGACGACCTGATCGGCCGTCCGGCGCAACCGAAGATGCGCGCCGGCGCAAAGGTCATCGTGCTCGGCACCACCGACACCAACATCAAGGCGAACACGGCCGAATATGAGCGCTATCAGGCGGCCGATATCGGCATCGCGGGCGATGCGGAAAGCTCGCTGCCGTGGTTGATCCAGGCGATCGAAAAGGAAATGACGCCCGCGCGTAAGGCGGTTGCCGGCGATCGCGGCGCCAAGTTGAAAGAAGCCGGGGCGAAATTCCTGGTTGCCGCGCATGCCGATGCCGCTCTCGGCTGGGATGCGAGCCCAATCTCGACCGCGCGCCTCTCGGCCGAGGTCTGGAACCACATCCAGCACGAAGATTGGACCATGGCTTCGGAAGTGACCTTCCTGTCCAACTGGCCCTATCGGCTGTGGGACATGCAGAAGCACTACAATTCCATCGGTGGTTCGGTCGGCGGCGGCGTCGGCTACAACGCGCCGGCCGCCCTGGGTGCAGCCCTCGCCAATAAGGGCACTGGCCGCATTACCGTCTCACTCAATGGCGATGGCGATTTCATGATGTCGCCGGGCGTGCTGTGGACGGCTGCGCATCACCAGATTCCGATCCTCTATGTCCTCCACAACAACCGCGCCTGGCATCAGGAATATATGCATGTCCAGCGCATGGCTCAGCGCAATCAGCGCGGCATCGACCGCGCCCATATCGGTACCACCATCGACCATCCGAACATCGATTTCTCGACGCTCGCGAAGTCGATGGGCGTCTATAGCGAGGGCCCGATCATCAATCCCGCCGATGTCGGCCCGGCGATCCAGCGCGCCATCGCGGTGGTGAAGAAGGGCGAGCCCGCGCTGGTCGACGTCGTGTCGCAGCCGCGCTGAGGAGAATGTCAGTGTACAAATCTTTTGCATCTGCCGCCGTCATCGCCGTTGCGGGCGTCTTTTCCGCAACGGCCGCATTCGCGCAGGGCGCGCCCAAAGGCGACACCGCCAGCGGCAAGCATTTGTTCGAGACGGTCGGCTGTTTCGAATGTCACGGTTATGCGGGACAGGGCGGAAGCGCCGGACCCAAGCTCATCAACCCGCCGGCGTGGGAAGCCTTCATCCTGCAAGTGCGCACGCCACGGAACGTGATGCCGCCCTTCACCAACAAGGTGCTGACAGATCAACAGGCCGCCGACATCTATTCCTACATCAGCACGTTCCCGAAGCCGCCGGATCCAAAAACCATTCCGCTGTTGCAGAATTAGGCCCTTTTTCCGGCCCTCTCTCAATGGGAGGGCCGGATTTTTATAGGCCTCCCAAACCGATCCCCTTTCCTGAGTGCTCCCGCTCTCCTGGCGATTCAGCAGGCTGCACCCCATATGCGCGCGGCTGTCTCGCGTCCACCATCACTCGGCATTCCATTCGTCCTTCACTTTTCGGCATTCGCTCCTAAGCTCCCGCGTATTACAGTTCGGCTATGGACCTTTTCCGCAGGAAATTGCCGATGGCCGGTGCGACCGAGAGCCTAAGGAAATGCCTCACCGCCTCCGATCTCACGTTTTTGGGGATCGGCAATATGATCGGCGCAGGTATTTTCGTGCTCACGGGCGTGGTGGCGGCTACGCAAGCCGGCCCAGCGGTCATTCTGTCGTTCGTGGTGGCGGGCGTCGCTTGCGTCTTTGTCGCCCTGTCCTATGCCGAGCTCGCCGCTTCTATCGGGGGCTGCGGCAGCGGGTACGGATATTCCTACGCCGCATTCGGCGAATTGCCGGCCTGGATCGTCGGTTGGATCACCGCCTCGGCGGCAGCATTTTCTGTGGCCGCAGTCGCCAATGGCTGGTCGGGCTATTTTGGCAACGCGCTGGCCGCCCTGGGCGTAAATCTGCCGGACGCGTTGACCAAGGGCCCCTTGTCAGGCGGCGTCGTCAATCTCCCCGCCGCACTGGTGGTGCTGGGGCTGATGGCGGTGCTGGTCGCGGGCGTCAAGCAGAGCGCGAAGCTGAATAGTGCTGTGGTCGCCGTCAAGCTGCTTGCCATCGCGCTCTTCATCGGAGTCGCGTTGTCTTATATCAAACCCGGCCTGTGGCACCCGTTCCTGCCGTTTGGCTGGTTCAATCACATGTCTGATGGAAAGACGGCCGGGGTTCTCGCGGGCGCGGCCGTCGTTTTCTTTGCTTATATCGGCTTCCAGAACGTCTCGGTCGCGGCCGAGGAAGCACAAAATCCGCAGCGCGATGTTCCACTCGGGACGCTCGCAGCCGTCATCACCTGCGCGTTGCTTTACATAATTGTTTCGGGGCTCTTGACGGCGATAGCGCCCTACCGATCGCTGAACGTCTCGTCCCCCATCGCCTACGGATTGCTGCAGAACGGTGTGAGCTGGGGTTCGGCCCTGGTCGCGGTCGGCGTCATCGTCGGCCTCACCTCGACTATGCTCGTCACCTATTACGCCGGCACACGCATCCTGTTCGCAATGGCCCGCGACGGACTTTTGCCGCCGATTTTCTGCCGTGTCGACGCCAAGACTCAAATTCCGGCGAACAGCACGATCATGTGCGGAATTCTTATGGCGGCGATGGCGGGTCTTCTTCCGCTGGGTGAACTGGCTCAGCTCGCGAGTCTGAGCCGACTGACCGAATTCACGCTGGTGTGCCTGGGCGTGGTCGTGCTGCGGGCGACTAAGCCAGACATGCACCGCCCATTCAGGGCGCCGGGCGGGCTAATCTTGCCCGTACTCGGCATGCTCTCCTGCGGCGCGCTGATCGCATTCATGCCGTTCGCGACGCTCGTTCGTTTTGCACTTTATCTGGCGGTGGGAGCCGCCGTCTATTTCGGCTACGCCGCACGCCGGAGTCGCGCGGCGGCGGCCGATATTCCCGACGAAATCGCGGCCTGATTATCGCGGCGAACGCTTCGCCAAAATCCGCTGCAGCGTGCGGCGGTGCATATTGAGCCGGCGCGCCGTCTCCGAAACATTGTGGCCGCACAGTTCATACACCCGCTGGATATGCTCCCAGCGAACGCGGTCGGCCGACATCGGATTTTCGGGCGGGCTCGGCTTTGCGCCAGGCGCTGCCAGCAGGGCGCCCAGGATGTCGTCGGCATCCGCGGGCTTCGAGAGATAATCGATGGCGCCGAACTTCACCGCCGCTACCGCCGTCGCGATATTCCCGAAACCGGTCAGCACAACGACGCGCGCGGTGGGCCGTGCCTCATGGAGAGCCTCGACCACATCAAGCCCGTTGCCGTCCTCGAGCTTCAGATCGACCACGGCAAAGGCGGGCGCTTGTTCCTTGACCGTGGCAATGCCTTCGCGCACGGTTTCAGCGATCCTCACGTCGAAGCCGCGAGCCTGCATCGCCCGCGCAAGACGCTCCCGGAAGGGGCGGTCGTCATCCAGAATGAGAAGACTTTTGTCTTCCGGAAGGGCGGCTTCGGTCATGCTCATCGGGTTCTTCGTCGTCTGAGGGGAAAGGCTACATATAGCCTCAGCGGCGATTTGACCATTGTTTCAGCGCAAGGGCGGTCAGACGCGGAACCCCTGCCGCGGCGGCGCCTCTCCGTCCACCGCGCCGCGCGGCCATGTCAGCGTCACGACGGCCCCGCCGCCGGCCCGGTTCCGGGCCGAGACGCTTCCCCCCGTCTGCTCTATCAGGGTCTTGGCGATAAAGAAGCCAAGACCCATGCCTTCCTGCTTGCCATCAGAGGGATTCAGGTCCCGAACGGCTTCCTTCCCGCGGGCCGGGCGGGAGGTCACGTAGGGCTCGCCGATCTGCTCGAAGATTTCCGCGGCAAAGCCCGGCCCGTCATCGATCACGTCGACCGTAAGGGTGGCGTCGTTCCATCGCGCCCTCAAACGCACCTCATGGGTGGCGAAATCGGCAGCATTCTCGATCAGATTGCCGAGTCCATGCAGCAGCTCGGGCATGCGCCAGATCTTGGGGGGTACCCCGGGCTGGATGTCCAGCGTGATCGCTACGTCTACGCCACGATAGGGTGTCGCGATATCGTCGAGAAGCGCCCCCAATGGCAGCCGCTCAGTCTGTCCCAGGACGGATTCCTCGGGCTGCGCCAGACGCGCAAGAATCGCCCGGCAACGTTCCGCCTCGCCCCGGAGAAGATGAAAATCCCCGGCATGGGGGCTGTTCGCGAGATCTCGCTCGAGCTCATGGGCGACGACAGCAATTGTCCCAAGCGGGGTCCCCAGTTCGTGGGCCGCAGCCGCAGCAAGCGCTCCTAAGGACGCAAGCCGGTGCTCGCGCGCAAGCGCGAGCTGGGTCGCCGACAAGGCCGTCGACATGCGGGTCGCTTCGCTCGCGATTCGCCACGCATAGATGGAAGTGAAACCGATGCCCAGCAACAAGGAGACCCAGATACCAAACTGGTAAAGGGGAGGAAGCCGGAAGCCGTTCACCGGCGACCAAGGTAGCGGCAGGTGGGCCTGCCACAGAAAGGAGATTGCTGCGAAAGACAGCCCACCGAGGAAGAGCGTGCTCAGGACATCGAGCGTCGCGGCCGAAATCACGACCGGCGCCAGAAACAACAGCGCAAAGGGATTCTCGATCCCACCGGTGAAGAACAGAAGGGCCGCCAATTGCACGATGTCGTAGGCGAGAAAGGTGGTCGCCTCCCGAGCGCTCAACCGTTTCGCGCCGGGATAGGCGATGGCGAGAATGATGTTGATCACGGCGCTTGCCGCAACCGGCGAGGCGGCGAGCAGCAGCGGAAAGTCGAAATTGAACACCAGGCGGACGACCAGGAGGGCCACGGCCTGGCCCACCACGGCGAGCCAGCGCAGATTGTTCAGAGTTCCCAACCGCACACGGCCGCGCACACTGCGCGGCACCTTGACCCGCAAGAAACCATCGGCCGGTTGAGTGGCTTGTGTGTCGCCGGTTGCAACCATGCGTCTTTATAGCAGCTTCCGATGTTTGCGCAGGAATAGCCTGGTGGGCCATATAACGAAAGCGCCCCCAGACCTAAGTCTGGGGGCGCTTCTTCAGGCAGCGCTTATCACCTGGGAGGGCACGGCGTTGAGCGCTGCCTGTAGGGCCTCAGCGGGTCGTCGTGTTGCTCCCGCTGCTCGCGTTGCGCGCCTGGGCGTTGCTGGCGCGGTATTGGCGATCGATGTCGTTGATCATATCCAGATGCCTCTGGACCTTGGGTAGCGTCGCCGTCGCGAAGGACTTGATGGCGGCATTGTCGCCGTCCTTGGCATAGCCGCGCATCAGGATCACCGCTTCATTGTGGGCACCGATTTGCTGCGCGATGTAGCGGCCGTCGAAGTCTTCGTCCTTTGCACCCTTGAGATCGTTCAGCATGCCCTCCCGGCGGGCGTCGAGGTCAGTCGGCGGACTCACGTCGGGCGCCGACTTCATCAGGACCGATTTGAGCTCGCTCGACGTCTTGGTGTGATCGTCGACCATCATCTGCGCAAACTTCTTGAGTTCCGGCATATGCGAGCGCATGAGCGCAAGCTGTCCCGCCTGGACCTCGTACATGTCGCCGACAGCGGCGGCATCCACGAACCCCTTCGCTGTCGTCGTCAGCTCGGCGGAGATTGTACCGATGGCGCCCGACACGGCATCCTTGGCCGCGCTGACAGTGTCGTTCCGCGTCCCCGGCTGAACGTTGTTCTGAGCAGTCTGCGTATTCTGGTTCGTGCCGTCGGTATTGCCGGCGGGTGCTGACGCAGTCTGCGCCGGGACGCTGTTGTCCGCCGGCTGATTGTTGGATGCCGTTTCGCGATTGCACGCCGCAATAAGCGTAAGGGTGGCAAACGCTACGGTCCCCAATATGATCTTGCGATGCATGATTGTCCTCCGTTCTTGCTCCGAAAACCCGGAAGGAGAGAATTCGTTCCGTTTTATGAACCTCGCTGCCAGGCTTGGGAGGCGATTGGACGCTGGCCGTGTACGGCCACGCCGCGTTACAGTTCCTCGTCATCGCGGGCCGGGTTTCATGGACGCCATCCTTTCATCTGTTGCGGATTCCCGCGCTGCATCGTCTGCCGGCGCCACGAGCTCTGCGATCGAAGTCGAGGGTTTGGTCAAGCGTTATGGCGCCGTGACCGCCGTCGATGGCGTCAGCTTCACGGTCAAGCGGGGCTCGTTCACGGCCCTGCTTGGTGGAAACGGTGCGGGCAAGACCACCACCATCGCTATCCTGCTCGGACTCGTTCGCCCGACCGCGGGACACATCAGGATTTTGGGCGAGGATTTCGCAAGCCGTGCAAAATTCCTCCTTGCACGGATGAATTTCCAGAGCCCCTATGCCGATCTCCCGCGCCGCCTCACTGTACGCCAGAACCTGACCGTCTATGCCTGGCTCTACGGCGTTGTCTCGGTGAAGGATCGGATTGCCTGGCTCGCGCAGGAGCTCGACCTCTTCTCGCAGCTCGACCGGCCACTCGGCGAACTGTCGGCCGGGCAGCGTACCCGCGCGGGCCTCGCCAAGGCCCTCATCAATCGGCCTGAGCTCGTGCTGCTGGACGAGCCCACCGCTTCACTCGATCCAGACACCGCAGATTGGGTGCGCGCGTTCCTCGCGCGCTACGCCCGGGAAGCGAACGCCACGTTCTTCATCGCCTCGCACAACATGCTGGAGGTCGAGCGGCTGTGCGATCAGGTGCTGATGATGAAAGGCGGCCGCATCGTGGATTCGGGCGCCCCCAAGGAGCTTATCGCCAGATACGGCCGCGCCACGCTGGAAGACGTGTTTCTGGAAGTCGCGCGCCATGGCGCCCGCGAGGGAGCGGCACCATGACCGGTATAAGCGGCGGCGCCGGACGGCGCATTGGCGCGGTGATCCTGCGCCACTGGTATCTGATCTCCGGCTCATGGCCGCGCTTCCTCGACCTTTGCTACTGGCCGGTCGTGCAGATGATCCTGTGGGGCTTCATCCAGACCTTTCTCGGGACCCGCTCGACCTTCTTCGCGCAAGCCGGAGGCATTCTGCTTGGTGCGGTGATGCTGTGGGACGTGATGTTCCGCGGCCAGATCGGTCTTGCGCTCTCGTTCTTCGAAGAAGTCTATTCGCGCAATCTCGGGCACCTGCAGGCGACACCCTTGCGGATCGGCGAATACATGGCGGCGCTGATGACGGTCAGCCTTTTGCGGACTGTGGTGGGCGTCTTCCCGGCGACGATTCTTGCGATCTGGTTCTTCGGTTTTTCGCTCTATTCGCTGGGACTGGCGCTCGCAGCCTTCTTCTTCAGCCTGATCGCGTTCGGCTGGAGCATCGGCCTTTTTGTCGCAGGACTCGTACTGCGCTACGGCCTGGGCGCGGAGGGTTTCGCCTGGGCCTTCATTTTCGCGCTCGCACCCTTGTGCGGGGTGTATTACCCGACAACCATCCTGCCCCCCTGGGTTCAGGTGCTGAGCGCGCTTTTGC
>Ga0265337_1000363_pt1 | contig 24293 bp, 42 predicted proteins | sample 42122metaG_FD_192441 | JGI IMG/M metagenome (GOLD analysis project Ga0265337, IMG submission 192441) | Rhizosphere microbial communities from Carex aquatilis grown in University of Washington, Seatle, WA, United States - 4-21-22 metaG | ecosystem: Host-associated > Plants > Roots > Rhizosphere >... | reverse complement strand
TCATTTACAGAAATGACGGATTTACTGAAAAAGAACTGATTCTATCAATATAATCTTTTTGTATTGATATTCAGGTATAACCTATTTATATTCATGGCGATGCTTAACACCTGCAAAGGAACCCGCCATGTCCGTCGAACCATCCGTTCTTGCCGCGCAAAACTACCGCGCCAGCGCCGCCATTCTGAAAGAATCGGCGCACCGCCTTGAAGAAGCAGCTGTGATCGCAGAAACAACAGGGAGCGATCTTCAGGTCAATGGCTGCCTGACAAACGCCTTCAATAACAATGTGCTTGACGCCATAAATCTGAAACAGGCTGGCGACAAGATATTCGATCATCAGAAAATCCTGAAAACAGAATGATGGCCGCGCGGAACATAACCGGCTTTGCAGCCGTTCTTCTGATTGCGCTTGCTGTCGGTCTCGGCGTCGGTCTTGCCGCCAGCGCCGCGATGGAAGCGCCGCGCATCGCGGAGCATACGGAATGAAAGTTTTTATAATTGGCATCATGCTTATTTTTTACTCGAACTGGCTTTATGATACGGCCTTCCATAAAGGATTTCTGGCGGGCGTATATAGTGCGACCCCGCATCCGGACGAAAAGGACTTCACCTATGGCGGATAACTTCCCCTGCCGCAGCCGTCCAAGGGCGCAGCAATGCGACGCCAAGGGTAGGGGCGATTTTATGGGACACACCTGCCATGCGCCAGCGCCGGAAATTTCTGTCGATTACTTGCTGAACGTACTGGGCGAGGAAGCCAGCGAAATCACACAGGCAGCTTGCAAGGCGTATCGCTTCGGGCCGGACGACTGTAGGCCCGGCACGACAGTCCCGAACCGCATACAAATAGCCAAGGAAATTGGCGACGTTCTTGGCATGATGGATATGCTGCGCCGTGCCGGTATTGATATTCCGCAGGAAGATATTGACGCTGCCCGCGCATCGAAACCGCGCCGCGTCAAGGAATACCACGATCTTTACTTTCGCAACACGGGAGTCAGAAAATGATAAATGCTTTCCTGCCGGATCGGTCGAATAGAATTCGGGAATTAGTTAGCAAAATACAGGGTTGTTTTTGGACAGGAAAAAACGGTAGCGAAACAGTCCTGTTTTCCGATCCGGAGAAGGTAGCCGATATTCTTGAAAAGACTATGCCTTACAAAGCAGTATCGGCCAGCAATGAACTTGCTGAAGTGATCGGTGGACTCTTGTCCGTAGCGGAACAGAATGGAAATAACTCATATTTGTTTTCCTGCGCGGCTTACATGCTGGAAAATTTTAATACTGAAACGCTTGGGCTGCGGCAGGGGCTGCAATACGCGAAGGACTGGATTGCGAATAATGGCCCGCAGGAAGCGATGGAAGAATTCTTGGCTACACTTTCAGCCATAGCGATGGCCCTTCCGGCGCTGCGTTGCACGAAGGACACCGTTCAGTTATGCAAAGACCTTGCGGAACGAATGAAGAAGGCTCCGCAGGACGCGGATCAGATTCTGTCCTACGCCATGACACGCCTATTAATGCTTGAGTCAAATAGGGGGTATCAGAATGGCTGGAAAGCCGGAATGGAACAGGCGGCAGATATTTCGGAAAAAGCCGAATTTGATTGCGTCGGCTGCTGCGCGAAAGAAATCCGTTCACACATGGGCAAAACTAAATGACTGATAGACGCATTTACCTTATTGACGGCTCCGGATTCATCTTCCGCGCGTTCTTCGCTTATCCAGCGATGGAGCGCCGCGACGGGACACCGATCAATGCGGTCTACGGCTTTTGTAATATCCTGCAAAAGCTGCTTTGGGACGTTAAGACAGCCGATATTGCGGTAATCTTCGACGCGGGGCGACGCAACTTCCGGCACGACATTTATCCGGCCTACAAGGCGCAGCGCCCCGCGCTACCGGAAGGTCTTGCGCCCCAGCTGCCAATCATGCGCGACGCGACGCGGGCATTCGGGATCCCGGCAATAGAACTGGAAGGCTACGAAGCGGACGACCTGATAGCAACGTATGCGCGGATCGCCACGGAACAGAACATGGAAACCTGCATCGTTTCGAGCGACAAAGACCTGATGCAGCTTATGACGAATACTGTTTCGATATACGACCCAATGAAGGGAACGGAATTAAACGTCAACGACGTAATAGCGAAATTCGGCGTTGCGCCGCATCGGGTGGCCGACGTTCAGGCCTTGGCTGGCGACGCCGTGGATAATGTCCCAGGCGTTCCTGGGATAGGCGTAAAAACTGCCGCCGCGCTGATTAAGGAATACGGAAATCTTGAAAACATTTTATCTAATATAGATTCAATTCCCTACGGTCGCGGCAGGTATGCGCAGCTTCTGACAAAATACAAAGATCAGGCCCGCATATCGAAGCAGCTTGTCCTGCTTAACCGCTATGTTCCCGTGCCTTTGCAGCTTGCCTCTATAACACGAACCCCGAATCATGCTCAATTACTGGCCTTCCTATCCGCGCAGGGCTTTAATTCCATCATGCAGAGGATGAAGACATATGGAGTGCAGTAATCCTAGCTGCGTCGCTGGCGAAGTGCCTATAATCCGGCTACAGCATGGCGTCACAGATATTCACGGGTTCAATAAATTCCCGACGCATTTTACGGAGGACGTGAACCCGAAGAAGAATTTGCCGTCCAGTCAGGACAAAGCACCATGTCCTGATTGCAAACCGAAGGAACGCGCTGAATGGGAGCGCAGGGAAGCCAAGAAATCACAGAAGGAGTCGAAAAATGTCAAAGGCGGAAAGTAAAAAGTTCAAGAAGGCTATCGCCGATCTCGGTCTTATGCAGATCGAATTCGCGGCGCTGACTGACCGCGACCCGCAGACAATCAATAATTATTGTCAGGGGCGTAGCCGCGTGGACTCGCTGATGTGGGCGCAGATTGAACAGTATCAAAACCGGACGGCGGAAAGCCTGAAGGTTGAAGCTGCTGCGAAAATGAAGAAGATGAAAAAGGCGCAACGCAAAAAGGCAGCTTAAACATGCCCAAGGGTTCCATGCCGGTATGGACGGAAAAGATGGTAAAGGTCGCCGATCTTACACCGTATGAAAGGAACCCGCGCCGCATCAGCAAGAAGGCCTTTCAGGACTTGCTGGATAGCGTCCGGCGCAATGGATACCATCAGCGCATCATCGCCACGCCCGATTTGCGCGTTATCGGCGGCCATCAGCGTATCAAGGTTTTGAAGGAACTTGGTATCAAGGAAATTCAGATTCTTGTTCCTGATCGTCCGCTTACAGAAGAAGAATTTAAGCGCATTCTGATTCAGGACAACCTGCCGTTCGGCGAATTCGACTACGACATTCTATCAGCCGATTATGAACCGGCGGAACTGGTCAGCTACGGTATGCCGCCGGAATGGTTGAACTTCCTGCCGGAAGGCGAAGAATCTGCGCCAGAGGCCGCGCCGCAGAAGGAAGTAGAATGTCCCAACTGTCAGCACAAGTTTAAGGTTTAATCAGCTTCAGGCATGCCTTGCATGTCACGGCGGCTTTGTCCGTCGTCCATTTGTCGCGCTTTAGATCAAGGGCGCGGGGATATTCCGTTGCGCATGCCGGTGACACGCTGCCATGTTCCGAAATCATCTTGGCCATGTGGACGGGCCTTACGTCGTGGTAGGGGTCGTTTTTTGGCATATCAGTCCCTGCGCGTCGTGGCGTTTCCAGAATGATTCTTCCCATTTACTATGCACACGCGCCCGCAATTCGGCAATAATCTTCGGGCGCAGGTCTTTTAGCGAAACATTTTCACGCAGCCATTTAATGCTGTCCCATCGCGTCTTGCATCTGTAGCCGAATGATGCGGCAACGCGCACGGCTTCATCGCACCATAAAAGCCGTATCATGGCCGCCGGACTGGTATCGCTGCTGTGGCTTGATACAATTTCTGGAATAAGTTCAAGGCTTCCCATGTCTGCACGGTACGCAAACTTCTTCTGATCCGGAAAATACAGCGTATAGCTATGCTGGATATTTTCTTTATGCCGCGCATCGACGATAAAATGGCAGCCGTCGAAAGCATGTTCGTAGGCGTCCCTCTGATCGGCACAGCGATCAAGAACGTCGCTGCCGCTTTTAATTTCTATGCCGAAGATTCCGCCTAGCGTGAATATGACAATATCGGCACGACCGCCTGAACTTGAACTGTCCAGCGTCAGTTCGTGCCTGATATTGCATCGGTGCAGCCCTTCGGCGACAAGCTGCTGACATATCGCCGACCGCAAGTCGAAGTCTTTTGTCTTTCCTGGCTTCACGGCTTTTTCAAGCTGTTCCTCTATCTTGCATTTAAGCATTGCGAACCTTCTGCGCATGGCCAGCGCAAAGTCCTCTTGGTTCGCCTTTGTCGTCAAGGTTCATGTGGCATAGGAAATCTTCGTCACCGCCCTTGTCGCACCAGTCAGCGTCGCACGTCGTCGCTGGTGACTGATTGGCCGGAGTCCCTATACGGTACGCGCAGCCCGCGCATGTCTTTTTCTGGTCGACGCCTTGCGCGATAACGATGCCATTTAACGCGCCGAACAGCGTAGGAAGATTGGCTTTTTCGGCGCTATGCGGGTGCATATCGCCTTCCACAGTCAGGATTATTTCAATCATTTCCCGATTGTTTGCGACGACTGAATTTGAAAGGCCGATCAGCTGGGAGCATAGATTCGCAAGGGCGCGTGTGCCATGCGTGGCGAAATACTTTTCCAAAACCATCATCCTGAATTCATGCGGCAGCAAGACCGCGCCAAGTAATTTCTTGGCCTCGGCAACGCTTAAATCATAGTCCGTGCAATTAGGCATTTACGGCCATCCTTTCCGCGACAAGGCATTTTATCTTCGCCTGGGTGACTTCGGAAGGCGACAATTCCCCATTCTCATACCGGCGCACCGTCCGCGCTGCGTCCCTGCCTTGCAGTTCAAGCGCATTGGCGAACTGACGGAATGACATGCCAAGATGTAAACGGGTTTCCTTGATTTCGTTAGGTGTCATTATGCTTTCCTTTTCTGTGCTGCGATCATATCTTCGGCGTTGTCGAATACTGGTGAATCCATTTCAAGTCGTCGCGCATCGTACATGCCCAGGCGTTCCGCTATCCGCATCATCTGATTGGGCCTGTCCTGCAATTCAAGGAATATCATCGCGCCCGCGCAATGCTGACTTTTCGGCGTCACGGCCATATCGCCTTCGCCGGTATCATCTTCTACAGGAACAATCGTTTCGTGGCATGCGAAAGTTTGCTGCTGCCGCAGAATTGCGTCGGCTATTTCACGCGCCCGGCCGGGCGTAAGGAATGCCGGAATATCATTCCGAAATGGGCATTTCTTGCATGGCCGTTTAAGATCGAATTTCATGCTGCCAGCCTCACCAGAGTCATTTGTTCCGCCGCGCGTGTGACGGCGGTGTAAAGCCATCTACGCGAGTCTTCGCGGAACGCTCCGCTTTCATCAAAGATGATAATGTTATTCCATTGGCTGCCTTGCGATTTATGGCACGTCAGCGCATAGCCGAAGGTGAATTGCTGCTTGCCCTTCAGTTCCTGCCAAGGAACCAAGGATTCGTCGCCCGTGAAGAATTCCTTGCGGACGTAAACGCTTTTCTGCGATGGCACGTCCCTATCGTCGTCAAGCGCAGTTACGTTCAGCGCAAAATTCTGGCCCTTCTTTTTGGCCTTATCCACAGTCCATAGGCCGCCGTTAAAAATACCTTTTTTCCTGTCATTGCGAAGACAGACCAGCTTGTCGCCCTTAACGGGACGCCCCAATTCAAGCCCCTTCAGTTCACGGATACGGTCGTTATAGCGGTGCCGTGTTTTATTCATGCCGACGATGATCTGGTCGGCGACAAGGATTTCGCCGGACGTAATGTCGCACCGCTTTATTACTTTGCTGTTGCCGTAGCTGCCGAGCGCCAGCGGCTTTCCGGCGCGTATCTGCATGGACAGGGCGATGATTGGGTTCTCCTGGGCTTGCCGGTGAACCTCCGTCAGCATGAAGTCAGGTTTGGCATCCGTGAAGAAGCCAGCGCCTTTGACGGGCGGCAGCTGGGCGGGATCGCCGATAACCAGAATCTTCGTGCCGAACGACAGCAGGTCTTTCCCAATCTCGGCGTCAATCATGCTGCATTCATCTAGGATAACAAGGTCGGCGTCCCGCACCTCGCTATCTTCGTCCAGCACGAATTTCGGTTCCGGCCCCGTCGTGTCGTCAAGCATGTAAATCATGGAATGGATTGTCTGTGCGCGGTAGCAGCCCTTGCGCCGCATCACCAGCGCGGCTTTTCCGGTGAAGGCACCGAACTTCACCTTTCGCGCCATCTTCGCTATTTCCTTCGCCAGCATCGTCTTGCCCGTGCCAGCGAAACCAAATAGGCGGAAGACCTGGGGCGAAGACGGGGATTCGTCGTCGATCCATGCTTCGACAAGTTTTAAGGCTGCTTCCTGTTGCGGCGACCAAGTCATGTTTGGCTTTCCATCATTCCGGTATCAATTCATCGCCGGACAGACGGCAGACTTCCTGAAGCCGCGCGAAATCGCGTTCATCCATCACCAGATCGCCCATTTTGGCGAACGTTTGGTTTATAACGCCGCTGAAGGCGCGGATATGGTAATGGCCGCCAGCTTTCGTATAGCGATACCTAAAGATTCGCATGAAGCGCCTCGCGTCCCGCTGGTGTTAAAGAAACGGCGCGATAGTCAAGACCTTCGCCCCTCGCAATGAATCCGCTTTGATGTTCGCCTGGGCCATGAATTTGCGCGAGGCTTTTTGCAACCAAAGAATCAAGGGCCGCGCCGCCGCATTCGCCATACTGGCTGAATTCTGTTCTGCCTAACCATTCCAGCACAAAGCGTTCAGATTGTGTGATTTGAGTCATCTAATAATCTCCATGTCCCATGAATGTTCTGTGGCGTAGCAGCCAACCATATCTTTTCCGATTACATATTCGGCAGACTCTTTTGAATAGTATCTTCGGGCTTTGTATGGGTCTGTCGTCCATCTGTGAGGAAGATTCCAATGCTCATCTTGACCATCCCTGCGAACCCACCAATGCGGCCTACCATCTATCATCTTTTCGATCAGCCAGTTTCCTTCGGTTGTCGTTTGTGTCATGACTTGCTTCCTTTCTTATGACCGCAGTAAGCGCATTGATTTATTTTTACCCAATGTGCGGGAATCAATCCCTCGCCAGCAAGGAGTTTTCTGTAGCTATGACGAAGTCCGCCGTAAGGATTTTTACGGCATGGTGGCGTGGTTTTAGTTTTCATCGCTATCTCCGTCAGCATCTACTTTTGCAATTGCTTCTTTGTTTAATTGAACAGCAATCTCTGGGCCGTCCAGTCCTCCGAGTGCGGATAAATCTTGTTCCCATAATCCACAATCGCAAACTTCTGGCGGGCATGGAACCATACAAAGTTTTCCGCTTGGTTGGCGTGGCATGAGAGTGGTTTGAGTCGTCATTAGTGAATCTCCCCGCTGATATGGCCGTTGCTGTGCCGCATGATCCGGATGCGCGGCCAGCCGCGCAAGCATCGCGCCACAATGTCCGTCAGGAATTCCTGACAGTACGGCGTCGAAACCTTGATTTCAAAAACGTCGCATTTCGTGGCTGCGGGAATTTCATTATTTAACATTTACGATTCCTTTCCGCGTGGGTTGTTTCAAAAGGTCTGAAATATCGACACGAAAAATCTGCCCAGGAACAATATCGCCAGCTTTAAGTGGTTTGCCGTCCTTGTGACAAATAGCGCCATTGATCGTCAGGAAATTCGGACGCGGCGCTGTCTTAAATTTGATGGCCTTAACGCGATACATGGCCAGCCTCAATCTTCTTTCTGTTATCCGACGAAGCGTAAAGCGCGTCGATAATGGCGCGTCTGTCCTGCGGTGTAAGATCGAACGGCAGCTTTGGAGTCACGGTAAACTTGTCGAACAGGATATATTCACCGGCGGCTTCCACGAAAACAGCACTGGCCACTATGATGTAGGACAGATTGCCGCGCGTTATGTGAAGCGTGGCCGTTTCTTCCACTGTGATGCGCTGCCGGTTGCTCATTTGGCGGCTATCCTTACTGGCTTGTGCGACGGGCGCACCGGGATCTGTGCGTGGGGCGGTTCCTGAAGCGAAGATGCTGGCAGGACTACGCTAAGGGGGTTTACCGGCTGATCTCCGAAGTCCAGTGTCACCGTCCACGTCCAGCTTCCATGCAGCGTCGTCATGGCGAACGCGGCGCATAGCACCGCCAGCGATGCTGCCATAAAGACGGCCAGCGAAATCTTTTCGTAAATCTTCATTATATTTCCCCTATCCGGTGCAGGACGTTCCAAAGCTGATGCGCCTTGCAAGGCTCGGTATTGCAATCCTTGCCGTGCGGGCGACGCTTCGTATCAGTGCCGCGCCCGCCGTCGCTGTGTTCAAAAACGTAGCCCATCATGCACCTGCCTTGGCGAGAGCGCGATCAATCGCTTCAATTTGACTAACTATCATTGATGCAAGATATTCGCGTTCTGGATTGCCTTGTGCATAAAGCCATCCAGCTTTTGCGCTTTTAAGCGTTGCAATAAATTTTTCATGGCAGTTCACAGATTTAACGACCCGTGCCGGTGTTTCCTTGTCTCCGTGCGGTACACCCAGCGTAATAAGACCTTCGCCGGTCGCATCGTCATGCACAAGATACATATCTATTTTGCCCCCAGGCGCTGATGGATTGGTGACTGTGCAGTGGAACGCAGCTTTGAATTGTGGGGCCGTCATGCCGCACCTTCCAGCAGGACTTTGGTTGCGTCGAAATTGCTGAAAGTGCCGCCGTTCATCTTGTGCAGCCGCAGGGCTTGCGCGACGCGGACGCCTTCCGCCGTGAACTTCAGGGACGACAAGGGTTCAATATCGGCCTGACCATTGGAACAATTGAACAGAAACCCAGCTGTAACCATGTCCTGAACGCAGCACCAGTCGTCATGCGTCCAGTCCGGCTGCGAACCATCCAGAAGGCGCGAAGCGTATTTCACGTCCATCGTCACACCTAGCGAAGCTGGTGTGTGGTTTATGCGGCGCGGGCGTGGGGATAGGTTTTCCATGACGCGGAAGTTCCGGCGGTTCTGCCGCATACGGGCATCGAAGCCGACCTGAAAGTCGCCCATCGCTTCGATAACGGTTTCGATATAACCAAGCAGCGACCAGTGATCCCTGCCCCAAGCCGCGACGGGAATCAGGTCGTCCGGCTTGTATGCGCTGGCGATACTCACGCTGCACCGCCCTTCGCTGCGCGTATCGCCGCTTGGGCTTTATCGTAAGTTTCCGGGGTATAGGTGGCAGAATTATTTGCTCCCTCAATGAAGGATTTCAAAGCATCTAACAGCTTTGTGTTAAGCGTCTTTAGTTCATGTGTACGTTGGTCGGCCTTAACGCAACGCGTTACCAAATCATTTAATTCTGTTCTTAGGGAATCGCGTTCGGCGGCAGTTTTCGGCGCGGATGCTATAAGACGGGCGTTGGCCTCTGCCTGTTCTTTCGTGATTATTCTATTATCGCTGTAACGAGCAACTGCAATAATTAATCCGCCTTCGGTTCTGATGCCAATCGCGCCTTTCGGATGCTGCTTATCGACAAGCCATTCGCCTTGTGTGTGCTGTGGGGTCATGGCTATTTTCCCTTCGCTGCGGCAATGGCGTCCTGACGTTCCTTCATGGCATCCCACCACTGGCCGTTATTGAAGGTTTTTCCTTGGCGGATTTCTTCCAGCATGTCGTCGGCTTTTTGTAAAGCGGCCAGCAGCTTGTGGCTGGCGGCGAATACGTTGGCCACGGGGCGGAAGGGGATTTGATCCGCATACACCGTGGGGTTTTCCCCCGTGTTGGCGCTGGGTTCGTCCCCGTCCGCGATGAAGAAAGTGTCCCTGCCGCCAGTGACGGACTCGAAAACGTAGAGCGTGGGGACGCGCGGCGTGGGGTCTGCATTGCCTGTTTTGAAAGCGTCTTCAAAGTGAACTTTTGCCATGACCGCCCCCTTATGCTGAAACTGCGGAAACTGATTCAGGCATTACACCGCCTTCGACGCTGCCCCAACCCTTCGGCGCAGCGACTTTGCTTTGCCAATAACTGCTATCGGCGCGGGAAAGCTGTTGATGAATGTGGGTAGAAACCCAATCACCATCCAGCGATAAATTCTGTGCTTCGGGGGAAAGGACTTCCGGCAGAGCGTCGCCGCCGTGCCAATTGGCGCGAAGCCATGCGTAAACGTCAGCCTTTACTGCGTGGCTGATTTCGTTTTCGAGAAATGCGAATTTAACCTGCGGAAGATCGGCGCGGCTGTTGCTGTATTCGTAGCAATCCGTCATGCCATCGAAGTGTCCGTATTCGTAAGAGCCAATCAGGGCTTTAATCTGATCGCATTGCGCTGGCGTTAAATCGACAGTGTGAACATTTACGTTGCTTCCGCCGGAATAACGCGATGAAGTGACACGGGCTGCGAAGCCCATAGCCTTGATGGCGATGCGGATTTGTTTTGCGGCTTGTGCTGCGTTGGAAAGGTTTTGCATGGCTGTATCCTGTAGCTAGGCGGGAACAAGGTTCCCTGTTTCGACACACGACTATAATTTAATTATATCTACACTGTCAAAGGTTTTTATTCGCTATATATTTCAATAAGTTAATATATGTCGGCGACACAAATGTCGGGAACATACCATGCTTTTTTCGACTCAAGCATTTTGCACCAGTTTGACGAAAAGGCCTGATCGCATGAATCATCGTTTTTGTTGGGCTTTGTCATGCTGCGCCACGGGGCAGACACCGCCGGAAAAGCATGGCGTGTACGAAATTGCGTGGAAGGGGATTTCACCCCCGTTTTTTTGCGTGGCGGCGCTGCTGCAATGACGATTATTTTAAGTCATTGATAACATTGCATATTCATCCATATTCTGTGGAAACACATAGGCTGGAACGATGATTATTTGTTTTCGCGCCGTGAATTGTGTTTTTCCTTCCACAGAATCAAAGGCTTGGTTATATCTGTGGAATCAACCTTCCCCCGTAGCTGGTGTCGCGCAGCATGGCTAAGTCGAAAACCCCCGCAGAAACATTGGGTTCTGTGCGTATTAACAATGGGCGGCAGGTGGCCGAAATGGTGCGGGAGTGTGACCCAGGCGGGCGCATCGTCGCGCATCCCGTGCGGAAATCCAGCTACGTCCACGACCGGCTGCACAGCGCCGGTAAGCTGGCGGATGAACTGTACGACGCCGCCGAAAAATTCCGCTTAGACTTTGAACGCGCACAGCTTTCCGGAAATTATGCCCGCATGGATTTGTTCAAGACCCGCGCGGGTCGACAGGAAATCAGCGACAACGTGGCGGCGGCCAAGATGCGCGTCAGCCGCGCACTGGATGAACTCGGCAAGCGGCACGACGGCCCAAGTTTTTCGCAAAGCTGCATGTGGAACTGCGTCGGCCTCGGCATGACGCTGGATCAATTCACTGATTTTATTCGACAAAATGGCGGCGCTATGAACGCGGACAAGGCTGCCGGGATCCTGCATTCGAGCCTTGAACGCCTCGCGCTGAATTACGGCCTTATCGACGTAGGAAAACTGGCCATCATCACGCAGGATAATACCTATCGCCGCGCGATGAAGGATTTTTTTGAATTCCTGACTGTCTTTTCCGCGACTTCTGCACCGCCGGAAAAGGGCTGCATGGGTCGGCTGATGCTGGCCATGCAAAAACGCTGGCCGAAGATTGCGTAATTTTGCTTGACGCGGCAGGGGCAAAAACATTACTTTAATCCAGCATCGAAATCTTATCCCTGCCCATCATCAAAACCATAGGAAATTCACATGGTAAATACACCTTCTGATTCTCCGGCTCCCGCAGACACGAACAAGGAGCCTGAAAAACCGAAGGGTAAACCGTGGCAACCCGTGATGGTTACGCGCGATGGTGCTTATCTGGTTCGCGGCGGCGACAATTACGGAACCCCGACGGATCGCTATTTCCTGCCCTGGGTCGATAGCAGCGATCCGCGCCAGTTTATGAAAAAAGGCCAGCTTATCAAGCCTTTCGGCATCGTCGTATTCGTTTTCGACGGCATCCATCCATGCCCGAACCTGCCGCGCGACGAAGCGCGTTATCATGAAATCGTCCGCAGCGACTTCGACCCCACGGATTGCGTACAGGTAGGGGCTTTCAATCTTGAAGCCCATGCCGACGAATTGAACACGGCCTATCAGAAAAATCAGCAAGTTCCCCCAAGCGTTACGGCGCTGCAAGCCCTCGGCTCGGTTCCTGCCGCCAATGACTCGGCACCGCCTGACGCCGCCGCGCCTTCCGCGCCAGCGCCGGAACAGCCGCCCGCATCAGCGCCAGCCCCTGCCGACGCTGCACCAGCATCAGATTCAGCACCGGAAGGTGTCGCAGCCTCGGCCTAATCCCCGCATGGGTATTTCATGGCCCGCCAAAGAAAATCTGGCAAAACTTCGGCCCAAGCAGCAAATGCCCTGATAAAATCGGAGCAAGCCGTTCAGCTTCGCTGCGCCGGATTAAGCATCGCCGCGATTGGGCAAGCCCTTTCCATTCCAAAAACATCAGCCTGGAACGCGATTGATCGCGCCCTGAATTTGCAAAAGGAAAGCATCGCCAAGGAAGCCGAAGTTCTCCGCGCCTTGATGATTATGCAGCTTGACGAATTGCACCGGCGCTGGTGGCCAGCCGCGATGGGGCTGAAAAAGAAAGGCGCTGCTATCACAGACCCCGACCCCGTGCCGGACAGGTTTGCGCTGGATCGCATCCTGAAAATCATGGACAGGAAAATGGCCTTACTCGGCCTTGTCGATATTACCATCGACCCCACGAATTCGGCAGCGCAGGAAGCCCTACGCGCCAAGACTGAAGCCTACAAGACAATGGGCATCGTCGAACTTACACGGCTGTTTTCCGAAATGGTGAAGTCGCCCGTCCTGTTGGACAGGCCAGCGCCGCTGCCGCCCGTCACTATCGACAATCCGCCGCAGACAGAACAAGCAGCCGCGCCGTGAATGAAAAAGAGGAAGCCGCAGCCGCTGCACTTCGCGCTTCTATTCAGCGCCGCTTTGAACTCCATAATGAGTTAGCCAACGATCTTGAAAAGCGCAGCGTTGTAAACGCGATATGCGCCTTGAACATTCCGTTCTGGTTTAACCACTTCGTCTGGACTTACGACCCCCGCGTCGCTACCGACCCGAAGATGCTGGCGACGGTGCCTTTCGATTTGTTCCCGCGTCAGTACGACCTACTGGATTGGATCACGGCCCGCGTACAAGCCAAGGAAGAAGGTGTCTGCGAAAAGAGCCGCGACATTGGCTGGACGTGGATTGCAGCTGGGTATGCACTTAATCGCTGGCTGTATGTCGATGGTTTCAAAACCACGTTCGGCAGCCGCAAGGAAATTTACGTCGATAATGCGGGCGATCCGGATTCGATATTCGGAAAAATCCGCCTAATCATGGATCGTTTGCCGGTGTGGATGATGCCGAAGGGCTTTGTCCAGTCCAAGCACGACAATTTCATGCGGCTGATAAACCCCGCGAACAAGAACATAATTTCCGGCGAAGCTGGCGATAACATGGGGCGCGGCGGTCGATCCACGCTTTACATCGTGGACGAAGGCGCATTCATCGAACGCGCGGAGAAGGTGAACGCCGCTATCGTGGCGAACGCGGATTGCAGGATATGGGCTTCGTCGTCGAACGGCCCAGGTAATCTGTTTCACCAGAAAAGATCGTCGGGAAAAATACCCGTCTTTCGCTACCACTACAGCGACGATCCGCGCAAAGATGCGGAGTACGTCAAGCAGAAGAAAAAGGAATTGGAGTCGACCCCGTGGACGTGGGAAGCGGAATACGAAATCAATTATTCCGCGTCGCAATCGAACGTCTGCATCCCTGCCGCATGGGTCGCATCGGCGCGTAAGCTGTACGACCTTATCGCATCGGGGCAGATACAGTACGACAAACCGGAACGCGGCCGGGCCGGGCTGGACATTGGCGCTGGTAAAGCGAAGTCCGTTCTTATGCCAAGCTACGGCATCATATTCGAGCAGCCTTCACGATGGCTTCAGGTCGATAACATCAAGACGACCTACGACGCCTTGGACGCCGCGCTGGAACGCAGCATCGACATTATCAATTACGACGCTGTAGGCGTCGGCAATACCGTCACCAGCACCTTGAATTATGTGCCGGAAAAGTATCAGCAGCTTCAGATCAATGCCGTGAATACGGGCGTTGCGCCGGAAGAAAGGCTGATGGCCGACAAGCGCATGGCGGCGGAATGGTTCGACAATCTCAAAATTCAGTTATGGTGGCGCGGGCGGGACAGGTTTCGCGCCACGCATGAACATATCCTGTTTCTGGAAGGCGACACGGAACACGGCGTTCCCCATGAACTGTGGGAACTTATCGCATTGTGCCGCTGTCAAGAACTGGAATCGCAGCTATCAATCCCGCTTTGGTTCAAAAAGGAAAACGGCCTCTTAATTCTGGAAAGCAAGAAGCAGTTGGCCATTCGCGGTGTGGCATCGCCCGATGATGCCGATGCCTTTATGCTCAATCTAGCCGAACCAATGCCAGCATTGGTTTTTGGCGCAATTTGAAATAAGGTATCCGCCACATGCCAGCCACTTTCGGATTCGACATATTCAAACGCTTTAGGCCCGGCAGGAAACGCGGCATCCCGCAGCGCGAGACCGACATTTATCCGCGCTTGCAGATGATGCTGGCTGGGCAGCCGACGCAGAACAAGCGTCCCGTCTTTAAGCCGACGCCTTGGAACCTTCGCGCCTTCAGCCGCAATCCGTATGCGCGTCGCGCGATTAACGCCATCAAGAACCCTATCGCCAATCTGGAATGGGAAGTCGTCCCCATCAAAGGGGTCGACCCGAACTCTGAAATCAATCGGCAGATCGAAATAGTCACGAACTGCCTGAAGATGCCGAACCTTGACGATAACTGGTCGTCCTTCGTGGAACGCATCTTTGAAGATATTTTCTGCGGCGCTGGCTGCTTTGAAATGCAGATCGGCAGCGATGCACAGAAACCGCTTTGGCTGTACCCCGTCGATGGCCTGTCCATCCAGCTTTATCCGATGTGGGACGGGAATCCTAAGCAGCCGAAATACTGTCAGGTTCCTGGGTATGGAACGATTGCTGGCAATGTCTCCGGTGTCGATCTTCGCGCGGACGAAATTTGCTACATAGCGCCGAACCCATGCACCAGCAATCCATTCGGCATGGGGCAGCTTGAAGTCGCGTTTAACACGATCAGCCGCGTTATAGGTGCCACGGAATACGCCGGAAATCTGGCCAGCAATGCCAAGCCTTCGACCATCCTGAATTTGGGCAGCAATATAGATCAGGCCGGACTTGATAAATTCAGGGCTTGGTGGACGGCTGAAGTCGAAGGCCTCGGCAAAATGCCGCTGATGGCGAACAAGGACGCCGAGGCTTTGAAACTTACGCCGGATGGTGACGATGCCCTGTTCCTGAAATGGCAGGAAGTGCAGAAGTCGGAAATCGGCACCAGCTTCGATCTGTCACCGCAGAATTTCGGTATTGAGCGCGACGTAAACCGCAACACGGCGGAAGTCGGGGAAGACCGCGATTGGGATATGGCTATCAAGCCAAATGCCAAGCTGTTCAGCCGCAAAATAAACAGCGATTGCATTCAAGGCAAACTTGGCTTCACGCAAATCGAATTCCGCTTCGTCGGCCTTGATCGTGAAGATGAAGAGTCCCAGGCGAACATTTACGACAAGTTTTACAAGATAAACGTCTTCACCCCGAACCAAATCAGGGAAAAAATAGGTGAAGAACCAAACGACGACGCCTGGGCCGACATGGTATTCGCCGACACGCAGATTGCCATGCAAGCCGCGCGTGGCTCGGCACTGATAGACGACCCCGACCTCAATTCAGACGGCACGAAGGCACCGAAACCGGAGCCTAAGCCGAAAGCAAAATCAGCCTCCAAATCGAAAGGAAAATAGCCAATGTCTAAAGATATTCGCGTTATCGACGTAATGACACAGCCAAGCACAGCAGGGGCGACGCAGGTTCAGGCCCGCGAGGATCGCGTTCTGTATGCGAATTTTCAGATGGCCAATCAGGGCGGCCCCGGCACCGTATCCAGCGTCACCGTAAATTCTGGCGGCAATTATGGTTCGCTGCCCGCCGTGGTTCAGGGCGGCAACGGCACGGGTGACACCTTCGCGGCTTCGATGGGCATTCTTACCGGCGCACCGGCGGCGGCTGGTACGGGTTACGCACCGGCGGACACCATCACGCAAACCGGCGGCACGGAAAGCGCGAACGGCGTCTGGACTGTTGCCACGACCGGCCTTGTCAGCGCGGCTGTGAACGCGGCTGGAACCGGCTATGCAGCTGGGGACAATCTCACGCTTCAGGGCGGCACTTACACCACACCGGCTGTTCTATCCGTCGCCACTACCAAGCTGATTTCGGCGGTAGGTAATGCCATCGGCGCGGGTTACGCGATTAACGATACGATCACCCTTGCGGGCGGCACAGCCGGAACCAAGGCCATTCTCACCGTCACGCACGGCCAGTTAGCCAGCGTTGCGAAAAACAACACGGGATCCGGGTACGTTATCGGCGAAGTCATTACGCTTGCGGGCGGAACGGCTGGAACTGCGGCACAGATCACGGTCGACACCGTGGACGGCGGCGGCGCAATCCTTACCTTCCACATTTCCCGCGCGGGCGATTATACCGTTCTCGCTACCACGTTCACCCAGGCCGCCACTTCCGGCGCTGGCACGGGCGCGACATGGCAGACGGGCAGCTTCGGCGTCAAGACCTTCACGGTTTCGACGGCGGGCAGCTACACTGTCAATACAGCGGCCTTCACGCAGTTCGCTACCAGCGGCAGCGGCACGGGCGCTACATTCAACACGGCTGTTTTCGGTGTCAATACGATCACCGTGGCCAGCCCAGGTGTCTATACCGCGAATGCTTCCAGCTTTACGCAGCTATCCACGACAGGGGCAGGAACCGGCGCGACGTTCAATACGACGGCTTTTGGCGTCGTCAGCGTCACGGCCACTACCGCTGGCGTCTATACCGTCCTTCCAGCGAATCCTGTGGCGCAGGGCAGTTCATCCGGCAGCGGTACAGGTGCCACGATCAATGTCACGGGCTGGACAATTGTAAGCGTTGCCAAATCCGGCAGCGGGTCGAACTACGACAGTTCGACGACGCTGGCCACGACCGGCGGCGCACCAGTTACGGCAGCTTCCCTGACGCCTGTTATCAGCCAGACGGCGGGCGCATCGGCTACCATTCCGGTCGCCATACAGCTTCCCGCGAACTACAACGTCCACATTCAATGCGGGCAGGATGCGGTCGCCTACGCTGATCCGGCGACGAAGACGACAAGCGGCTTTAACATCGTTGCCAATCCGCGCCTTGCCGCCAATGCGGTAGCGGCTGGAACGATGGACGTATCTATCTTCGCCTAAGATTTAGCCCAGCGGCTAAATTTAGTCCCAAGCCTCAATCCTTATAACTTTTCACGGGTGAAATCATGGCCAAGAACCGAAATGTCGCCACATCTGGAACCGAAGCGGAACAGAAATCAGATCAGGACGTGCAAGACGCCACACCTGCTGAAACCAGCACGGAAGGGGCAAGCAATGCGCCAGCGAATCCAGAATCCGAAGCAGCGCCGGACAATACGGCAGCGGATCAAAACATTCCTGACGGCGGCGCAACGCTTCCTGATGGAAACGCAGACACAGCCCCAGCGGATAGCGCAGCACCTGCAAGCGATGCGGGAAGCGGCAGCGAACCCGAAGCGGCGCAACCCGTCGGGCCGGAAGACACGGACGAAGCCCAAGCCGCCCGCATCGCGGACGCCAACGCAGCATTAGCGGAAGCCAGTCAGCCCATCAAGCTGCTGCAAAGCCTCGCGGAACATGCCGAAACGCTGGTCGGCACGGATAAGCATTTCGACACGCACAGCCTTCAAGTCGCGCTTGGCGACGTAAAGGCCCGCATCCCTGCCGTTCTCGCCAGTCTCGATGCGGAAAAAGACGCCATGAAGGAAGTCCTGCAAGCCTTGCTGGAAATCCTTTAAGCGAAACATCGGATAAGGTTCAGCGATGCCGCAACACCTAGACTTGCAGTTGCAAAGCATCGTATCGCTGCAAGCGATGGCGCTGAACATTCCGAAGACGCCTGGGCATCCGAACAAGATGCCGTTCAGCGGAGTCCTGACACGCCTTAACGAACCGAGCGACAAACCGCCCAGTGGTGCCGTCGGCGTCCCTGTTGTGATTACGACCGATGCCGCCGAAGAAGCGATCCCGTCCCTGCTTGGCATGGCCGTGGACTTCACGGAAGATTTCGATGGCCACGACGAAAAGAAAAAAATCGGCTTCATCGACGAAGCCTGGGTCGATGGCAACGAACTGAAGATCAAAGGCTTCTTCTATGCGAAGGATTTCCCGCAGGAAACGGCCCGCATAAAGGCAATGCGAAGCCTCCTGGGTTTTTCGTGGGAAATCGCAGACATTTATACGAACGACGTAAAAGCAAATCCCTTGATTATCACGGGCTTTACTTTTACCGGAGCCGCCGTGCTTCGCAAGGACAAGGCGGCATATCACTCAACCTCACTCGCAGCATCAGCAACAAAAGGAGAGACTCAAATGACGAAGGAAGAAATGGAAAAACTGTTGGCGGACAGCATGAAGGCTATGGGCGAGGCGATTGACGCCAAGCTGAAGCCAGTCGTGGATCGCATCGAAAAGGTCGAAGGCGCAAGCAAAGACCTTCAGGCTTCCGCGCATCACGTCAGCCTTGTAGAACCACATGCAACAGCTTTGGAAAAAGCCGCTTCCATGATGGAAAAAGACGGCATCGGCGGCCATCCCGTGCGCGGCCACGTCAAGGCTTGCATGGCAATGGCTGGCCATCTTCGCGCCGCCGCCTCGCGCGGTGAATTGGCGTCGGAATGGCCCGGCTACGAAGGCACACATTCCGGCACCGGCAATATGCACGCCGCCGCTGGTATGACGCCGGAGGAAAAGAAGGCGTTTGACGACCTGACGGCTTCCAACAAGAAGATGGCGGACGATCTCGCCGCAGCCGCGACGAAGATTGCGGATATGCAAGCCGCAGCGACGAAGGAAAAGGGCGCTACTGATGATGCAGCGAAGCGCAGGACGCTTTCGCCGCAACTGACGGCGCTGCTTGCCAAGCACGGCCTGTCCACGGAAAGCGATAAGAAGATCACTGTCGCCGAAATCGACGACATGATGAAGAAAGCTGGCCTGTCCGTCGGGCAACGCCTCGAAATGAAGGCCGCAGCCGACGCTGCCGGACTTCTCGCCGCCTAAGAAATTCTGAACGGTATTCGTTCGGAAGAACCACAACAAATGTTCATTACCTAGAAGGAAGGAACACACACAATGTCGAAAGTAGCAACGCAGCCCCAGTTCATTGATATGTCCGCTTCTGCCGATTATCTCGGCAACGGCGCGATTGAAGTGAACAAGTACGAAACGGAAATCTTCGATATGGTGCGCCGTTCGTCCCCCATCATGGATCGGCTGCCAGCCGTTCCTGCCACGGGCCATCCGCATCGTTATTTCGAGGAAACCGCAATCGGTCAGGGTCAGTTCAGCGATCCGCGCACCGTTGCGTATTCCCCTACAGGCCCGACCCGTGTGGAAAGGTTCGTGCCTATCAAGGCCGTGGTCAACGGCTCGAACTTCGGCCTATTCGATGTTCAGGTCACGCAGCAACAGTCGCAGTTCTCCTACGTCGAAGCGAAGGATATTGAAGATATTATCAACGGTATCCAAGTCGTGCGTTGCCAGTATTACTGGCAGGGCGCGGATACCTCGTTCAGCGCACCGACAAGCATTCAATACTTCGGATTGCTGAACCAGATCACGCAGCAATTCACCATTGCTCCGGGATCCAGCATCATCGACGGCATCAAAGCGGAAGTCGCCGCGATGGTCGCCCGTACCGATGTTGTGGTTCGGCCAACTGGCATCTATGTCAATCCGATCATCGGCGATTTGATTGACCGTGAAGCCAAGGCGCAGCAAATCACGATGAACGAAGTCGAAGTCGTGGGCGGCGTGAAGGTCAAGGCTATCAGCACACAAGCCGGTATCCTTCCCCTCATCCCCGAACCCTTCCTGCCTTCAGCCACGGGTTCTGCATACGGCTTCGGCGCACCGCCCGCAGGTTATAAGAACTACTTTGTCGCTATCCTGATGGAAAAGGCAATCGAACGCCCCTACATCGACGGCGGCAAGCGCAACGGCGGTATGCCGCAGCTATTCCAGCTGGGCTTGGTCGGCGATCTGCAAAAGAAGTTTGTTGGTATCGTGTTCGATGCTGTTGTGGCAAAGGGCGCGTCTTACGCCCATGCCGTCGGCGTCGTGCAGCGCCCATAAGCGTAAACTGATTGTTGTGGAATCGGGCGGGAAAGCGTAAGGCTTAATCCCTCCCGACTCTCCATAACCACAGAGGCTTGCCATGAAAGTTTATGTACCCACGGAACGCGAACGCGCAACGAGTCACACCATTTATGTGACACCGGCTTCAGACGCAGAAACCGTCAAGGAAGGCATCCCTTCCGAATGGCAGGACGTGGAAGGCAAGCCGATTACGTTCCCGATCCAGTTCAAGCAAGGCGTAGCCACAGTGGACGACAAGATTGGCGCGTACATGATTAAGCGCGGCTTGGCGCGTAAGTCTTCCCTCATACGACCCGGTGATGTTCATGCCTAAAATCGACTTATCGGAACAGCCCGCGCCGGTATCGCAGGGGCCAAGCTGTCAGGCTTTGGTTCCGGCATCCGTGCATGGCTTGCCAGCAACAATCCCCGGCAGCGGCACCGTTACGTCGAACCTGATAGTCGGGGACGGGTATCAGAAAATAGCGGCAGGGCTTAAATCCTCCCAGGCCGGTTCGCTGTCTATTCTGCGCTTCCTGGACGAAGCCGGAACTGTTCCGCAAACAGCATTCACGCCTACCACGCTATCCGCGAACACAGCGGCGCAAAATAACGTGAACGACGGATTGCCGTTTGCATCCTTTCAGGTGCAGATCACCAATTCCAGCGGAACCCCTGCGAACCTAACGAATCTGGCAATCCTGCTTCAATCGCAATAAGGCTTCAGGCCTATATTTTTTCGCGGGGTAAGATATGGCAAGCGCATATCCGTATATCTCGCCGAGCGAATATGCCGATTACGGAATTCCTACCGCTACTGCCGCGCAGGTCGATACAGCAACGCGCTTGGCCAACAATTTCATGGGAAGGCCGGAAGGCGTCTTATGGGTTCCTGACGCGAATGGTTTTCCGGCATACATGGCATGGAAGAACCCAACGCTTTCGCAGCCAGTGCCGCAAGGCATCCCGGCCGGGCAAAATGTGGTAGTGAACATTCCTGGATCCAATTACGGGCTTCAAAACATCGGCGAAATCGTCATTCTGGATCGCGGAAATCCAGCCAAAATTGAGGCGTGTAACATCAGCGCCGCAGTTCCTGGGCAGGTCACGCTTCAGAACGTCCAGTTTACGCACGGCAGCACCGCGCTAGACTTCGGCATGACGATTTGCGACGAACTGCCGCTGGCGCAGGGCAGAACCACGGTTATGATGACTCGGACGCCGCTGGCGCAACTTCTGTCCGGATATGGCCGTTATGGTTATGGCCGCAGGGGTTCTGAATTTTCAGGCCTTGACGTGGCCAGCAATCTTCTGGCTTACGTCGCAGCATTCGGCGGCCCGCCGCAATGGACGCAGTTTCCCCTAACCGATATTGACGTAAATCCGATCACGGGAATGATGTGGTGTCCGCCGGGCCTTTTGCTTGCCTATTTCAGCGACGTTCGCTTGCATTACTGCGCGGGATGGAAATTCGACAACGTGCCACTGGATATTAAGCAGGGCGTCGCCAATCTTGTCGCCACGGCGAACAGCGCCTGTATCGGGCCTAGCTTCAAGGTAGTGAAGGCGGGTGATGCTACGCTGCAACGCTTCGGAAACACTTTAATTGACGCTGATACGCAAGCGTTGCTGATGCCGTATCGCGGAAAGATGCTGGCCTAGCATGGGATGCTTTCTATATCCGCGCACGATAAGCATAAATCGTCCCAAATCGAATGCAGCGCCGGGCGCACAGGCCTATAGCGGTGTAACGCCACAGAATGAAACTGTTTTGTTCACGGGGATAGCGGCGCATATCGAAGCGGAACGCATCGGCACGGCACCGGCATCAAATCTGCCCGCGAACACGCAGGGCGAACCGATCTATTTAATCATCTTCAAATTGCCGCTTGGCAGCGTCAAAAACCGCGACATTATTATCGACGATCAAAGTGACCGCTATCAGGTCATTAGCGCCGATTGGGGGCCGCTGGTTACAACCTGCCGCAGCAAGAAACTGGAAAACTAAAATGGCTGACATTTCGGACGTGGAAAACGCGCTGGTCAGCCTGATTGAACAAATCGCTTATCCTACCGGCACCGCAAATCCTTCCGTTCTTTTGAACGCGGAAAGCCAGCCCGTAGAAGTCAAGGTTTATCGCGGCTGGCCAATCCCTGCCAATCTTGATGCAGATGTGTTGGCGGATAACATCGTCAATGTGTCCATCTACCCGATGGGCGTGGAACGTAATACGACGCGGTACGGCAGCGATTATGAAACGCTGCCCCTGCCAGCGCCTACCCTGACACTGATTGCAGCGCCTACGACTCTGACGGTCGGCGGCACGGTATCTACCCCGCAGAACGTGGCCGCCATCGTAAACGGCATCGGCTACAGCTATGGCGTTCAGCCCGGCGATACGCTGACTTCGATTGCGACAGGCCTGGCAGCACTGATAAATGAAGACACGGCTTGCACGTCAAGCGGCCCCGTCATTACGATACCAAGCGCCCACTCCATTGTGCCGCGCATCGGTGTTGTCGGCACGGCCTACAAAGAAGTGAAGCGCCAGACGCGCAATATAATGATTTCGGTCTGGTGTCCCGATCCTGCGCTGCGCGACGCTGCGGGAAAACTATTCGATCCCGTTCTCGCGGACAGGAATTTTATCACGCTGGCCGATACGACGGTTTGCCGCTTTATCTATGTCAGCAGCCCCGTCACGGATGGGCCGGAAAAGGAAACGGTTTACCGGCGCGACTTCATTTATTCGGCTGAATACGCGACGGTTGTTCCTATCATCGCGCCGCAGATCACGGTTATCGAAGTCAATGTCGCCGAAGTGATAGAAATAAATGTCGATGGCCCTGCGCCTGGGTCGCCGACGAAAACCACTTACATATAAGGAAACCAGCCATGCGCGTTCTCGTCGTCAAATCGCCGTTCAAGGATTACCAGCGCGGCCACAGGATTACCGATGCCAAGACTATCGACGAAATCCTGTCCGGCCCGCACCAGACGCATTGCGTCGCATCGGAACATGCTGATGAACCCGTGGCAGCCATCGCCGCCGCGCCTGTTGCAGCCCCGCAGGAAGAAGCGGAAGAAGAAGTTTAACGCCGCGTCCGCGCTGCGCTGAAGAAGAAATCCACACCATAAATTTTTGCAAGGGAGTATCGCCATGATTGTCCAAGCTGGGCAGATCAATACGACTGGACTCGTTGTTCCAGGCCTTATCGTCCAAATCGTCCCCCCTTCCTGGACGCTGCTTAACGGCGTCCCCACGAATATCTTGGGCATCGTCGGTACGGCCACATGGGGGCCGGTGAACAGCCCTACTATCGCCAGCGGCGTCGCCGACACTTCCAATCAGTTCGGCCAGATGCAGCCGCGCAAGTACGATCTCGGCACCGTCGTAGCAGCCGCAGCGTCACAGGGCGGCGCGGCCAGTCTGCGCCTTGTCCGCGTCACGGACGGCACGGACGTAGCGGCCAGCAGCATCTTGAAGCAGCAAGCTATAGCCACGGCTATCGTGCATAGCGGTAATGCCGGTACTGGCTATACCGTGGGCGACACCATCACCCTGCCGGGCGGAGGCGTCTTAACCGTCGCTACCGTCAATACAGGGGCGGTCGCCACAGTCACCATCACGACCCCAGGCGCTTACACGCAAGCCACTATTCCGGCCAATCCAGTCGCGCAAGCGTCGTCTTCCGGCAGCGGCACCGGCGCGAAGTTCGATCTTACCTTCACGGCTGGAATCACCTTCACCGGAATTTATACCGGCAGCTTGGGCAATTCGCTTCAGGTCGTTATCGGCACGGGTAGCAACAGCACGGTCGGCGCTC
>Ga0265337_1000362_pt1 | contig 24298 bp, 24 predicted proteins | sample 42122metaG_FD_192441 | JGI IMG/M metagenome (GOLD analysis project Ga0265337, IMG submission 192441) | Rhizosphere microbial communities from Carex aquatilis grown in University of Washington, Seatle, WA, United States - 4-21-22 metaG | ecosystem: Host-associated > Plants > Roots > Rhizosphere >... | reverse complement strand
GGTAGCTCTGTTCGACCACCGTACGCGGGCTGGGCGACATTTTGCCGACATGAAATTGCAGCACGCCGGGGATGGTCTTGAGCAATTGGTTTGCGCCGGCAATCAATTCATCCGCGGCACCCCGGTTGATGGGGACGGTCCAAAAAATGACCACATGTGAAAACATGGGCGGATTGAATCATGAACGGGACGGGGCACAAAGTTCAAAATTTCTGCTTCGTGCCCTTATGCGTTTTTGTTTAAGCTTTTCCCGAATGAGCAAAACCGCATTATTGTTTGCCGGACAGGGCGCCCAGGCTGTCGGCATGGGCAAAGACCTCGCCGAAAAATTTGCCACGGCAAAAGCCTGGTTTGACCGCGCCAACGCGGCCGTCGGTTATGACCTCGCCGCGATCTGTTTCAATGGCCCGGAATCGGAACTGACCAAGACCGAGAATGCCCAGCCGGGTATTTTTCTCGTGAGTTGGGTGGTGTTTCAATTGCTTAAGGAGCAGGCGCCAAATCTCAAATTCGAGGCCACCGCCGGCCTGTCGCTCGGCGAATTCACGGCGCTCACGGCGGCAGGCGCCATGAGCTTTGAGGACGGCCTGCGGGTCGTGCGCCAGCGCGGCCGATTCATGCAGGAAGCCTGCGATGTGACCAAGGGCGGCATGGCGGCGGTCATCGGGCTGGATGAGGCGCCGACCCGCGAAGTTTGCGCCGAAGCCGGCGTGGTGCTGGCGAATTTGAACTGCCCTGGACAGTTGGTGATTTCCGGTGAATCGGACAAAATTGCCAGGGCCGTCGAAGTGGCCAAAGCCAAAGGCGCCAAGCGCGCCATCGCCCTGCCGGTGGCCGGTGCCTACCATTCGCCGCTCATGGCCAGCGCCCAGCCGAAGCTCCAGGCGGAACTGGCCAAGGTAAAACTGGTGTCTCCGGTTGTGCCGGTGATTTCGAACGTTACCGGCCAGGCTCACGGCGGGGTTGCGGACATTTCCGCCCGTTTGGTCGATCAAGTCACGTCGTCGGTACTGTGGGAAAAATCCATGCGCCAGCTGCTGGCCGACGGATTCACGCGGTTCATCGAGCTGGGGCCCGGCACGGCCCTGAGCGGTTTCATGAAGCGCATTGATAAAAATGCCCAGATGCTCAACGTGGCGGACGTGGCGAGCCTGGAAGCCACGGCCAAAATTTTAAACGGGTAGCTGCGTTCGTGAGAACGCGGCGAATATGGCCGCGCTCTTACGAGGCGCGGCTACGAAAATTTCGTGCATTCGTGTGCATTCGTGGTTAAACAATTGCCGTCATGAGTCAACTCACCAATCAAATCGCCGTGGTCACCGGCGCGGGCCGCGGCATCGGCCGGGCCATTGCCTTGAAATTTGCCGCCGAAGGCGCGGACGTTGTGTGCGTTTCGCGCACGGCGGAGAATTCCGAGAAGGTGGCCAGTGAAATTCGGGCGCTCGGCCGCAAAGCCTGGGCGCACGCCGTGGACGTGGCCGACGCCGCTGCCGTCAGCGCCACTGCCGAGAAAATCCTGGGCGAAACCGGCAAGGTGGACATCCTGGTCAACAATGCCGGCGTCACGCGCGACGGTTTGCTGATGCGCATGAGCGATGCGGATTGGGACGCGGTCCTGGATACGAATTTGAAGGGCGCCTTTCTGGTGACCAAGGCATTCAGCCGGGCCATGATCAAGGCGCGCACCGGCCGCATCATCAATGTCTCGTCGGTCATCGGCCTGATCGGCAACGCCGGGCAATGCAATTACGCCGCCAGCAAGGCGGGTCTGATCGGGTTCACGCAGTCCGTTGCCAAAGAGCTGGCCGGCCGTGGCATCACCGTGAATGCCATTGCCCCGGGGTTCATTGAGACGGACATGACCTCGGAATTGAAGGCAGAGATGCGGGAGGCCATTCTGAAGCAGATCCCGCTGGGCACCTTTGGCCAGGCGGAAGACATTGCCGGTGCGGCGCTTTATCTGGCCGGTCCGGCCGGACGTTATGTCACCGGGCAGGTGCTGACGGTGGATGGCGGGATGGTCATGTGAAAAAATATCGTGAATCAAGACTTGACGATTCCTGCGTTCATGGCATAGAGACAGGTCAAAATTAACTTATGGCTGACAAACCTATTGACCAACGGGTAAAAGACATCATCGTCGAACAACTCGGCGTGAAACCGGAGCAGGTGACGCCGGAGGCAAAATTCATTGAAGACCTCGGGGCGGATTCGCTCGACACGGTCGAGCTCATCATGGCGCTCGAAGAGGAATTCAGCATTGAGGTGCCCGACGAACAGGCGGAAAAACTCCTGACGGTCGGCGATGTGATCAAATACATCGAAGAACACCAAAAATAGTTGTGGGTTTTATCACTTCGGGGCAGTTTCGACTGAACTCAGCGAGCTGCCCCTTTTAATTTATGCCAAGCCATTGGATTGACCGACGAGTGGTCATCACCGGCCTGGGAGTGGTCACCCCCCTCGGCCATCAGCTCGACGTTTTCTGGAACAAACTCGTGGCCGGCCGGTGTGGCATCGAACGCATCACCGCGTTCGACCCGACGCCCTTCGACACCCAGATTGCCGGCCAGGTGAAGGACTTTGATCCGGCTCCGGCGTTTCCGTCGCCGAAGGAAATCCGCCGGACGGACCGTTATTCCCAATTCGGTATTTTCGCCGGGCACCAGGCGCTGCTCGATTCCGGCCTCAACCTGGATCAGGAGAACCGCGATGAAATCGGCGTCATCATCGGCTCGGGCATCGGCGGCTTGTCCACCACCACCGAGCAACTCAAGATTTTGCTGGAGCGCGGCCCGGGGCGGCTCTCGCCATTCATGATCCCGATGCTCATCAGCAACATGGCTTCCGGCATTTTCTCGATGTACAAGGATTTGCGCGGGCCGAATTTTGCCACCTGTTCGGCCTGTGCCACGGCGAATCATGCCATCGGCGAAGCCTGGCGTTCCATCAAAATGGGCGATGCGCAGGTGATGTTCGCCGGCGGTGCGGAAGCGACCGTGGTCCCCATCGGCATCGGCGGATTTTGCGCCATGCGGGCCATGAGCACCCGCAATGACGATCCCCAACGCGCCTCCCGCCCCTTCGACAAGGACCGTGACGGTTTCGTCATGGGCGAAGGCGCCGGCGTCATCGTGCTGGAGGAATTGGAGCGCGCCAAAAAGCGTGGGGCGAAGATTTATTGCGAAATCATCGGTTATGGCAACACAGCCGACGCGCATCATCTTACCGCGCCGGCCCCCGGGGGTGAAGGCGCGGCCCGCTGCATGAAGATGGCCTTGCGCCAGGGCAACCTCAATCTGGAGGACGTTTCCTATATCAATGCCCATGGTACTTCCACGCCACAGGGCGACGTTTGCGAGACGCAGGCCATCAAGACCGTTTTCGGCGACCACGCCCGAAAGCTGGCGGTGAGTTCCACCAAGGGTGCGACCGGCCACATGCTGGGCGCCGCCGGCGCGGTGGAAATGTCCGTCTGCGCCCTCGCCATCAAGAACGGCGTCGTTCCGCCGACCATCAATCTGCAAACACCCGATCCTGAATGTGATCTCGATTATGTGCCGAACACCGCGCGCGAAATGCAGGTCAACGTCGTCGTGAACAATTCTTTCGGTTTCGGCGGCCACAACGCCAGCATCGCGGCGAAGAAATTTGCGGGCTGAACCGTGAACTTCCTTTCGCTCATTGAAGCGAAGCGCGAAGGGAAACTCCTCGCGCCCGATCAAATTGAGAATTTCGTCCACGAATTTACCGCCGGGAAGATCCCCGACTATCAGATGGCCGCGCTGCTCATGGCCATCTATTTCCGCGGACTGACCACCGCCGAGACCACGGCGCTCACGCTGGCCATGCGCGACTCCGGTGATGTGCTGGAATTTCCGGAGGACACCCGCCCGCTCGTGGACAAGCATTCCACCGGCGGCATTGGCGACAAGGTATCCCTCCCGCTCGCACCGCTGCTGGCGTGCCTCGGGTTCCGCGTGCCGATGATTTCCGGGCGCGGCCTCGGCATCACCGGAGGCACCCTCGACAAGCTGGATGCCATCCCCGGTTTCCGCTCGTTGCTGCCGGCGGAAAAAATAGTTAAACAGGTTCAACAGGTCGGGTGCGTCATTTGCGGCCAGACCGATCACATGGTTCCAGCCGACAAAAAGATTTATGCGCTCCGCGATGCCTCCGGCACCGTACCCAGCATCCCGCTCATCACTGCGTCCATTCTTTCCAAGAAACTGGCGGAAAGTCTGGAGGCGCTCGTGCTGGATGTGAAGTTTGGCTGCGCCGCGTTCATGCAGACAAAAGCTGAGGCGCGCAAACTCGCAAAAGCGATGGTTACGCTGGGCAATGACTGTGGCGTGAACACCCGGGCGATTCTGACCAACATGAACACGCCGCTGGGTCGCACCGCCGGCAATTGGCTGGAAGTAAAGGAAAGTGTGGCGTGCCTCGAACCCATCTCTGGTGGCCGCCGACGTGAGTCGGCGCATACTTTCCCAAAGAGCAGTCAGAGCGGACTAACGTCCGCGGCTACGGAAGAAGGGCAGGCCAGCGACCTCCGTTCGCTGGTCCTCGACTGTGCGGCACATCTGCTGGTGCAGACCAAGAAATCAAAATCACTCGCCGCGGCGCGCAAACAGGCCGAAGACTGTTTGAACTCCGGCGAACCGCGCCGCAAATGGGATGAAATGATCGTTGCGCAGGGCGCCAATCTGGCGGCATTCAACCAAAAGCTCGCGCTCGACCATGCCGCTTCCGCTGTCATGGAATTAAAATCGCCGCGCGCCGGATTTGTTTCGCGGTGCGATGCGCGAATCATCGGCGAAGTCATCCGCGACCTCGGCGGCGGCCGGCTCACAAAGGAATCTGCCATCAACTATGACGTGGGAGTCGATCGCATGGCCAAACCCGGCGAAGCCGTGCAAAAGAATTCCGTCCTCGCCCGGATCCACGCCGCCAACCAATCCCAAGCAAAGTCTGCCTGCGCCCGGCTCAAGACCGCATTCGAGTTTTCCGCACGGCGTCCCGTTTTGGCCCCGCTGGTTACCGGCGTGATCACGGCTTGAAGCGGAAGGACTTCGCCCGGGAATTTCTTTTGTGTTCCGAAAGCCGGCCCGCTAGCCTCCGACGTTGAACCATGAAACCGCACAGCACGCTGCTTTTTCTCCTGTTGTCACTCGCAAATCTGGCGGCGGACCCGGTGGTGAAGCCAGGCCACGCGACGGTTTCCATCGTTGGCGATGAATTCTATCTAAACGGCAAACCGACTTACGCCGGGCGCATGTGGAACGGGCACAAAATCCAGGGATTGCTCCTGAATGCCCGCGTCGTCCAGGGCATCTTCGATGACCGTGACACCAACACGGTTTTGCGCTGGGCCTATCCCGACACCGGCAAATGGGACGCGGAGCGTAACACACGCGAATTCATCGCCGCGATGCCGGAATGGCGCCGACACGGCGTGCTGGCGTTCACGATCAATCTCCAGGGCGGCATGCCGGTGAGCGGTGCGAACGCCCAACCCTGGTTCAACTCGGCGTTCGAAGCCGACGGGACGCTGTGCGCAGATTACCTGGCCCGGCTGGAGCGCATCATTGACCGGGCGGACGAACTCGGCATGGTCGTCATCATCGGCTATTTCTATTTTGGGCAGGACGAACGGTTGCCGGATGAGGCGGCCGTGGTGCGTGCGACGGACAACGCCACCGCCTGGCTGCTCGGCCACGGCTGGCGCAACGTGCTGGTCGAAATCAACAACGAATGCAACGTGAATTATGAGCATAAAATCCTCCAGCCTGACCGGGTCCACGAACTCATCCAGCGCGTGAAGGGAACCATCCATGACGGGCGGCGACTGCTCGTTGGCACCTCGTACGGCGGCGGCACCATTCCGAAAGAAAACGTGGTCCGCACGGCGGATTTCCTGCTGGTGCATGGCAATAGCACTCCGGACCCAAAGCAGATTGCTGCCATGGTCCGCCGGACGCGCGCAGTACCCGGATACGCCCCCAAGCCGATTTTATTCAACGAAGACGACCACTACAATTTCGACCGTCCGACGAACAATTTCACCGCGGCGATTGGCGAATACGCCTCCTGGGGATATTACGACCAGGGCACGAACAACTACGTGGACGGTTATCAATCGCCGCCGGTGAACTGGGGCATCAACACGGAACGAAAGCAGGGCTTTTTCAAGCGGGCGGCCGAAATAACCGGCGAAAGGGGAAAATAGACCGGATGCGAACGGCGCCGGCTCAGCCGATCTTTTCCCAGATTGTGATTTGTGGGAAGGCCGTGCAGAGTTCATCCACGCGCGGCAACAGTTTCTGGATGTGCGGACTTTTCAGATGCGCGTCGAGCGCAGCCTGGTCCGTCCAGTTTTCATGGAAGAGAAATTTCGCCGGCTCCTGGGGGGATTGGTGGAGGTCGTAATTCAGGCAACCCGGCTCCTGGCGTGTCGGGACCAGCAACCCGGTGAGCGCAACGCGCAATTCGGCCTCCTTGCCGGGCCGGGCCTGGAAGGTGGCAACCACTGTCAGTGTTTTCATGATGGAGGTGAATGTCAGAAACCGGCGCTTCGTTTGAATCAGGCCAGACTCGCCAAAATCTGTTCCGCCGCGGCACGCGGATTTTCCGCCGTGTAAATCGGCCGGCCAATCACCAGCCAGTTGGCGCCGGCGGCAATGGCTTCGCGTGGCGACAGTGTGCGTTTCTGGTCGTCGGCCTTTTCCGATCCCGTGCGGATGCCGGGTGTGACCAACTGGACCTGGGCGGGCAGGATTTTTCGCAGGGCGGCAATTTCCAGCGGTGAACAAACCAGCCCGCGCAATCCGGCCTTAGTGGCTACAGCCGCCAGGCGGCGCACCTGGTATTCCACGTTGGCATCGAGACCGATTTCCTTCAACGCGCCGGCATCGAGGCTGGTCAGCACCGTCACGCCCAGCACGAGCGGAGGGGTGCGGCCGGCCTTCCATGCGGTTTCCGCCGCCGACTGTTCCGCGGCCTTGAGCATTTCCATGCCCCCGCTGGTATGCACGGTGAGCATCTGCACGTCGAGCTGCACGGCGGCGGCGACGGACTTGGCGACGGTGTTCGGGATGTCGTGAAATTTCAGATCCAGAAACACCAACGCGCCCCGTTCGCGAATCCGGCGCACGATATCCGGTCCTGCGCCCGTGAACAGCTCGCTGCCAATTTTGAAACCGCCGACCACCGGAGCCAGTTGCTCCGCCAGTTTAAGCGCGGATTCCGGGGCCGGTACATCGAGCGCGACTATGATTGGATTTCGCATGGCGCAAATGATTTAACCACAGACCTGTCCGCCGTAGCAACACTGCGGAGCGGGAGGGGGTGGGCCAGTTTGATCTGTAGTGTCGGCTGTCTCAGCCGACCGTGCGCTGAGGACAGCGCACACTACAGCAAACTGACCTCCACCGAATTGCGGCGCGTTTTGACTTTGCCTGAAAAATTTCCTACCCTGCTCGCGATGAAAATTGTCCGCCACACCGACGCAAATTTTGCCGCCCGGCTCCGTGAAATCACCGCGCCGTCCAGCCTGTTCGACGAGGAAATCGAGCAGCGCTCCCGTCATATCGTGGAGGCGGTGCAAGCCCGCGGTGATGCGGCGTTGCTGGAATTTACCGAGAAATTTGACGGGGCCAAACTGGCCGCGGACCGGCTGGCGGTGACGCAGGCGGAATTGTTCAATGCTTCGCTGGCCGCGGATGAAGCACTCCGCGCCGCGGTGGCCGAGGCGGAGGCAAACATCGCCATGTTTGCCCGAAAATCATTGCGCAAAAACTGGCAGACGAAAAATTCACACGGCGCGACGGTCGGCGAAAAATTCGATCCGTTCCAGCGCGTGGGGGTTTACATTCCCGGCGGCAAGGCACCGCTGGCCTCGACCGCATTGATGACCATCACGCTGGCGAAGGCGGCCGGTTGCCCGGAAATCGTCGCTTGCACGCCGTGCGGGCGGGATGGTTCCATCAACGACGCGCTGTTGTTTGCCACGCGGGCGGCGGGGGCGACCGAGATTTACCGTGTGGGCGGCGCCCAGGCGATTGCGGCTCTGGCTTGCGGGACCAGGACCATCCGTCGGGTGCAAAAAATCTTTGGTCCCGGCAACGCGTATGTTGTCACCGCCAAACGCCTGCTCGTCGGCCACGTGGCGATTGATCTGCTGCCTGGGCCGAGTGAACTGCTGGTGCTGGCGGACGAAACAGCGAACCCGAAATTTATTGCCGCCGACATGCTGGCCCAGGCTGAGCATGGTTCCGGCCACGAGCGGGTCTGGCTGGTGACAACCTCGGACAAGATTTTGTCGGCGGTGGAAAAGGAAATTGCGCGGCAGTTGCCGAAGCTCGCGCGGCGCGACTACATCAAGCCCGCTTTGCACAACAACAGCTGGCTGATCCAGGTGGAATCGCTCGCGGACGGCGTGGTACTGGCCAACCGGCTGGCGCCCGAGCATTGTGAAGTGATGACCCGCAATCCGCGCCAGGTTTCCGAAGGCATTTTAACCGCCGGCGCGATCTTCCTGGGGCCATGGTCACCGACGGTTTTGGGTGATTATGTGGCCGGGCCGAGCCACACGCTGCCGACCGGCGGCGCGGGCGCGTCATTTGCCGGGCTGACGGTGGACCAGTTCCAACGCCGCACCAGCGTGGTGGAATACAACCGCGCCTCGCTCAAAAAGGCGCTGTCGGCCGTGAAGAAATTTGCGGAACTGGAAGGCCTGGGTGCGCATGGGCGCTCTGCTGAAATTCGTTCCGCAAAATGAAAAGCCCCCAAAAATTGGTTCGCCCATTAGTGCGCCGGTTGCACCCTTATATTTATGGCGAGCAGCCGAAAATCAAAGGGTTGATCAAGCTCAACACCAATGAAAATCCCAATCCGCCGTCGCCCAAGGTGCTGGCGGCGGTCAAGGCGGCGGTGGACGGGCGGCTGCGGCTGTATCCGAATCCGACGGCACTGGCGCTGCGCGAGAAGCTGGCAAAGCTACACGGTTGTCAGACGGACAACATCATCGTGGGCAACGGCTCGGATGAATTGCTGGCGCTGGCGACGAGAGCGTTTGTGGAGCCGTTTTCGGAGGGCGGAGTACCACGACGCCCAAATCAAAAGACGTCAGGGGCTCGCAGCGCTCGCCCCTCCGAAATTGTCCAATACTTCACACCGAGCTATTCATTGTATCCGGTGCTGGCGGACATTCATGGGGCGGTAAAAAATGAAGTGCTGCTCAAACCGGATTTCCGTCTGCCGGCCCTGCTGGAATTGAGACGTGACGGAACCTGGAAATTCAAGGCGGCGCTGACGTTTGTGACCACACCCAACGCGCCGAGCGGATGCGGGTATTCGACCAAGGAGCTCGAAAAGCTTTGCCGGGCGCAAAAAGGTGTCGTGGTGCTGGATGAAGCCTACGTGGATTTTGCGGAGCAAAACGCGTTGAAGCTGGCGTTGAAATATCCGCATGTGCTCGTGGCCCGGACTTTTTCCAAGGCATATTCGCTTTGTTTCCAGCGCGTCGGTTATTTCGTCGGGCATCCTGATCTGATTGCCGCGTTGCACAAGATCCGCGACAGCTACAACGTGAACGGCTTGGGCCAGGTGGCGGCGGTGGTGACCTTGGGCGATTTGCCGTATTACCGCGCTGGTTTCAGGAAAATCATCGCCACGCGCGAATGGCTGGGCCGGGAACTGACGAAGGCCGGTTTCCGGGTTCTGCCCAGCCAGACCAATTTCATCCTCGTCCGTCCGCCACGGTTCCCGGCGCGCGATTGGCAGCAGAAACTACGCGCCCGAAAGATTCTCGTCCGCTGGTTCAGCCTGCCCGGGGTTGAAAATTACCTGCGCATCACCATCGGCACGGCGGCGGAAGCAGAGGCGCTGGTGCAGGCGGTGCGGAAGATGGTCATGGTTTGAGGGTGGATGGCGCCGCCCCGGCGGTTTTGGCCGCAAACCTTTTCCTTTGCCACAGGCCGGATTTTTGCTAAAAGCCGGTTGTGTATCTCGAATTCTACGGATTGACGCTGCCGCCATTCGACATCACGCCGAATCCGCGCTTTCTTTTTCTTACCGAAAAGCATAGCGAGGCTCTCAATCATCTGCTTTACGGGATTCGCGAGCGCAAGGGCTATGTCCAGCTCACCGGCGAGGTCGGCGCGGGCAAGACCACGGTCTGCCGCGCGATGTTGCGGCAGCTCGACAGCCATTTTTCGACCGCCCTGATTGTCAACCCGGTCCTGAGCGCCACGGAATTGATGCGGGCCATTGCCACGGAATTCGGCCTGGATGTGAAGGGGCTGGACCAGCACGACACCGTCACATCCATCAACAACTTCCTGGTCCAGCAGGTCCAACAATGTGGCGACGCGGTCCTGATCATCGACGAGGCCCAAAATCTTTCCGAGGAATTGCTCGAGCAGGTGCGGCTGCTGTCGAACCTGGAAATGGAAAACCGCAAACTGTTGCAGATCATTTTGCTGGGCCAACCCGAATTGCGCGACCGGCTCAACAGCCCGCGCCTGCGCCAGTTGCGCCAGCGCATCACGGTGCGTTATCATCTTGGGCCGCTGTCGCGGACCGAAGCCGATCAATATATCCGGCATCGGCTCGAAAAAGCCGGCGCCAAGGGCCGCCCGACGTTCACGAAACCGGCCCTCTGGCGCATTTGCAATTACAGCGGCGGCATTCCCCGGCTCGTCAATGCCATTTGTGACAAGGCCCTCCTGGCCGGGTTCGTCGAGCACAGTGACGTGATCACCTATCGCATGGTCGGCCGCGCCATCCGGGAGCTGGAAGGAAAAATCCACCTGTGAATCCGGCCGGCGCTTTCCCGCAGCGCGTCAAACCGGGCCTTGACTGACAGACCGGATGTTTTTGCGCAAACCATTCGCTGCGTCGCCATTGTCCACCCGCGTCGCGCCGTTTGTTATTTTCCTCGCCTTGACCTGCTGCCAGGGACAATTCGGCGAGGCATCACGTTACTGGTTTTATCTCGCCAAAACGGTCGTCGGCATCTGGCTCATCTGCGAGATGCGCACATTCGTTTCCGAAATTCGCTGGGCAGTGAGCTGGGAGGCGGTCGTCGTTGGCGTTGCGGTGTTCGTGATGTGGGTCGGGATTTCCGGCGAATGGACGACACAAAATTCGCTCTGGTTGAAGTTTGGGCTTTCACGCCCACCGGCATCGCCGCCAAAAATGTGGAACCCCAACGAGCAATTCGGTGCCGGTTCCGCACTGGCTTGGCTGATGGTGGGGACGCGCCTTCTCGGTTCAACTTTTGTGGTGCCGCCGCTGGAAGAGGTTTTTTACCGCTCCTTCTTGTATCGCTACATCGCCAAACCGGATTTTATGTCGGTCCCGCTAAACCGGTTTGCCTGGATGCCGTTTGTGACCACCGCGGCCGTATTTGGATTTTCCCACAATGAATGGCTGGCGGGCATCCTGTGCGGCATGGCCTACCAGTGGCTGGTGTTGCGCAAGAACCGGCTCGGGGATGCGATGACGGCGCACGCCATCACGAATTTCCTGCTAGGTGTGTGGGTGGTCTGGCGCGGGGACTGGCGGTTCTGGTAAAGCCGCCGGTGGAATCGCCGGCGCGTTACCGCAAATCGATATTGATGTGATTGCGTTCCAGCGTGGAGCCTTCCTGCTGGGCAAGATTGGTCAGGGCTTCGTAATAATTGGCCAATGCGCGGATTTCCTGGGAGCGGGCCGAGGTCAGATTGTTCTGCAATTGGAGCACGGTGAATGTGGTGCTCTTGCCAACGGCGTATTTTTTCTGTTCGGCGTCCAGGGCAGCTTCGGCGTAAATACGGGCCTGGCGTGTGGCGGCCACACTCTGGTAGGTGGACTGGGCATTTTTGACGGCGTTGTCGATTTCCACCATGACGTTCTGCTCGAATTGTTTCATTTTCAGGAGCAGTTGCTGCAACGTGACTTTGGCGGCTTTGTAGTTATTGCGCGCACTGGCGTTGCTCAACGGTACAATCAGCTCGCCGCCGATGCTGTAAAATGGGCGATCCTGATTCTGGACCTGGGACACCACGTCATTGTAAGTGGACCCCTGGCCGTTGAAACCGTAGCTGCCTTTCACGTTGAGCTCGGGATAAAGCTGGTTGTAATTGAATTTCAACTGGATGCCTTGAGCTTCCACCTGCAACCGGGCCTGGAGCAGATCGGGACGGTCGCCCAGGCCTTTGGTCCAACTGTCCTGGAGGTCAAATAATTGCAGCGGGGCGTTGGTTATGACATCCGTGGGTTGAATGTCCGTGTCGTGCCACGTCCTGTAATTCGTGTCGCTCAGCAGGTTCTTCAAGGTGTTCTGGTCCTGGGCGAAGGTGTATTGTGCGGCAATCAGATTGGCCTCGCTGGTCGCCACCTGGGCTTCGTCCTGTTGCACATCCAAAGGTGATAGCGTGCCGATTTGGACCCGTTGCCGGTCCTGATCCAATTGTGTCTGGGCCAGGATGAGCGCTTCCTGCTGCACTTTGACATTTTCCCGGGCGAAAATGAGTTCGTAATAGGCATTTTCCACGTCGGTGACGGAAGTAATGACCTGCAGACGCAGTCCCTGGATGTCGGATTTAAGCAGGTTTTTGGCGAGCTTGATCGTCAGGCGCGTGTTATCGGTCCAGAAATTTTTCAACAACGGCTGCGTAAGGGTGATTCCCACCGAACCATTGTCCGACTGGGCAATGCTGTTCGTGAACAGGTTCAGGTTGGTATTGGCCAGGGAGAAATTGGCGTTGCGGGTGTCCGTGAGATTGGCGTTTAAATCGTAAATCGTGCCCCAGGGCAGGGTGCCGCTCAGGTCCGAATTATAAATGTTTTGATCCGAGGTCGAGGCCGGTAAAAGCACATTGTTTTGCAGTTCCGGGCCGGTATCGTTGCGCACATGCGAACCGGAAACATCGAGCGTGGGATCCCAGCCGCCATAACTGGCGCGCACGTTGAAGAGCTGAATTTGCGGGTTGAAGCGGGAGATCTGCATGTCCAGGTTGTGCTGCAGGGCCTCCTGAATGCAATCTTCCAAGGACATTGGGTGCGTCGCGGCGGTGGCCATCGTGTTGGTCGGGATCCCAACTGTGTTCGTGTAGGTCTGGGCAGCGGTCGCATTTGTTTCAGCCTGAGCAACGATCGTATTCGTATCCGTGTAAGCGGCGACTCCATTGGTGTCCGTCTGGGCCACGGGCGCATTGGTGTCTGCCGGCTTGGCGAGGGTATTGGTGTCGGATGGGGCTGCCGGCGCGTTCGTGTCGGCCGGAAGGGCGGTCAGGTTGGTGTCCGTCTGTGCCGCGACCCCGCCCACCATGAGTATGAGAACTAAAAGAACACTAAAACGTTTCATGATTCGCCAAAATTCATCAAACCTAAGACGCTCCGGCACGCCCGAAGGTAACCATCCGGTTATTTTGACCGCGCTATCCGATAAAAATCACGCGCCGAAGTCAAGTTGCAGCCCGGGCTTCACCCGGCTTTCGGGGCGACCGCAGGAACTTCCTCGATTTTGGCGTTTTGCTCGAGGAACGCGAGCACTTTTTCGTGCGCAATCTGATCGTACAACTCCGCCACGCCATTGCGCTTCTGCAGGTCCTTGAGGAATTTTTCCAGCGGTATCTGGTAGGCCATCGACAGCGATTGCACGCGCTTCAGCACCTCGTCCTGCGACACCTGGATGCCTTCCTTTTCGACGATGCGTTGGATCAGGAAGGACAATTTCACCCGCTCCTTGGCGCTTTGCGCCGCGGCGGAATAAATTTCATCCTTTTGTTTTTCGATCAAATCGCGCGCGACGCCGCGCTGGGTGTTTTCCCGGACAATGTCGTACACCACGTTGCGGGTTTCATGGGCCACTGCCGACTCCGGCAGATCAAAGTTGGCGGCGGTGAGCAGCGCCTGGATGATCTGGCTGCGAACCGCCTTGCTTTGCGAATATTTCAGCTCGTTTTCCAGGTCGCGTTGCACGCCTTCGCGCAGCTTCGCCAGATTTTCCGCCTCGTATTTTTTGGCGAACGCGTCATCGAGCTGCGGCAGGATTTTTTCCTTCACCTCCACCAGCTCGACCTCGAAAACGCCTTTTTTGCCGGCCAGCTCTTTGGTCACAAAATCAGCCGGAAATTCCACGTTCACCGTGCGTTTGTCGCCGGCTTTGGCGCCGGTGAGTTGATCGGCAAAGCCGGGAATAAAGGCGTCCGGTGTCGTGTCCACCCAGAAATTCTTCTGCTCCGTCAGGCCTTTGGCCGTCGGCGCCGTGTCGGTGATGGGTTTGCCGTCGCAGGTGGCGGTGTAATTCACCACGGCCACGTCGCCCGCGCGCAGTTCGCGCGCCGCCGTCTCGAACTGGATGTGTTGTTTGGCCAGCATCTCGATGGCCCGGTCCACATCCGCCGCCATGACCGATTTTGCCTCGCGTTTGGCCGGCAATCCCTTGTATTCGGGCAGTTGAAATTCCGGCGCGGTTTCGACGGTCGCGGCAAATTGCAGCGCCTGGCCGCGGCCGAACTGGATTTCCTCGATGTCAGGATAACCGATGACGGAGATTTTTTTGTCGGCCACCGCCTGGCGGTACGACTCGCCGATGAGCTTCCGCTTGGCTTCGGCCTTGATGTCGGGCTCGAATTTTTTCAACACCATGGCCCGGGGCGCCTTGCCGGGGCGGAAACCGGGCAGCACGGCCTGTTTTTGAAAGTCTTTGGTGATGGACTCGAAGGTTTCATCCACGGCCTTGGCGTCCACTTCCACCCGCACCAGCTTTTTGCACGGGGCCAGATTTTCGACGGTGATATTCACAATAGTCTTTTCGTTAAACGAGCCGTGCAGGGTAGCCGACCTCGGCTCACTGCGTCAACGGTTTTGATGGCCTGTCCGGGGCATTTCCGCTTTGATGTGTGGGAATGCAGCAAACATTCTTCATCACCGGGACGGACACCGGCGTCGGCAAAACGGTGTTGACCGTGTTGCTGGCGCATCACTTGCGGGAGCGCGTGATCAAGGCGGTGGCGCTCAAACCGGTCTGCTCCGGTGGCCGTGACGATGCCCGCATGCTGCAGACTGCCATGCACGGCGCGCTCACGCTGAATGAAATCAACCCGTGGCACTTTCGCGCGGCCATCGCTCCGATGCTGGCCGCCCGTCGCGCGCACCGGCCGGTCCGATTGGCCGCAGTGCTGGCACACATCCGGGCGATGCAAAAGCGTTTTGACGTGGTGCTGGTGGAAGGAGCCGGGGGACTGCTCAGTCCGTTGGGAGAAAATTTTGATTCCCGGGATTTGCTGGTTGCCTTGCGGGCGACACCCGTCGTGGTCACCCCCAACCGGATCGGCGCCGTAAACCAGGTGCGGTTGACCCTCGCGGTCTTGCCCCGACCGGCGTCGGCCAGGGCGCGTGTCGTGTTGATGTCGCCAGCCAAACCGGATGCCTCCACGAAAATTAACGCCGGGTTGCTGGCGGAGTATTTCGATGCGAAACGAATTCTTGAACTGCCGTGGCTGGGCAGAAAACCATGGAGGGAAGAAGCCATGGCCCATGCACGCGTGCCGCGGACGTTGAACCGGTTGATGGGAATCTGATTCAGTTTCCAGGCATGCCAGCCGCCGGCGCATTGGTAGCCCGAAACGATTCACGCCAGGGTTGGTGATTTTTATAGAGAGCCAATCGCTGCTGCAGCGGTTCGAGTTTTTTCATTCCCGCCGCGGTGGCAAGTTCGATGGCGGCCTGGGCGGCCTGTTGCGCCTCGTCAAAGCGGCCCACCTCCGCGCAGGCCATGCCCACCGCGTCAAACACGAATGGCTGGGTGTTGCCGCTCAGGGCGTTGGCCTTGAGCGCGAGCACCACGGCCGTCCGGCCGTCCCGGTTTTGTGGGTTTTCATCGGCGGCCAGCACATGGGCGGTATAGGCGAGGATTTGAAAATTATCCGGCTGAAGCCGCAAGGCCGCCCGAAATTCGTCGATCGCCTCGGCATCATGACCTTGTTTCAACCATGCCTTGCCCAGGTCAAAATGTGCGCCGGCATGACGGGGATCGAGCCGCAAGGCTTCGTGGAATTCATCCATGGCTTCCGGGAAACGATCCAGTTCAACCAGCACGGCGCCAAGTGCGTCATGCATGGCCGCTGATTTTGGATCGAGTTGGACAGCCTGGGCAAGCTCCGGCCGGGCTTCCTGCGGCCGGCCCATTTTATCCAGCAGGTTGCCGATGTTATATCGGGCCTGAATATTGTCGGGGGCAAGGCGCGCCGCTTCACGGTATTCCGCGAGGGCTTCGGGATGGCGCCCCTGTTGTTCGAGCGCGACGCCATAATCAATCCGGGCATTGGGATTTTCCGCGGTGACGGCCACGGCGTGGGCAAAAAGCGATTCGCTGTCGCGCCAGTAACGCAATTGATTCTCCGTCAGGACCAGGCAGGCGGTGAGGACAATGGCGGCGGCGGTGGCGACGACAATGTTTGGGATCTGAAATCGTTTGGCCAGATCACGGACGCCAAAAGCGACGGCGATGAATATGCCGACAAGGGGGAAATAAGTGTAGCGGTCCGCCATCGCCGCGCTACCCACCTGCACCAGTCCGATGACCGGCACGAGCATTCCTAGATACCAGAGCCAGCCGACCAGCACGTAAGGATGTTGCCGGCGTGTCCGCCAGCCCAACCAGGAAAAGACGCCGAGCACGGCCACTGCCACCGTGGCCATGGCCCGGATCCATGACAAATGATTGGGCAGCGGATAAAAGACGGCCAGTGGCCAGGGCCAGATCATTTTGCCGAGATATTGCCCGTAGGAAATCAACGCATTGGCAATCCGCAGATGGAGGGGATACTGCTGGAGGGTCATGACCGCCTCGCCATGACGTTGCGCCAGATAGGTGACGACGCACGAAATCACCACCAGGAGAAAAAACGGCGCCTTTTCCCGAAGCAAACCTGGAACGTTGAACCTTGAACCTTGAACCATCCATCGCTGCAGCGGCCAGCAGTCCAGCAACAACATGACAAACGGCAGGGTGACCAGCATGGGTTTGGCCATGAGACCGAGGGCAAAGAAAAACAACGCCAAGGCGTAGAAGCGTGAATCGTGAATCGTGAATCGTGACCGGGCGTTCGCGCCTGATTCTGTCCGTGTCACCGGCCACCTGTCCCCGGTCACTGCCTTTACATAAGCCAGCAGGGTCAGCAACCCCAAAAACGTGCTCAGCACGTCCTTGCGTTCGGATACCCAGGCGACCGATTCCACGTGCAGGGGATGCCAGGCAAACAGGGCGGCGACGAACGCCGCCGGCCAGAATGCGCCCGTCATCCGGAACAATAACAGCAACAGCAAAACCGCATTGGCCGCATGCAGCAGCAGGTTGACGGAATGATGCGCACCGGGATTGAGGCCGAGCAAATCGCAATCCAGCATGTGCGACAGCCAGGTGAGTGGATGCCAGTTGCTGCCATATCCGGTGGTAAAAGCCCATTGGATCCCCGCCCAGGTCAAACCGCCCTGAACCATGTGATTCTCGGTCACATAGGTGTTGTCGTCATAGACCACAAACCCGTGGTGCGCAGCCGGCAGATAAACCAGCAGCGTGATGAGCGCGAGCAACAGGGCGACAAGGCGCGGGCGAGACATCGCCTCCTTTGTAGGCGATTTTTTTCGCACGGCAAGGCCGGAGATTTTTCGCAAAAAAAGACTTTGCAATTTTTCATCCCGGAGGCAACATGGGGCCGGCGGGAAATAGCTCGAATTCCTGTCGCTTGGCCGCAACTTCGGTTCCTCACGACCAGGAAAATCTCGGCATGATTAACGGATACGTGTGCATTGTCGTGGGGGCCGCTTCCAATCAAGCGGAACTCATCTACGTTTGGGAACAGGCGAGGCCTGAAGCAAAGGCCATCATCGGCCTGCTCATCGCCTTTTCCATCATCGCCTGGTCCACCATGGTCTCCAAATCCGTGCAAATGCGCCGGGCCCGGAGGTTGAACCACTATTTCAACGAGGAATTCAAGGCGCAAAAAGCCGTGCTCGATATTTTTGACCGCAAGTTGCAGGTCGAGGGTTGCCCGCTGTACTCGGTTTATATCACCGGCTGCACCCAGCTCGACGCGCGGCTGCGCGGACCCGGCGGAGAACGGCGCAAACAAAGTGTCACGCTCAAAAACATGGAGCACGTCAAACGCGCCATTGAAAACGTCGTTGCCCAGGAATCCTTGAAACTGGAATCGGGTTTGATCTTGCTGGCCATCGCGGTGAGCGGCGCGCCCTTCATGGGATTGCTCGGCACGGTCTGGGGGGTGATGAGCACGTTCGCCGGCATCGCGCAACAAGGTTCGGCGACCATGGCAGCGATGGCCCCCGGCGTGGCGGCGGCGCTCATTACGACGGTGGCCGGGCTGCTGGTGGCGATCCCCTCGATGTTCGCTTACAATTGGCTGGTACATAACCTGCGGGTTTTTACCGTCAACCTGGATAATTTCGCGCAGGAACTGGTCTCCAAAATGGAGGCGGAATACCTGGCGGAGGAATGAACCATGGCAGCCATGAGACGATTTTCACAGCGGGGCGGGCTGGTGACGTTGAGTGAAATCAACATCACGCCGTTGCTCGACCTTGCCTTCGTGCTGCTCATCATCTTCGTCATCACCACGCCGCTGCTCGAGCAAAGCATCAATCTGAAGCTGCCGCACGGCGGCCAGCCGGACCAGCGGATTGACAAGCGCAACATCCGCACGGTGGAAATCAGCGGCACCGGCGTTTACGCGCTCGACAAGCAGCGCATGAGCCTGGAGCAGCTGATTGCGCGTTTGACGGGGGAATTCCGCTCGAACCCGAATGTCATCGTTTACATCCGCGCCGACCAGGACGGACCCTACAAAAATGTGGCGGCCTTGATTGATGGCTGCCAGCGGAGCGGCATCACGCGTTATTCGCTGCGCACCGAACCCACCAAATGACCCGCCTGCAAAAAAAATGCATCATCGTCACGGCGGGCATTCATCTGCTGCTGCTGCTGATATTGATTGTGGGCCCCGCCTTCTTCGCGCCCAAGCCCAAGGACGACAATTTACAGGTGCTGGATGTGATCCCGGCCAATTTGATTGACGCGCCGTTCAACAGCGGTGTCGCCAATGCCACTCCGCCACCGCCCGCCCCGGTCGTCACGCCGCCTGCTCCGCCGCCGCCCGTGCCGGTGGTTACGCCGCCGGAGCCGGTGCCGACGAAAGTGGAACCGGCCAAGCCGGTCGTCAAGGAAACGGAAAAGGTGCCGATCCCGACCACCAAACCCAAACCCCAAATCAGCACACAATTGGTGACGCGCAACGCACCCAAGGCGGTTCCCGATGCCACCGCGGCCAATGATGCCGCCCGGGCCCGGGCCATCCGCAAAGCTCTGCAGAAGTTGAAAAATAATCTGACGTCGGGAACCGTGGTTGACATGCCCGGTAGTGGCAGTGTGGCCTACGCCAGTTACAAGGATGCCTTGGGGTCGCTTTATTACAATGCTTGGACTCCAAATGGGGCTGGCAACGATGAGGCAAATACGTATGTCAAGATTACCGTCGCCAGCGATGGTACCGTCATCAATGCCCGGATTATCACTCCTTCCGGTGATGAAAAAATGGATGCTTCCGTACAGCACGCTCTGCAGCAGGTGTCCTCGGTGCCGCCGCTTCCCGACAAGTCAAAAGACCAGCAGGATTTTACCATCATGTTTAACCTCAAAGCCAAACGAATGCTTGAATGAAAAATAATTACATCACTCTTTTAAGAATCTGCCTGGCGATTGTCCTCCCCGCTGCCGCCAGTTTCTGTCATGGCCAGGACGGTGTCATTCAGGTCGTCAAGCAATACGACATCTTGGGGGGAACCAAACCCATCCTCGTTTCGCTCGATGGCTTCAGCGGCGAGGTGGCGGAAGTTTTAAAATTTGACCTGTATGTCCAAGGCTTCTCCTTTGTCGCTCCGGATGCCGCGCAGTATCAGATCAGCGGCAGCGGCACGGACAGCGTCCAAGGCCGTGTCGTAGATCGTTTCGCCAAGAGCACGTTGCTTTCACGCAGCTACACGGGAGTTTCAGTGCGGAAGCAGGCGCATGCGTTTGCCGATGACATTGTGCAGGCCATCACGCACAAGAACGGCATCGGGCAGACCAAGATTGCCTTCAAGGCCCAATCCAGCAGCGGCAATGGTGAAATCTACGTGGCCGATTTCGACGGGCATAACGCACAAGCTGTCACTCACGACAGCACGATTGTTGCCGCGCCCGCGTGGGTGCCGGGCCGGCTGGCCCTGTATTACGATTCCTATAAACTCAATAATCCGGACGTCTGGTACCATAACCTGACCACTGGCCAACGCCGCGTCGTAGCTCATTATTCCGGTTCCAACATCAGTCCCGCGGCCTCGCCGGACGGCGCGAAGGTGGCGTTGATCATGAGCAAGAGCGGCAGCCCGGATGTGTGGGTTTGCAACGCGGACGGTTCGAACTTGAAGCAGTTGACGCATACGCCGGAGGACGAATCCTCGCCGTGCTGGTCGCCGGACGGGCAGTGGATTTGTTTCGCGACCAAGATTAACGAGCGCCGCGTGCTGGCCAAAATACCGGCCGGCGGTGGTGCGCTGGAGCGCATCCCGACTCCTGGGGCGCCAAACCCGACCGAACCCGACTGGTCGCCGGACGGCAAATGGATCGCATTCACCCTGCAGACGGGCGAGTTCGATATTTGCGTCATGCCGGCGGACGGCAGCGCGCCGCCCACGATGCTGGTGGCGGGGGAAGATCCGTCGTGGTCGCCCAACTCCCGGACGCTGGTATTCACGCGCCGCACGGGCGGCCGCTATACGTTATCTGTGCTTGACGTGTTTACAAAACAAGTCAAGGATATTGCCCGGATTTCAGGTAACGATTCTCAGCCGGCTTGGGCGAGATAAATTTAACTTTTTTGGAAGACGTGTAATTTTAACCGAAGGAAAAATATGAAAATGATGAAACTGACTTATCTGATGGCGTTCGTGCTGGCTGTGGCACTGGCTGCCACCGGCTGCAAAAACCACAGACCGGTGGGAGTTACCCACCTGCCTCCCGGCGCCGGAAGCACGCTCCCCGAAGCCAACCCGAGCGGCACGCTGTCAGGCGGCGATCAGAATGCGAATGCTGCGGGTGGTGGTCCGATGGCAAATATTGAAGATATCAACGGCATGGCCGCTGACCGCACTGCGCTGGCCAGCTACACGGTGCTTTTTGCCTACGACAGCGCCGCCGTGAAAAAGAGCGAGCGGGCGAATGTCCAGGCCGTGGCCGAAGCGTTAAAACGGGATCCGAGCACCAAACTGCAAATCGAGGGAAATTGCGATGAACGCGGAACCGAGGAATACAACCGCTCGCTCGGCGAACGTCGCGCGCTGGCGGTGCGGCAGGCCTTGGTCAAACTCGGCATTGATTCATCGCGTGTCTTTACCTTGAGTTACGGCAAGGACAAGCCGGTTGACCCCGGCCATGATGAATCGGCCTGGTCGAAAAACCGCCGTGACGATTTCGTCCTCCTCCACCCGAAGAGCGGGGCCTGATCGGGAGTTTAATTTGAAAAGGTTCAATGGCCGCGGCGACGCGGCCATTGTTCTTTTGACGCTTTACTATCGCGGGAAGCGGGCGTAGGCTTGGGAGGCTCGATAAATATTATGAATATCATGTTCGCATGGGGAATCGGCGGCACGGAACTCATCGTCATTGCGGTGGCGGTTCTTATTCTTTTCGGCTCCAAGAAGATTCCTGAATTTGCCAAGGGGTTGGGCCAGGGCATCAAGGAATTCAAAAAAGCGACCCGGGAAGTGACGGACGAAATCCAAAACACGACGACCGACACCCCCCCGCCGGCCAAGCCCGCTGCGCCCGCACCATCGCGGGCTGACCTGCCGGCATCGCAATCCTCCAATCCGCCCAAAGCCTGAGGCAGTGGGGAATTCCAGCATGGCCGGCGACCACGAAGCGGAGCGTCCGGATGAGATCGAAGGCGGCCCCGTCAAAACCTTTCTCGAACACCTGGAGGATTTTCGCTGGGTGCTCATCAAATGCATCGCCACTTTGCTGGTGGCCATGCTAGTTTGCCTGCTGGCCGGCAATTACGTCATCCAGGTTATCAAGTGGCCGTTGACCCGGGCCACCATAAATTATCCGGGCACCAACCAGGTTGTCACCGTCAGTTTCGGCACCAATCACCTCGCCAATTTTCAACTTACGGCAGAACAGCAGGCGGCCTTGAACCTCGGGACCAACCGTTTTGTCGCCGTCCAGGTCGCCCCGGTCAACGTCGGGACCAATCAAGTCCTCGGCTGGCAGGTCATTGACGATCCCGGGGCCATTGCGGATGCGCAACGGATGAAAATCGACCTGGTCAATCTCAGCCCGGCGGGCGGGTTTGTCGTCGCGTTTCAAGTGGCGATTTACGCCGGCATGGTGTTGTCATCGCCGTTTATTTTTTACTTCATCGCCACGTTCGTTTTTCCGGCATTGAAAATCCGGGAACGAAAATACATTTACCGCGGATTGTTGGTCGGGATCGGGCTGTTTTTCCTGGGTGTGGCCTTTTGCTATTTCGCTCTCATGCCGGTGGCGCTGGCCGCGGCCCAAATGTATTCCCGCTGGCTCGGCCTCGGCGCGTTCCAATGGCGCGCGGAAGAATATATCAGCTTTGTCTGCAAGTTCCTGCTGGGCATGGGGCTGGGTTTCGAATTGCCGGTGGTGGTGCTCACGCTGGTGAAGCTGGGGGTGGTGAATTATCAGACGCTCTCCCGGGCACGCCGCTACGTCATCGTCCTCAATCTCCTCCTCGGCGCGTTTCTGACCACGCCCGAAGTGCTCACCCAGATGCTCATGTTTTTCCCGTTGCAACTGCTTTACGAAATCACCGTCTGGATTGCGTGGTATTGGGACCGGCGGGACCGGAAACGCGCCGCGCGCACCGCGTAAAACGCACTTTACAACGGACAATTTCGGCGTAAGCTCAATCCGTCAACTCGAATAACGTATGCGAAACGTCATTTCTCTCCTGGCCTTGACCGCGCTGGCCGCTTTGTTCACTTCCGGCTGTGAAGGGCCGGAACAAAAGCTGGGCCGCGGTGTCAGCAACACCTTTGAAATCACCCGCATGGGCGACATGCGCCGCTCCGTTGAGCAGACCGCCGTGTTTGAATCTCCCAGTGCCGGCTATACCACCGGCGCCGTCAAGGGTTTTGCCCAGACCATGACGCGAACCGGAGTCGGCATATTCGAGATCATCACATTTCCCATCCCCATGCCGGGGAGCGGTTATGGTCCACTATTCCCCCATTATCTGCCGCCCGGCCCGGTTTATCCCGACAGCTACAAGCCCGGCCTGATTTCCGGTTCGACGTTCGACACGGACACCTACTCCGGTTTCAGCGGCGGCGATATTGCGCCATTCATTCCCGGCAGCCGGTTCAAGGTGTTCGACAACTGACCGTGACCGGAATCGTTTTCATCAACGCGCCAACAAAATCCTGTTGGCGCGTTTTGTTTTCCTGAAACGCCCATGCGCCTGGAAAAGAAATCGCCCTGCAAGGTCAACCTGCTGCTGAACATCCTCGGCAAACGGCCCGACGGATTTCACGAGCTTGAAACCGTCATGCAACCGGTGGGATTGTACGATGAAATTCACTTTGAGCGTGGAGGGAGTGGCATTCAACTCACCTGTGACGAGCCAACCCTGCCGGTGGACGGAAAGAATCTCGTCTATCGTGCCGCGGAAGCGTTTTTAACCTTGCACCATCTCCACGCCGGCGTCCGTATCCACCTGAAAAAGCAAATTCCGATGGCCGCCGGCCTTGGCGGTGGCAGCGGCAACGCAGCGACAACGTTGCTCGGCATGAATGAATTGTTTGATTCACCGCTGCCGGCCAAGGCTCTGGAGAGCATGGCCGCCGCACTGGGTTCCGATGTGCCATTCTTTCTCCAGACCGGCCCAGCCCTCGCAACGGGGCGCGGTGAAAAGATCCAGTCGCTGAATCCATTTCCGGCACTGCACGGAAAGGCTTTTCTGTTGATTCATCCTGGCTTTGGCATTTCGACGCCCTGGGCCTATCAGAACCTCGCCCGTTTTCCGGACGCCTTGAATGGCCGCCCCGGCCGGGCGCAAAAATTGATCGCCGGGCTGCAAACCGTGGATCTGGCCGCCGCCAGCGCGGAATTTTACAACTCACTCGAGGCCCCGGCACTGGAGAAATATCCGGTGCTGGCTCTGTTTCAGGAATTTCTTCGCACCAACGGAGCCCTGGCGGCGCTCATGTCCGGTAGCGGCTC
>Ga0265337_1000361_pt1 | contig 24382 bp, 28 predicted proteins | sample 42122metaG_FD_192441 | JGI IMG/M metagenome (GOLD analysis project Ga0265337, IMG submission 192441) | Rhizosphere microbial communities from Carex aquatilis grown in University of Washington, Seatle, WA, United States - 4-21-22 metaG | ecosystem: Host-associated > Plants > Roots > Rhizosphere >... | reverse complement strand
CCCCCCCCGCGCGGCTTTGTGGATCGGAATTTGCGCAATGATGGTGGTGCCTTTGCCGGGTGAGGATTCGATAACGAATGTGCCGTCAACCATCTCCAGCCGCTCGCGCATGCCGATCAGCCCAAGGCGGGTATTCCGTTTGGAGTGCAGGACGCGTTGCGCCTGAAAGGATTTGCCGTTGTCTTTGATTTTCAGACAAAGGGCGTTGGGAAGTTTCTCGAAGTTCACCTCCACCACGCTGGCCTGCGCATGTCGCGCCACATTGGTCAGCGCCTCCTGGGCAACGCGGTAGAACATCGTGCGCGTGGCATTATTCAATTGTTTTATCCGGTGGGAAGTAAAGGTCGTGAAATGAATGTGGATGCCCGTCCGCTTCGTGAACTCCTTCATAAAGGCATGAAGCGCGGGAACCAGTCCCAGGTCGTCCAACGCCGGCGGGCGCAGTTCCCGGGCAAAAAGATGCACCACGTCCACTGATTTTTCGACCAGCCGTTGCGTTCGCGCAATCTGCCGCGGGAGATCCCGGGGGTTGTCCGTGGCCTCCCGGGTCAAAGCCGCCAGATGGACATTGATGCCCACCAGGGTTTGGGCAATTTCATCATGCAGCTCGCGGCTGATGCGCTTTCGTTCCTTCTCCTGCGCGTGCAGAATCTGATGGGACAGATGCCGGGCCTGCGCCGACGAACGGATTTCGTGCTGCTCGCTTTTCCGGAGGGCTTCCTCCACCGCCTGCCGCCGGATGATTTCCAGCTCCAGCTTCCGGTTCGAGGCGTCGAGCACAGCCACGCGGCGCTGCGTTTCCTCCGCCCGTTTGCGCTCGGTGATGTTGCTGAAAAAACAAACCACTGCGTACGCGCCGGCGGGCAGGGTGACCCGTTGGATCTGCCATTCATAAATCTCCTGCACGCCGATATCCCGACGCCGTTCGGCAAAGTTGGACGATTGATAAGGCTCCCCCGTCTTCAGCGTGAGCCGGAAACGTTCCACGACTTGATCCGCGACCTGCCGCGGCCAGATGACCTGGATGATTTCAGAAAAATCCCGCCCAATCAGGGGTTGGACTTTGCGGAAAATCGACAGGGCGATGGGATTGACTTGCTGCATGCACATCCGGTCATCCACCACATAAACCCCAATGGGCGCTTGCGCGATGAGGGCGGAAAACATGGCCTCGTTTTGGCGCAACACCTCCTCCGCCCGCTTGCGGGCGGAGATGTCTGAGACCGCGACCCGGCACCATTGCCGCGTCCCCTCGAGAGCGATTGCGGCCGTAGCCCGAAAGCTCGCCCAAAAAGTGCCGCCGCCCTCCTTCAGCAGCAGCGCCTCACAGCCCTGGTCCTTGCTCCCGGCAAATACCTCTTCCAGGAAGGTCTTAAAAATCGTCCGGCTCTCCGGAGCCACAAAACGCTCCAGGCGCAGGCGGATCAGCCGGGAACGTTCCACGCCGAGCAAAACGGCGCCCGTCAGGTTCACCTCCAGAATCAGGCCCTCAACCTCAATCGAAAAATAGCCGACCGGGGCGAAATCATAGAGGTCGGTGTAACGCTCCAATACCACCTCCATTTCATCCCTGGCTTTCTGCAGCTCGGCGTTCTGCATCTCCAGCTCAATCTGGTGGACCTCCAATTCGTGAAGCATCCGCACGGTGTCGGCCTCCGACCTGGACCCCGAACCCTTTCGGGGCGGATCTCCGGCCTTTGACCGTTGGCCTTTCCGCTGGTCGCGCAGGCGGGCTTCGGCGCGACGGCGCAGTTCGGCGGGATCGGCGGAGAGGTTCGGCTTTCGGTTCATGGTTGACTGATTGCTGATAACTGGTCACTGCTTACGGATTCCCTTTCCCTTCCTTCGCTCCCGCTGCATCGTCGCCGATTGTTCCGCGACGTGCTTTTCGAGAACGGTGTGCTTGTCCCGCAATTTCGCTTCCAGCGTCTTGGCCACGGTGATGTCCGCGAAGGTGATCACCAGGCCGTCGATGCGGTCGTCGTGCGTCCGGTAAGGCATGATGCGCACCGTAAACCAGCGTCCGTCGCGCGCGTTGACCGGTTTTTCCGCGAAGCCCAGCTTTTGCAACACCTCGCGCGCGTCGGCCACCAGTTCCGGGTAAAGCAGGTCGGAGGCAAGGTCGGTGATGGGCCGGCCCACGTCGCCGGGGATGAGCTTGATGATTTTCGTCGCCTGGGTGGTGAACCGGCGCACTTTGAGGTCCTTGTCCAAAAACAACGTGGCGATGTCCGTGCTGTTGAGCAGGTTCTTCATGTCGTTGTTGGACTGGGATAACTCGTCCACCCGGACCTGCAACTCGGCGTTGACGGTCTGGAGTTCTTCGTTCAGCGATTGCATCTCCTCCTTGGAGGTGGTGAGCTCCTCGTTGGTGGACTGCATTTCTTCGTTGGTGGACTGCATTTCTTCGTTGGCGGACCGGAGTTCTTCCTGGGAGGCCTGCATGTCTTCGCGAGTGGTCTGCAACTCCAGGCAGACCTGCTGGTGTTTCCGTTCCAGTTCCGCCAGCCGGGGATTGTGAACCGGGGCTTTCCCACGCTTCCCCACCCGCTCCGGCGCTTTCGTTTCCTGCGGCGCGGCCGCGTCGGCAAAAACGATCATCACCGATCCCCGCAGCGGCTCCGGTTCTTCGAGCCGCTGGATCTTGAGATTTACGAAATGCTCCTCGCCGTTGGTTTCGATCCGGAGTCGCTTGAGCACCACGGTGCCTTTCTGCCGGAGCGCTTTCTGGAAAGCGTTGGTGAGTTCGTAGCGCAGGCCTTCGCGGACCATGACAAAAATATTCCAGTTGGCTTTACCCGCGGCCGGTTCCAGGTATTTGCCCGTCCGGCCGCTCACGTAAAGGATGTCGCCCCGGTCATTGACGAGCACGGCGGGCGGGGAGTAATGCTCCAGGACCAGATGATCCGCCAGGGACTGGAGACTGAGCGGCGCTTTCGTTTCCAGGCTGGCCGCGGTCCTGACGGGCGAATACGGGGCATAGGACGAGGGAAAATCGACCGGCTCCGCCCGCGTGGCGGACTCGGTTCGCCGATAGAGCCTCGACTTGCCGTCGAGGGTGGCAAACAGGTCGGTGAACCCGCCGACCGTCTCCGCGCTGCCGAGAAACAGGATGCCGCCGGGACTCAGGCTGTAGTGAAACAGCGGAAAGAGTTTCTTCTGCAACTCCGGGGCGAGGTAGATCAGCAGGTTGCGGCAGCTCAAAATATCCAGCTTGGTAAAGGGCGGATCCATGATGAGGCTATGCGGGGCAAAGACCACCATTTCCCGGATCTCCGAAACCACCCGGTAGCCGTGTTCCACTTTGGCAAAGAACCGTTTTAGCCGCTCCGGCGACACGTCGGCGGCAATATTCGCGGGATAAACGCCCTGACGGGCCTTGTCAATCGCGTCCTTGTCCAGATCGGTGGCAAAGACGGTCAGCGTAAATTTCTTTGCGGGCTTGAGCTTCTCCATCGCCTCTTTGAACACCAGGGCCAGGGAATAGGCCTCCTCCCCGGTGGAGCAGCCGGGCACCCAGGCCCGCAACGCCTGGCCGGCCGGCCGGCTGGCGAGGAGCGCCGGGATGACACGATCGCGCAACTCATCCCAGGCGGCGCCATCGCGAAAGAAACTCGTCACCCCGATCAACAACTCCTTGAAAAGCAAATCCAGCTCCTGCGGGTTTTCCTGCAAGTACCGGATATAGACGGCAATCTTGTCAATCTGGTGGATGCCCATGCGGCGTTCGATCCGGCGGTAGAGGGTGTTTCTTTTGTAGAGCGAAAAGTCATGGCTGGTGTGGGTGCGCAGCAGGATGATCGCCTTTTCCAGGGCGCTCTGCGTCTTGTCTTCCAGCGCCTGTCCGGGGCTGTAGCTCAGCGGAGTGCGCTTCAAATAGGCGATGATCCTCCCCGGCAGATCGTCCCCGGGGGCCACAATATCCGCCAGTCCCGCGTCAATCGCGCTGCGCGGCATGCCGTCGAATTTGGCCGTCGCAGGATCCTGCACCAGCACCACGCCCCCGTTCTCTTTGATGGCCCGCAACCCCAGCGTGCCGTCGGAGCCCATGCCCGAGAGAATCACGCCGATGCTATGTTCCTGCTGGTCTTGCGCCAGGGAGCGGAGGAAGAAATCAATCGGCAGGCGCAGTCCGCGCGGCGACGCCGGTTCGAGCAGGTGCAGCGTCCCATGCAGGATGGACATGTCCTTGTTCGGCGGGATCACATAGACATGGTCCGCCTGGACCGTGGTGCGATCCCTGACCTGGATCACTTTCATGCCGGTGGTGCGCTGGAGCAGTTCGGGCATGATGCCTTTGCGCGTCGGGTCCAAATGCTGGACGATGACAAAAGCCAGGCCACTGTGCTTCGGCACATGACTCAGGAAAAGCTCCAGGGCTTCGAGTCCCCCGGCGGAGGCGCCGATGCCGATGATGGGGAACGAAACACTCGCGGGCGGGACGGTAGTTTCCGGGCGGGCAACTTTGGCCGGCGTTTTCCGCCGGCGGGCCGGTGATGATTTCCTTTTCATGCGCTGATTTCCTGCGCTGACCGAATCGGGTGGGATCGTTGGCGCGACCCTTCCTGACGGAGACGCGATTGAGCCAACGTCTGCCCGGGCGTATCTGGACACTGTCCTTGGTAGGGATGGCGCGCTGCGCCGTCCGCGCCGCGTCCAGCGGCGCAATTCCCCGCTCGTTCATTGGCGTTCGTTCCGCCCGCTGCTCCGCGGGCGGGGACATCGCAGCGCGATGTCCCTACCCTGGACAAGGACTGTGTCAAGATGCACCCCGTCTGCCCGGTTTGATTCAATGGGAATTTATTTTCCATAGCCAGCAGGGTCATCATCTTCGATTGGCGTAATGGTCTCAACAAAAAGTTTTCGTCCGCGGGATCATCGGTCGCTTTGCGTAGCGGCGGGCATCCTGCCTGCCGTAGAGCCGGGGCGTCTCGCCCGGCAGATAAAACGCTCGCACCCATGAGCCGGCTGTAACATTTCAGAACCGCACTCATCCTCCGTTGTTCTTTCCGGGCGGCCCGTCCTCCGTAGCAGGGATACTGCGGAGGGTGGACGGGACGCCCGCCCTCCACGGCAGACGAGACGTCTGCCACCACAACGTTTGGTCGTGCGGCCGTTCCTTCATCCCCTTCCGCCGCCAACCAGTTCCAGCAACTTGGGAGCGATCTCGTTCAAGGGCAGGATAAAATCAACATCGCCGGTCTGGATCGAAGTCTCCGGCATGCTGAAATCTTGCGACGTGGGCCGGTCTTGGGCGATGACCTGGCCGCCTTTCTCCTTGATGATCTGCACCCCGAATGAGCCGTCACCGTCTCCCCCCGTGAGGACCACGGCAATGGCATTCTTTTGGTAAATCCCGGCCACCGAAGCAAACAGCGGCTCGGCTGACGGACGGGCATAATGAACTTTTTCCGCTGACGAAGAGGAAAGCTTAAGGCAGCCGCCTTTGGTCACGGACAGATGGTGGTTGGGCGGGGCTACAAAAACACTCGAATGGCAAAGGATGTCGCCCGTGTGCGCCTGCTTGACCTCCAAATGAGAACGGCTGTCTAAAATCTCGGCCAGAAGACTCTTATGATCGGGAGCCAGGTGCATCACAATGGCGATGGCGGCGGGGAAGTCCGCCGGTAAGCCGCCCAGAATGACAGATAAAGCTTTCAAGCCGCCGGCCGAGGCCGCCATGGCGATGACGCAACGGGCTGGATCGCATTGAGAATCACTCATGAACAATTATGGGGCCGGGTTTCGCCCGTTTGCCTAAGCGCTAAATGATGGTCAACTGGACGCTGCTCTCGATGATGCCCGCGCTGATGGCGTAACGGGTGAGCCCGGCGGTGTCATGGATATCGAGCTTCTCCATAAGATGCTCGCGATGTTTCTCGACGGTCTTGATGCCGATGCCGAGTTCCGACGCGGTTTCCTTGTTGGCCTTGCCTTCGGCGATCAACTGGAGCACTTCCATCTCGCGCGAAGTCAATTGGACCGCACCCGGTTTGCGCATTCCCGTGCGGCCGGGCGATTGCGAATTGAGACGCTCGGTACGTTTGGAAATGGAGGGACTGAAAAATGTCTTCCCCTTTTGGACTTCCCGGATCGCCAGGCACACTTCATGGGCGGAGGTTTGTTTGAGCAGAAACCCCACCGCGCCGGATTCGGTGGCGTTTTTGACATATGCGTCATCGCTGTGCGCGGAGAGAATGACCACTTTGGTGGCCGGGACAGCTTTGAGCATCTGGCGGGTGGCCTCCAAACCATTGAGCCGGGGCATGGCGATGTCCATCAACACCACGGCGGGACAAAGTTTTTTGGCCAGGGCGACCGCCTCACGACCCTCCTGCGCTTCGCCCACCACTTCAAAGTCGTTTTCCAGTTCGAGCATCTTGCGAAAGCCTTCGCGCACGATCATGTGGTCTTCCGCCAGCAAAACAGTAATTCGTTTCATAATTATTCAAGGTTTGGTTTTTGCGAGATCAGCGAGTTTTCCGCCCCCCCGCGGACCTTCCCGAGTGGAATCTGCGTCTGGATCGTGGTGCCTTTGCCCGGAACGGATTTGACGATCAGGGTGCCGCCCACATAGGTCGCTCGCTCGCGCATGCCGAGCAGACCAAGGGCGCCCTTTCCATTTCGTCTGGCCGGGCGATGATTCGGGTCAAAGCCGATCCCATCGTCATTGATCGCCAACTGGACAATGTCGCCCCGCTTCGTCAGGCGTACCGTCACGTGGCGGGCGTGGGCGTGCTGCCCTACGTTTTTCAAGGCCTCCTGGAGAATGCGATAGAGCGCCAGCTCGGCGTCGGCGGACAGCCGCGCGGTCAATTGCACACAGGCCAGCTTGACGGATACGCCCATCCGATCGGCGAATTCCGTGCTGGCGTCGTGCAGGACGGCCTCCAGACCCAGTTCATCCAACACGCTGGGCCGCAGATGACGCGAGATGCGCTCCACTTCTTCGGCGGTCTCGCCGAGCATCTCGCGGAGTTTGATCGCCTCTCCCTTCGACGGCCCGTCGCTCGACGGAAGTTTATCCGCCAGGGTCTGGGAACGCACGAGGACAGCGCAGAGCAGCTGGGTAATGTTGTCATGCAGTTCAAGGGCCACGCGCCCGCGCTCGGCCTCCTGCACCAACACCAGGCGGTGGGACAATGCCCGCAGCAATTCCTCGTTGCGCCGGGCCTCCGTCATGTCCGTCACCACCATGCTGATGGTCGCGCGGCTGGAACCTTTCCTGGCCAGTTGACGAATGGAGATTTGCGCCGGCATGGACGCACCGTGGCCGGCCTTGAGCAGCACCTGGATTTTGGAGCCGGACCGGTCGGCCCGTTTCATCAGCAGTCGCAGCGTGGACCGGTCGGCGGCGGAGAGAAAGCGGCGAAAGGAACTGCCCATCACCTGCTCCAGCGGGCATTTGACCATCCGGGCGAAGCACTGGTTGGCGTAAAGAATCATCTTGTCCGCCGTCAGCGTCAGCGCCCCTTCGTTCATGGATTCGATGAGCACGCGGTAGGCGTGCTCGGCGCCTTCCAGCGTGAACACTTGTGAACCTTCCTTGCCGGCGACCATCACCGTATCCACCTCGCCAGTGCGGATGGCGCGGAGGGTTTCCTCCGCTATCGCCAGCCGGGCGCAGAGCCGGGCGAGTTCGCCGGACGGCTCCCCTGTGGTTGCGCGGGTAGGGCGCGTCACTCCGTGCGCGCCGTTGCTCCGCCGACCAACAACGGCGCGCACGGAGTGACGCGCCCTACCGGGTCGGTCGAGGCGGGACGGCGCGGTACGGACGGAACCTTTATGGCGGGTAATTTTCACAGGGTAATTCTACCTTTGGTGATCAGGTCCAGCTCGACGAACAAACCGGTGAAGTTCGCCAGGTTGCCGATGAACCGGCGTACCGGCTTCGGTAATTCGATGATGAGCGTCGGCGTCGCGACGATCTGGTTTTTTCGCGCCAGTTTGGGCTGCTGATAGATGTCAATCACTTCCAGTTTGCAGTTGTCTTTCAGTTCCGCTTCACACAGTTGCCGGACGCGCAGGACGGCCTGGCGCGATCCCGCCGTGGCCCCGGCCACGAACAGTCGCAAGATGTATTTGTCCGCCTGCGTGGCCGAAGCCACTCTCGCCTCGCCGAAGCCTCCGGCATAGCGCGGGCCGGCGCGGCGAAGGCCCGTGGGCCGGGTGGACAGGGACTTCGCAGTGGCCTTGGTCGCGCGTTGTGTTTTGTCTGTTTTCACAGGCATACATCCCGGTTAATCGGCCGGGCGCAAATCCAGGCCCACGAGCGCGCGCGCGGTATCGGAAAGGTTGCCCAGGATGGTTCGCACGGGCTTCGGCAACTTGCGCACCACGGTGGGAACGGCCAGGATTTGGTCGCCTTTGGCCAGATGCGGCTGTTTCAGCAAATCAATCACCGTGATGCGGTAGCAGCCTTTGAGCTGGCTTTCGCAAAACTTCTTCAGGTTCGCGAACGCCGTCAGCGATTTGGGCGTCGAGTCGGTCACGTACAGGCGCAGTTGCCAGAGTTTGGCGGGCCGGCGCGCCGGAGCGGAGACACGTCGTTTTACCTTTTTGGTTTTCACAAATTTCCCCTCCCATTTCTGGATCTGAGCCGGGTGCTGGCCGCCACCAAAACATCGGCCTGGCGCAGGCGGCCCAATTCGGTCCGCTCGGTGGTCAGCAGGAGTGTTTGTCTTCCGACCTGTTCGTCAATTTGCCGAAGTTCCTCGGCACTGGCTTCATGCTCGGAGCGCAGCCCGCTGATTTGCCGTTCGAGCGCCGCGCGTTTTTGCTCCAGTTCGCGCTTGCGGCGGGCGGCTTCCTGGTGGCTGGCCAGCATGCCGGCTTTTTCGAGGGCGGTTTGCGCCACGCGGGCGGAACCGGTCAACACGCCGCTGGGCCCGATGTAGGCGTCCACGACGTCAATGCCATGGTCCGAAATGAGGAACTCGCGGATTTGGTTCGAGTGCGCCATGCCGCGCGCCTTGAGCACATAGAGCACGCGATTGCGTTCGCCGTTGCCTTCGAAATCCTGCAACAACACCCAGGCGTCCATGAGCGAAGACATGGCGGCTTCGCTTTGTTGCAGTACATGGCCGCCTTGCGTCAGACTGGTGAAAAGCGAGGTGACCTGTCCGGCCTTCAGATAGTCAATCAGCCGCGTCACCATCCCCTTGCGCTCGGAGTCGGTGCCGGAGTCCATCAGGCTGGTGATCGGGTCGATGATGACGACGTCGGGTTGAAACGTGGCGATCTCCTTGAACATCGTGGCCAGATGCATTTCCAGGCCGTAGAGCGACGGCCGGGCCGAATGAAACCGCAGCAGGCCGCGCTTGACCAACGGCTCCAGGCGCAGCCCGATGGAATGCATGTTGCGGATGATCTGGGCCGGGGATTCCTCGAACGAGAAAAAGAGCACGCGCTCCCCGCGCCGGGCGGCGGCCTGGGCAAAGTTGGCGGAGATGATGGTCTTGCCGGTGCCGGGCGTGCCGGTGAGCAGAATGCTGCTGCCGCGAAAAAAGCCCTGCCCGCCCAGCATTGCGTCGAGCCGGGGAATGCCGGTGACAATCCGCTCGCGCGAGACCTTGTGATTCAGTGACAGCGACGTGATCGGCAGCACGCTGATGCCCTCGTCGCCGATAAGGAAGGGAAACTCGTTGGTGCCGTGCAACGCGCCGCGATATTTCACCACGCGCAGATTCCGCGTGGCAATCTGGTCATTGACCCGATGGTCGAGCAGGATGACGCAGTCGGACACATATTCCTCGAGCCCGTGGCGCGTCAGTTGTTCGCGCCCGCGCTCGGCGGTGATGACGGCGGTCACGCCCTTGTCCTTGAGCCAGCGGAAGAGCCGGCGCAACTCGGCGCGCAGGATGGCCTCGTTGGGCAGGCTGGCGAACAGCGCTTCCAACGTGTCGAGCACCACGCGTTTGGCGCCGATGGAATCTATCGCGTGATTGAGCCGGACGAACAACCCTTCCAGGTCATACTCGCCGCTCTCCTGGACATCACTGCGCTCGATGTGAACGTAGTCGATGGCAATTTGTTTGCGCCGGACCAGGGCCGCCAGATCGAATCCCAGCGATGCGACATTGGCCTTCAGCTCCGCTTCCGTCTCCTCGAAAGCCATGAAGACGCCTGGTTCGCCGAATTGCGTCGCGCCGCGCACGAGGAATTCCGCGGCCAGCAACGTCTTGCCGCACCCCGCGCCGCCGCACACCAGCGTGGGCCGCCCGCGCGGCAACCCGCCGCCGGTGATTTCATCAAGACCCTGGATCCCGGTGGGACACTTGGGCAAGAGGGTCGCTGAAGAGGTGGTTTTGGAACCTTTATTTTTCATTTAAGAAAATTCCCATGTGAACTTGGGTGGAAAAATCTCCGTCTGGTTGATAAACCCGTTTTTACTGTTGAAGGCTTCCAAGGTGGTGAGCGCCCGATCGTGCATCCGGGCCAGCTTCAACGTCTTTAGTCCTAGGTCCACCGCCCGGCATCCCAGTCCCAACGCCGGCAACAGGCTCGCGCGCGGTCCCCTCATCAAGTGATTTCGCAACGCCGTCACATATTGTTGTGACAACCTGGTCAATTTTTGTTTCATTTTGCCATGTCGGCTTGGGCAGGACTCGCCGGTATGCCTCAGCTCTCAGTAGCACACCGGGAATCCTGCACGACTATCAGCCGATTGCCTTAATCTGTATATGGGGTGAATACCCCATGGTGTCAGACCCGATTATTTGCTCACGGGCGTTGGACCTTTTCCGGGGAACAGCATAAAATATTACACAGTAGGGTTATACCCCATGGCAGCGCGTTGTCCAAAGGCGTAGCCTAGAGGGCGAACAGACGGAAAAGGGGAGATGCCGTAGCGCGTACGGTGTGGCCTCAACGACGATGAATGAGCATCAAAAACATACCGAATTCCTGAGAGAATGCCTTCTTTATGCTGACAACTCCCAGCATCAGCAGCTGGATAAAGGGATCATTCAGATCCAGCGCGACGCGCGTTGTGTGTGGCGCATGGTGTGGCTGATGGCGATGTTGACAGCGCTGGCCGGGGTAGGTCTTGGCTATGGCGTGATTTTGGTGGACAACTTTCCATACAGCACCCAGCCGTTCATCATCAACCTTATTTGCACGCTGGGTGTGGGGTCGCTGATTTGCCTGGTGTTTCTGGTGGGGCTGGGGATCGTCTATCGCCTGAGACTGGACCAGCGACGCGAGGAATGCCGTCAGTTGGTCACAAGGCTGTTGGAGTCCCGCCTGGGCAAACCGGTCACGCCGCCCTCGAAAACCATGCGCGCTGCTCATTTCGACGAACAACATGGCCGGACCAGCCGCTTGGCCAACGAAGTCGGTAATTCTTCAGCAAGGATTGAATCAGCCGTGCAGGGTTGAACTTCCGGTTCGCCGCCAAAGCCGCTGGTCTTGGTATCGTTTCATTTTCCAAATCATCCACAGTCGGGTTACACCCCATGGGAAATGCCCGGGCCATCGCGTACCGTCCACTTGAAACGGATGGCAAAATACATCGCCATTCAAAACGAAAGATAAATCATGCATCTCATATTATTCTCGCCGGTTCTGGCCAGTGCCATCTGGATTGGTGGCGGCTCGGTCGGTCTCCTGCTCGTCATCGTCGTTGTCGTACTATTGTTACGTTGATCGTTGGGTGGATCTGCGGGCTGGTGATTGATGAGTGGCCGGTCCGGCACGCTGCGGCCGGCATGCAACGCGCCCCAATTTCATGGCCGCGTTACCACTCCCCATGGGAAAATTTGCCTCATGGCCTGCCGTTTGGAAAACCCGGCGGGCTGGCGAACACTTTTGCCGTCCAGTTGGCGGCGAATCAAAACAAACAAAAAGAAACAGGAACAATTATTATGACCACACTCGAAGTCAAAGGCGACTGGAACATCACCAAGGGCAAGTTAAAACAAAAATGGGCCAAGCTGACGGATAGCGATCTGCAATACGCCGAAGGCAAGCAGGAAGAACTCATTGGCCGGATTCAGAAGCGCACGGGCGAAACCCGTGAAGCGGTTGAAAAGGCGCTCAAGGAATCCTGTTCCAGCTGCAGTTGCAATTAAGGGGCACCCACAGGCGGACCGGCTGAGTCAAACCAGAGCGAGCGCCCATGCAACAAACCACACCGGTAAAACCCAGCCGCCCATTGACTCCGGGCGGCTGGGGCAGTTTGCAAAAAGCTGATTTACGTCAGGATTACACCCCATGGCAAAGGATCGTCTCCACCTGTAATTTGAAGGGAAAGGCCACGCGCCAGAACACGCTGGCGGCGTTACATAGAATAAATCGGAAAAATTTATGAAAAGTAAAATGATTCGGACGCGATGGTGTCTGGCGATTATGAGTCTGATCGTTGTCATGAATGTTCCGGGACAAACTCTTAAACCGGTTCAGACTCCCATGTCCCCGTCCCAACCTGCCCCATCGCAGCAACCCGTACCGATGAACCCCATGCAGGTAGCCGTGCAGCCTACACCAGTTCAGACGGTGCAACCCCTCCCAACGGCACAACCCGGACAACTCGTCCCCAATAATCCGCCGATGTTTACGAACCGAGTGCCCATGTACACGAACCGCACCCCCATGTTCACGAGCCCAATTCCTATGTATACGAACCGCACTCCCATGTTTGTGAACCCTCCGTCCGTGACTCACTGATCAAAATGGTCAAAACCAGCGACTAAACATCATGCCCCAAGGCGATAAGTCCAGCTACACCGACAAACAGAAACGTCAGGCGGCGCATATTGAAGCCGGCTACGAGAAAAAAGGTGTCGGCGTGAAAACCGCCGAAGCCCGCGCCTGGGCCACCGTGAACAAACTTACCGGGGGAGGCAAAAAGAGCGGCTCCGGTCGAAAGTAAAACCAAACCCAGCCATGACATCCTTAACCACCAAACAAGTCAGCCTTCGCTTGAAGGCCATCCCGAACTGGTCGAAACGCGCTCAAACCATTCTTCGGACATTCAAGTTTGAAGGATTTCTAAAAAGCATGGATTTCGTCAACCGGATCGCCAGGAAAGCTCAAAAAATCAATCACCATCCGGATATTGATATTCGTTTTAACCGGGTAACGTTGAAGCTCACCACCCATGATGAAGGCGGAATCACCAAAAAGGATTTTTTCCTGGCCCGGCAATGTGATGAGGTCTTCTCTAAATTTTCGACAGCTGATGGCCGCGGTTCCCCATCCTGAACCCTGAAGTCCTGGACGTCACAGAAAAATAAAAAGCCATCATGTCCATCAAGAGCGCCATCACCGGCCATCCAATCCTGCCGGTTCTCGCGGAACGGTGGAGTCCCTACGGCTTCGAAGACCGACCGGTGTCGGAAACCGACCTCCGTTCGATGTTTGAGGCGGCGCGCTGGGCGGCGTCCTCCTACAATGAACAGCCTTGGAACTATCTGGTTGCGACCCGGGACAACCCGCTGGAATTTGGACGACTGCTCCTGTGTCTCGCGGAGGCAAACTGCGCCTGGGCCAAGGCCGCGCCGGTGCTGGCCCTGGGCGTCGTCAGCCTGCAATTCGCAAAGAACCACCAGGATAATCGGGCCGCGGTCCACGACCTGGGTCTGGCCAGCGGAAATCTGTCCGCGGAGGCGACGGCACGTGGCCTCTCGGTCCATCAGATGATCGGCATCCTTCCTGACAAGGCGCGCGAGATTTACCAGATACCGGAGCATTTCGAGGCGTGGACGGCGCTGGCCATCGGATATAAAACCGACCCGGCCAAACTGCCCGAGGCCTTGAAAGAACGCGATCTGGTGCCCCGGCAGCGAAAGCCCTTGAGCGAATTCGTGTTCACCGGCCATTGGGGACAACCATCACCATTGGTGCTGAAGCCCGACGCCTGACGCTCGTTACCAGCGTCCATTTCACTTGAAAACCAATCCCCCATCAACCCTTCAGCCGGTTTCGGAGCGGTACCCCGCGCTGGAGGAACAGGAAATTATTCTCACGCTCCTCGCTCCGGAAGCCAGGGAGGTAAAGGTGGCCGGTAATTTCAATGGCTGGCACCCGGAGGCCACACGGATGAACAAAACGGGCGCCAAAGACTGGGTTGCCCGCTTGAAGTTCAGGTCCGGCCAGTATGAATATCGCTTCGTCGTGGATGGCCAGTGGCAGGAGGATCCCCGTGCCGCGCAACGCGTGGCCAATCCTTATGGGAGCTTCAATTCTGTTCTCCTGGTACCACTGGAGGTCAGGACGTCCATTTTGTGAATATTAAGATCTTCCCGCTGCTGACGGTGATGCTATGGGTCGCTGGAGTTTATGAAACACGACGGTGAAAGCCGCTGAACTCATTGTAAAATGCCTGGAGAACGAAGGGGTGGAATACATCTTTGGCGTGCCCGGCGAGGAGAACATGGATGTACTGGATGCCTTGCTCGGCTCTTCCATCCGCTTCGTCATGACGCGCCATGAACAGGGCGCGGCGTTCATGGCAGACGTCTATGGCCGCCTGACCGGCAAAGCAGGAGTGTGTCTCTCGACCTTGGGGCCGGGCGCGACGAATCTCATCACGGGCGTGGCCGATGCCAACCTGGACCGCGCCCCGGTGGTGGCGCTTACCGCCCAGGCCGGCCACGATCGCATGCATAAGGAATCGCACCAGCATGTGGACATCCTCGCGTTGTTCCGCCCGGTGACCAAGTGGAACACCAGCCTACCCATAGCCGAGATCATTCCCGAAGCCTTCCGCAAGGCCTTCAAGCTCGCACAATCGGAAAAGCCCGGCGCCACCCACATCGAAATCCCCGAAGACGTGGCCCGCATGGAAACCGACGGGCAGCCACTGCTCGTGCAATGGCTCCATCCCGGCGGGGCGGCGCCGGAACAAATCGAGAAGGCCGCGCGCATTATTTCGGAAGCCGCGCGCCCGATCGTGCTCGCGGGCAACGGCGTCATCCGTGGCCACGCGGCGGAGGCGCTGGTGCGGTTCGCCGAAAAACTGAACCTCCCGGTCGCCACGACCTTCATGGCCAAAGGGGTCATTCCCGACACCCATCCGCTCGCCCACGGCGCCATCGGACTGCAAACACCCGATTACGTCAACTTTGAGTTCGCCGAGGCCGATCTCGTCATTGCGGTGGGCTATGATGTCGTGGAGTACGCGCCGCGGACCTGGAACCCGAAACGCGACAAGAAAATTGTGCACGTGGACATGGCCCCGGCCGAAGTGGACGCTGCCTACATCGTCAACGTTGGCGTCGTGGGTGACATCGCCTCGTCGCTTGCTGCGCTGGCACAGACGGCAACGCCGCACTCCCTGGTGCAAGGCGCAAACTTCCGCCAAATGCTGCATGACGAACTGGAACAGGGCCGCCGCGATGCGTCCTTCCCACTCAAACCCCAACGAATCCTCGCCGACCTCCGCTCCGTGCTGGCCGACGACGACATCATCATCTCGGATGTGGGTGCGCACAAATTGTGGCTGGCGCGCCTCTTCCCATGCCTTCGACCCAACACCTGCATCATCTCGAACGGTTTTGCCGCGATGGGCATGGCCGTACCTGGCGCCGTGGCGGCAAAACTGGTGTACCCGAATCGCCGCGTGGTGGCGGTCACGGGTGACGGCGGTTTTTTGATGAATTCACAGGAATTGGAAACCGCCGCGCGCTTGAAAACACCCTTTGTCGTGCTCGTGTTCAGCGACTGCAGCTACGGCCTGATTCGCTGGAAGCAGATACAACAATTCGGCCGCCCGGCCTTCGTGGACTTTCACAATCCCGATTTCGTGAAATATGCGGAAAGCTTCGGTGCGAATGGCTGTCGCATCGAGTCGGCAGCCGAACTCGCTCCCGCACTGCGCACCGCGTTGGGCGCAAACAAACTCACCATCATTGACTGCCCGGTGGAGGCTGCGGAAAACCTGCGGCTGACCCAACGCCTCGGCGCGTTGGCGGCGTCCAACCGGCTTCGAGCGTGAGCAAAAGGTTGCCCAAAATCCTGAACCGCTCGTGGCGCAACGACGCGATTGCACGGCGACTTCTGGCGGGTTGAAACCGGTATCAACCTCTTCGGTCTGGCACCCAAAGCGGAACATTGGTCTTTTGCCCCTTGGTCGGGTTATACCCCATGGGAAATGCCCATCCCATCCCTTAGCGTAGTAACCATGTTAATACTAAAAGCGCAAAAACACGTTATCAAAAATAAAATGACGATTGGCGGAACCATCCTGCTGCTGGCGGCAGCGTCGGCCCAGGCCCAGGTGACCGATGCGGCTGCCTACTACCAGTCCAGCGAACTGTCCTTCGATGGGTTCGGAACGGGTTCTGACGGGAGTTACACAATTGATCACCCGTCTAATAACCGGATCCGCCACAACACCCAAGGTGGCGCTGGAGCGGGAATCAATTATTTCATGAGCCGGAATATCGGCCTCGGCGTTGAGGCTTATTCTGAAAACACCAGCGGGGTCTTCATCGACAATGCTTCGGGCAATTTGATTCTGCGTCTCCCGCTGGGCCAGAGTGGACTCGCCCCCTACATCTTCGGCGGCGGTGGTCATCAATTCGATGCGGCCAAACTGTGGTTTGGTCAGGCTGGCGCCGGCCTGGAATATCGCTTCACCCAGCATGTGGGGATATTCGTTGATGCTCGCGCAGTGTGGCCGAACGAAACCAAATATTATGGTGTCGGTCGGGCCGGTGTGCGTTTTGTTTTCTAGGCGAGCCATTCGATACTGCGCCGGTGGAAAACCCGCCGGCGCTTTTCTTTTTGAAACCAACTCCCACCGGTCCGTTTTCGGGAAGCGCCAACCGCACCGCAAGGTAGGGTTAGACCCCATGGCCAGGAACCACCCGGGTGGGTTAACCTAACTCCGGCAAAAAAGAGAAAGAATAGAAAGGAACAATATGTTTGTGGGTCTTGGCGGAACACTAGGAGTTCTGGGGGTGCTGGGGAGAGTGTGCGGTTTCAGATTGGGTGGGCGATCCACATTCTGCTGGCGGCAGCCATCGTCATGGTTTTTTTCGGCCTCCGCCAATGGTGGCGGCAACGCACGTAAACCTGAACCGGCTGATCAGACGATGACCGAACGACAACATCGCATCCGCAAACGGACACCGTTCGCACCCTGATTTTTTGACTGGCGCTGATAATGGTTTCGGCCGAATGGCGGGTTTGCCTCAATTCCTCCTGGTGAACGCCGCGCTTTGGACGGAGTTCATTCCTTGCGCCAGTCATTGTCATTTTAAACCGAGGAGTGTGCCATGCTCGCCAAATCAACCAGAACCCCGCGCCTGTTTGGAGATACCTGTCTGCATCTGATGGCCCGATCGGGTGTGGACTTGGGCTCAACGGGATGAATTGCGACAGGCTGCGGCGGCGATCGGAACCGTGCTTGGGGTCTGGGTTCGACCGCAACACCGGATGCGCCCGGCACGCAAGGCCTTTGCCCAAGGATTCTGCGAACCAGGATTCAATCTGAATCAGTCTTTGCCGGACAATCCCCAACGCACAGTAGGGTTACACCCCATAGCCGGGAACCGGCCCATCCCCTAGCGTACTGTCAGTGTCAAAAAACCGCATCACAACCAATGAAAGAAAAAACATAATGAAAATGAAATCAACCTACTCGCTCGCGCTCCTGGCAGCCACGAGCGCCCTGCTGGTCACCAGCGCACCGTTGCGCGCCTCCGATACGGATAGCCGCATTGAATCATCGGCCGCAAAATCGTATGTATTCAAAACCTATCTCAAGGACGATTCGATCAACACCGAGTCCAAAAATGGTGCCGTCACCCTGACCGGCACGGTCGCCGACGCGTCCCATAAATCCCTGGCCCAGGATACCGTGGCGGGTCTGCCCGGCGTCACGAGCGTGGACAATCAACTGCTGGTCAAAGGTGACCAACCCGCCGAACACTCGGACACCTGGATTGGTGTGAAAGTGAAATCCGCCCTCTTGTTCCATCGCAACGTGAGCGCCACTGGAACCACAGTGAATGTGACCAATGGAATCGTCACCCTGACCGGCCAGGCGTCCAGCGTGGCGGAGAAAGAACTCACCACCGAATACGCCAAGGATGTTGACAACGTCAAAGCCGTCAGGAACCAGATGACGATTGCCAGTATCCCGGCATCGCAAGACGCAACCATCGGCGATAAAATCGATGACGCCTCCATCACGGCTGAAGTCAAGTCGTCGTTGCTGTCGCATCATTCCACCAGCGCCATGCACACCACGGTTTCAACGACGGACGGCGTCGTCACCTTGAGCGGCATTGCCAAAAACGATGCCGAGAAGAGCCTCGTCACCAAGCTCGCCACCGACATCAACGGAGTGACCAGTGTGATCAACAACATGACCATCGCCGTACCCGTGGCCAGCAACTAAACCCATTGCTGTTGACTGGCGCGAAAACGCGCCAGTCCCAGCCATAGTACAAACCAAGAGGAATATTTTATGTTATACACGATAGCGATAATACTCCTCTTCTTGTGGCTGCTGGGACTGGTGACCGGCACCACCATCGGCGGGTTTATACACATCCTGCTGGTCATTGCCATCGTCATGGTGCTCGTCAACCTCATCTCGGGGCGCAAGCCATTGAATTAAGAAACCGCCAACCAAAAATCATTATGAATACAAAAACCATTGTTGCCGTCCTCCTGGTCACTCTTGGCATCGTGGTGCTCGCTTACTCGGGCATCGCCTTCACGACTCCAGGAAAGCCCGTTGAATTCCTCGGCCTGCATATCGCCACCACCGTCAATCACTTTATTCCGCCCGTCGTCGGCGCCCTGGCCCTGGTAGGCGGAATCATGTTGCTGATTGTGGGCCCCAAACGGGTCTGATGAGCCGAAGCGAAGCGGCTGTGGACCGGAAAGATGATTATGAATAAAGCCTTTTCCCTGGCCTTGCTTGTGGGTGGCATTGGGCTCATGATCATTGGCATCGACTCTACAAACCCGTTCAGCTCGCACGTTTCCAAATTCTTTACGGGCTCACCCACGGACAAGGCCGTCTGGATGCTACCTGGCGGCCTGGCCGCCGCCGTCATCGGCCTGACCGCCCTGACCTTCCGCACCGCAAAATGACATGCGCTTTGACCTGCAACCGAGCGTCATGTGCCTGCTCTATGAGCATCCGCTGCTATTGGAGCGTCCCCGAGGTTGGACACCGAAAAACCATCACCTGGCCTTTGAGCCTCCGCCGCGTCCAGATCCGGAAAACAGAGGCGCAGTGACGACGGTTGAACCGGCAATGACATCGATTGCTCTTTCACCTGAAGAAAGTGTCTGGCGGAGATCGGCTATTCCATGAAGGCAAAAATATTTGAAGTCGTCCTCCATCGACTGCCCTCCGGCAAGTCGCCGGCAACCGCCCTGGAGGAACAGCTCAACCAGTTCTTCACGCAACACCCGGACCTGCGATTGCTCACCACGCACATGAGCACCCTGGTCACGCCCGCCGAACCGAATGCCATGCCCAGAACGGATGAATCATCCATCATCATTTTCTGCACCCTGTTCTATGACGAGTAGCTACAGAAGCCATACCACTTTATGAACATCCTGAAGCTCGTTTGCCTGCCCATCGTCCAGCTGGTCAAACAGGTCTGGTTGCTTCCCCAGTCGGTCGGGAATGCGGTCAAGCATCGGCGGCAACGGGTCGAGTGGATCGAACATGAGGCCGAACGGCTCGACCGGATACGCAATCCGTCCAAGTATCTGGGGAAATGATTTTTGTTCGTTGCGGTCTTTGGGCTGTCCGGCAAAATCGGGCCGGAAAACGGGTCGCGTGATATCGGCCGGGAAACCACCGGGCACTGTATTTTGGAAAATCCCCTTTTATATTTGTCAAGCGGGCCACGGAAAATTTAACCAAAAAAAATCCTTGAGAAAATTCCGGTTTCAGGCGATTAAGGATGCAACAGAGCGCGAGTCAAACCCCGCGTTGATCTTTGGAAAATTAAACCCGATTTACCCTGCCCTGTTCGTGATCAGCTGCAATTCCTTGAACCGTAATTAAACGATCAAAGGGGCCAATCTGTGACTGTGGCCGACATGCCTTCACTGGAAGTCGAAAGCAGCCGAGAGGTTCCACATGTTGTAAAACATGTTCAAAGGATCATGCCGCGCACGGCAAGGGTGGGGTTATTATTTCCCTGGGGAATTCACGCCCGCCGGCCGGCGGGCGTTTTTGTTTTGGGCAATTTTTTCGACCGGTGCTAACCTCCCTTCATGGCGCGCGATGACTTGTTCACCACTCCGGCTGAATCACAGCCGCATCCTTCGCCCACGCCTGAACCCGGCCGGAACCAGCCGCTGGCCGCCCGCATGCGCCCGCGCAACCTGGACGAGTTTACCGGCCAAACCCATATCCTGGCTCCGGGCCATTTGTTGCGCCGCGCCATCGAGGCCGACCGTATCCAATCGCTCATTTTCTTCGGGCCGCCCGGCACGGGCAAAACCTCGCTGGCCCAAATCATCGCCCAGCGGACCAAAAGCAAGTTCGAACGGCTGAGCGGCGTGGAATCCAACGTGGCCGACATGCGCCGCGTTCTGGCCGCGGCGGCCAACCGGCTGGAAAACACCGGCCAGCCGACCATCCTGTTCATTGACGAAATCCATCGATTCAACAAGGCGCAGCAGGACATTTTGCTGCCGGATGTCGAAAGCGGTGTCGTCCGCCTCATCGGTGCCACCACCCATAACCCGTTTTTTTTTGTCAATTCGCCGCTGGTCTCGCGGTCGCAGATTTTCGAGCTGCGGCCACTGACGGAAGCCGAGCTGTTTTCCCTACTGCAACGCGCCCTCGCCGATGCCGAACGCGGACTGGGCTATCTGAAAATCAAGGCGGAGGAAAAGGCATTGCGTCACCTGGCCAAAATCGCCGACGGTGACGCGCGCAAGGCGTTGAACGCGCTGGAAATCGCCGCGCTCACGACCGCCCCGGACAAAAAAGGAGTCGTGCAGGTTGACCTGGCCGCCGCCGAACAAAGCATCCAGAAAAAAGCCGTGGTTTATGACGATGAAGACGCGCACTACGACACGATTTCCGCGTTCATCAAATCCATGCGCGGCAGCGACGCGGACGCGGCGCTTTACTGGCTGGCCAAGATGATCCATGCCGGGGAGGATCCGCGCTTTATTGCCCGGCGGATCGTGATTTGCGCCGCGGAAGATGTCGGGCTGGCGGACCCCATGGCGCTGGTGCTGGCGAATGCGGCGTTGTCGGCGGCGGAATTTGTCGGCTGGCCCGAGGCGCGGATCCCGCTGGCCGAGGCGACGATCTATATTGCCACCGCCAACAAGAGCAACAGCGCGTATAAGGCAATTGACGCCGCGCTCGAGGACGTGAAATCGGGACGCACGCTGCCGGTGCCGGAACATTTGCGGGACGCGAATTACAAGGGCGCCGAGCGGCTGGGCCACGGCCAGGGTTACGAATACGCACACGATCATCCGGAACATTTCGTCGCGCAGGATTATCTCGGTGCGGACAAACGCTATTACGAACCGACCGATCAGGGGGTGGAAAAGAAGATCAAGGAACGGGTCGAGAAATGGCGCGCGGCGCTGGCCGAGGCGCGCCAATTGAAAAGCAAAGGATAGACCACGGATGAACACAAATAAACACGGATGGTGCAACATTCTTGAAGACAGCGCGCGTCACTCCGTGCGCGCCGGAGTTTGCGTTCGCACCAGTGGCGGGCAGAGGACTGCCCTCCCGACCAGTCAATCCATGCTTCATCCGTGTCCATCCGTGATTGTTTTACTTCCTGAAAATGCATCCTGACATTCAAGCGGCCAAAGGCGCGCTGCGAAAACGTATTCGGGCGGCACTGCAAAAGATTTCGCCGGCGGTGCGGCTGGCGGAATCGCTGGACTTGTGCCGGCGCCTGGAACCGCAATTGCAGAGTGCGCATACCATTTTGTTTTACGCGCCGTTACCGGATGAATTGGATGTCTGGCTGTTGCTGGAAAAATTGTTGCCGGCCAAGAAAACCTGCGCCCTGCCCGCTTTTGACAGCACGACGCAATCCTATTCCGCCCGGCGCGTAACGAACCTGGAAACCGACATTTTCACCGGCAAATTTGGAGTCAGCGAGCCGTTGTCCGGTTGCGTGGAAATTCCTCTAAACCGTTTTGATCTCGTGCTCATCCCCGGGATGGCCTTTGATTTGAACGGCCACCGTCTGGGTCGCGGCCAGGGCTATTACGACCGGATTATGCCGGCAACCAGCGGGATAAAGTGCGGGGTGGCCTACGATTTTCAGTTGCTGGAAAAAATTCCCACGGAAGCCCACGATACACGGGTGGATTTTATTGTGACACCGGCGCGGGAAATAAAAACGGTGAAATAGGGCGGGCGGCTATTGGTGCTGCTGGTTCATCATGGGCATGCTGCCTTCCCAACTTTGCGGCGTGTTCCACGGGCGAACGGAATCATTCTCCGCTTCGTCGCTCGCGCAACCGCTGACGCCAAGGAGCATGCCTCCCAATAACAGAAGCAGGAGCCATCTGGCAATCCGCGGTTTCACGTCAGGAAGCAGGATGGGCTGGGGTCACTTCGTCACCTTCAATCACTTCACCCAGCTTCCAACCCGGCAGGATGTTCGCAATGCAGCGGTTCTTTTCCACGCTGCGGACGACGACCTTGGCCACCAGCTTGCCTTCGCGGCTGACCAACAATTCGCCGTCAGGGATGACACCCTGGTCTTCGCCAATATTCAACACCACGAAATCAAACTTCGGATCCACCACCAGGATCTGCCCCCGGAGGTCGGCCCGCAATTTGACGATGTAATCGTTTCCGGTGAATTTGGCGAGTTCATTGGTCAGGCGGGTGACCGTGTGAAGCAAAACCAGTTTTTCTTCGTTGGCCACCTCGAGGGCTTCGGTCTTGTCCTTTAGCAACTTGTTGAGCTTGCCGACCATCTCGACGGGAACACCCGTGGCCACGTACGCAGCCAGCTTCGTCTGGGCGTCATCACGGTCCGCCGCAGTCTTGGCGAGCTTATCCGACAAATCATCAGCGCGTTTTTGCTGGGCCGTGGCCGTGGCAACCGCCTGGTCCTTTTCGGCATTTGCACTGGCCAAATCCTGCTTGGTTTGGTCGAGGTCTTTTTTGGTCGCCGCCAGTTCCTTCTTGGTCCGGTCCCGTTCACCCTCGGCCGTAATCCGGCCATTGCGCTGGGTATCGCGATCGGTGACGAGGATGTTAATTTTATCTTTAACAAAGACAACATTCACCACCCCGACGGCGAGCGCCGCGAGAAGGGCGAGAAAAAGACAAATACGGGTCAACATGGCTGTTTGCTATTTTCCGCACTTTAAGCTTTTGTGCCCGGCGTGTCAACGCCGGTTTGAAGTTCGCCCAATCGCCCGTTGAATGTAGCTTAGGCTCGAACTCATCGGGTCGAAACGACCGAATGAGGCCATGAAACCGGCTGGAGCCCCGTTGAATCCGGGCGCCTGGTCGTTCTTCAAAGCCCGGACAAGACGCAGGCTGGCCAGCCGGTGACTTTTCTGATTTGCTTTGTCCGATGAATCAAACTGCCGCCCGTCAACTGCGGGCATTGCTGGCCTTGAGCCGGGTATCGCATCTGCCGACCATCTGGTCGAATTGCCTGGCCGGCTGGTGGCTGGGCGGCCACGGGAATCTTGCAAAACTGCCGCTGCTGTTTTTCGGCATGAGCGCGCTTTACACGGGCGGAGCATTTCTGAACGACGCTTTTGACGTGGATTTCGACCGCCAGCGACACGCGGAACGGCCCATTCCTTCCGGGGCGATTGCGCTGCCGGCGGTCTGGCGTTGGGGGTTGGGATGGCTTGGGCTGGGGGCCTTGTGTTTGACCGCGATGAGCAAGACGACGGCAGTGCTGACGGTTTTGTTGCTGTTCTGCATCATCATTTACGATGCCACCCACAAAGTCGTCACCGCCTCGCCCTGGTTGATGGGCGTGTGCCGGTTTTGGGTCTATGTCATAGCCGGATCAGCCGGGGCGGCGGGCGTCAATGGCGGGCCGATCTGGTGCGGGGTGGCCCTGGCTTTGTACGTGGCGGGCATGGGCAGCCTGGCGCAATACGAGAGTTCCCGGGGACAGGTCCCGTACTGGCCGCTGGCCTTGCTGGTGGTGCCGGTGATTCTCGGCCAGATCATCAATGGAGCGGAACTGCGCGAAGCGGCCATGTGGCTCTCGCTGGTGCTGGTGCTGTGGACCGCCCGTTGTGTGCGGACGATTATCCAAGCCGGCAACACCAATGTCACGCACATGATCTCCGGTCTGCTGGCGGGAATTGTTTTTGTGGATTGGCTGGCGGTGGCACCCTTATGCCCGCAATGGCTGAGCGTCACTTTTTTGATTTTATTTGGCACCACCCTGCTGCTTCAGCGGTTCCTGCCGGCGGCTTGAGATAC
>Ga0265337_1000359_pt1 | contig 24390 bp, 21 predicted proteins | sample 42122metaG_FD_192441 | JGI IMG/M metagenome (GOLD analysis project Ga0265337, IMG submission 192441) | Rhizosphere microbial communities from Carex aquatilis grown in University of Washington, Seatle, WA, United States - 4-21-22 metaG | ecosystem: Host-associated > Plants > Roots > Rhizosphere >... | reverse complement strand
GGAACCGCATATCGTCTGGCTGCTATGCCTGCTTGCCGCGATCCATGTCTTTGTCTTTTCGGCCGCCTTTCCATTTTTCAACAACGTGGATGAGAAGGAGCACTTTGACCTGGTCATCAAATATTCCCAGGGCCACATCCCATCGAATCTGGAGCTGTTTTCGCCGGAGGCGGCAAAATTCGTCGCCATTTGTGGTTCGCCGGAATATCTCAATCTTCGTTATCGGGTGGATTCGCCTGGAGAGGCATTCCCGCTTCCCGCCTGGAGGTACCCACTGACGGAGCAAAACCGTCAGCGGCTACTGGCCAAGGCAGCAATATGGCGCGGACAAAGGAATCAAGAATCGACACAATCGCCACTCTATTACGTGCTGGCGGGTTTATGGTGGCATTTGGGGCAGGGGCTCGGCTTTAACGGCGGCTATTTGCTTTATTGGCTTCATTTTCAAAACGTGCTGGTCATGGTCGGGCTGGTGTGGCTGGGGTTTATTACCGCGCAGCTGGTATTTCCAGGGGACCGTTTTTTGCGGCTTGGCGTTCCGGCCTTGCTGGCCTTTTTTCCCCAGACCAGTTTTTACTCCATTCAAAACGACACGCTATCGCCGCTCTGTTTTGGCGGGGCATTCATTTACCTGCTGAAATTCCAGCGCGCGGCGGTACCGGATGTCCGGCTTGGCATGCTCACCGGGCTGACACTGGCCACCACGTTCCTGGTGAAAATCAGCAACCTGCCTCTCCTGGCTGTGTCCGCCGTGGTGGTGGTGTGCAAAATCTGGAATCTGGTGAAAACCGGGCAGTGGCGCGCATCCAGGCCAGCATTGGTGGCGCTGGCCTTTTGCGCGGGCCCGCCGATGCTGGCCTGGGTGTCCTGGTGTAAATATACGTTGGGGGATTACGGCGGCACGGCGGCGAAGATACAAATGCTCGGCTGGACGCAAAAACCGTTCTGGGAATGGTGGGATCATCCCATTCTTACACCGCATGGATTATGGGTGTTCATTTCGCAAACGCTGGCGAGTTTCTGGCGCGGGGAATTCACGTGGCACTGCCAACGCATGGCTTTGCCGGTGGTGGATACGATTTACATAGTCGCCTCTATGCTTTTTGTCGGGGTGGCCGCGGTGGCTTTGATTCCGCGGTTCGCCACTGCGACCCAATCACAACGTCAAGCCTTGTGGTTCGCACTCGCGAGTTTCGCCGCCGGGATGGCTTTTCTTGGACTTTTGTCCATCTGCTATGACTTTCACGATTGCCTTTATCCGTCACGCGCCTATCCGTATTTCACGTCGGGGCGGCTGATGCTCGGCGCCTTGATTCCATTTCTGCTGCTGTTCGTTTATGGACTGGATCGGTCACTCGGCTGGGTCAAAACGGCGTGGCCGCGATGGGTGGTGCTGGCTGGCTTCATCCTGTTCATGCTTGTTTCGGAAATGGCCATCGACTGGCCTGCCTTTTTCAGCCCGTACAACTGGTTTCACATGTAACTTGGATGGCCGGGCATTACCCATTGCATCTCCTTGTGTTCGCGCTGTGATTTAAAGTAAGCTCCCCTTTCGTATGTTGACTCTCTCCGACATCAGCAAGGCGTATGGCGGGCGCGTGCTTTTCGCCGACGCCACGTTGCAGGTGAACCGCGGAGACCGCATCGGGCTCGTCGGCCCGAACGGCGCGGGCAAATCCACGCTGTTTTCCATCATCCTCGGCACCGAATCGGCGGATGCGGGCGAAGTCATCCAGGAACGGAACGTGTCCTTTGGCTATCTGCCGCAGGAAAGCGCACCGGCCGGGGATGAAAGTGTCGTCGAACTGGCCACGGCGATCACGCCGGAATTCACCAAGCTCCGCCGCATCATCAAGGCCTGGGACGCTGACCATCCTGTCGAGGCGCAGCACGTGGAAGACATCCACGACAACGTCCACGACCGGTTCAATGAATTGGGCGGTTATCGGCTCGAAGCCAAGGCCAAACAAATTCTCGCCGGCCTCGGCTTCCGCGAAAAAGATTTCGACCGGCCCGCGCGCGAGATGAGCGGCGGCTGGGTCATGCGCGCGCATCTCGCCCGCCTGCTCACGCAGGAGCCGGATTTGCTGCTGCTCGACGAACCGACGAACCATCTCGACCTCGAGGCGCTGCTGTGGTTCCAGGATTATTTAAAGTCGTATCCCGGCGCGATCCTCGTCATCTCGCATGACCGCGAGTTTTTGAACCAGCTGGTGGGCGGCATTGTGGAAATCCGCCAGAGCAAGCTCGTCCGTTACCGCGGCAATTACGACGAATACCTCGTCCAGCGGGAAGCCAGTGAAATTCAGCTCCTCGCTGCGTACAAAAACCAGCAGCGCGAAATCGCCCACATGATGGATTTCGTGAACCGGTTCCGCGCCAAGAACACCAAGGCCGCGCAGGCGCAGAGCAAACTCAAGCAGATCGAGCGGATGGACAAAATCGAAGCGCCCACGAACGACGACAGCAAGATCGGCTTCCGGTTTCCCCAGCCGCAACGCGGCGGCCAGAAGGCCATCACCCTGGAAAACATCCATCAGGCGTACGGTGAAAATGTGGTTTACCGCGGCATGGATTTCAAGGCCGAGCGCGGCCAGCGCATCGTGCTGGTCGGTCCGAACGGCGCCGGCAAATCCACCATGCTGAAGATTCTGGCCGGTGTTCTGGTCCCGCAAAGCGGCACGCGTACGCTCGGCCACAACGTCAAGTCCGGGTATTATTCGCAATATCGCGTGGAGATGCTGGACCCGCAGCGCACGGTATTGGAAGAAGGCCTGGACACGCCACAACGGGTGACGGAACAATTCGTCCGCACGCTGCTCGGCAGTTTTCTGTTCCGCGGCGATGACGTGTTCAAAAAAGTCAGCGTGCTGAGTGGTGGTGAAAAAAGCCGGCTTGCCCTCGTGAAGCTGCTGCTCGACCCGCCGAACCTGCTGCTCATGGACGAGCCGACCACGCACCTCGACATGTCGAGCATCGATGCGTTGCTGTATGCGCTCGACCAGTTCGAAGGCACGCTCATTTTCATCAGCCACGACGTTTATTTCATCCGGGCGCTGGCGAACCAGGTCATCCATGTCAACGCTGGCCAGCTCACGCATTATCCCGGCGACTACCAATATTATCTCGATAAAACCAAGGCAACCTCCGCCCGGGCCGCATTGACCTCCACCGGGTCCAATTCCGGAGGGGCGAGTTCCACGAGCCCCAATAATTCTTCAGGACGGCGGGCGGCTCCGGCTCCGGACAGCGGATTGAATCGCAAGGAGCAAAAGCGCCTCGAGGCGGAACAGCGGCAGGCGCGTTCGCGCGAACGCAAGGCGCAGCAGCAGCTGGTCCATCAATTGGAAAAGGAAATCCAGACGCTCGAAGCGCGGCAGACCGAACTCACCGCCGAACTGGAGAAGCCGGAGACCTACGAAAAGGCCGGACGCGCCCAGCAGATCAACCGCGAACTGGCCGACGTGCAACACCGGCTTGAAGCACTGACCCCCGAATGGGAGGCCGCTGCCGGCAAACTGGCAGCGACCGAATAAGACCCTTTCCCGGCAACATTTGGCACACGGAAAGGGCACAATCATTTTCCAGCCCTTGCGTTTCCCCCAATCGGGCGTAGTGTGCCTTGGGCTGGTATGGATGCGGAATGCAGTGTTTGAACACCGGTAAATTCCGCATGGCAATGCCAGCCCGTTTTGCTTCTTGGATTCCACTCCCCATTCGTGTTTAACTTCCCTGCCGCCAGTCTTTATGGAAGATACGAATTCATTGATCGAACAGCGCAAGGCCAAGCTCGCCGCGTTGCGCGCCAAAGGCATTGACCCGTTCAAAAACAAGTTCACCCCCACGGAAACCTGTCAGCAGGCGCGCGAACATTACGCCGAGGGCCGCGAAGTGGCGCTCGCCGGCCGCATCACCGCGCACCGCGACATGGGCAAATCCATGTTTCTCGATATCCGCGACCAGAGCGGGCGGATGCAGGTTTACGCGCAGAAAAATGTCCTCGGCGACGATCAATTTGCCATTTTCCAGCATCTCGACCTGGCGGATTTCATCGGCGTGAAGGGCACGATGTTCACCACCAAGACCAACGAAATTTCCGTCAAGATCACCGGCTTCACCATCCTGGCCAAGGCGTTGCGTCCGCCACCGGCCAAGTGGCACGGGCTCGAAGACACCGAAATCCGCTACCGCCAGCGCTATCTCGACTTGATGGCGAACCCGGAAGTGAAGCAGCTTTTCCTGATGCGCAGCGAAATCATCCGTGAAATCCGGAAATTTCTGCACAAGCGCGGTTATGTGGAGGTGGAAACGCCGATGATGCAGGCGATTCCCGGCGGCGCGGCGGCCCAGCCATTCATCACCAAACACAATGCGCTCGGCTGCAATTTTTACCTGCGCATCGCGCTGGAGCTCTATCTCAAGCGCCTGCTGGTGGGCGGCATCGACAAAGTGTTCGAGATCGGCCGCAACTTCCGCAACGAAGGCCTCTCGCGCAAACATAATCCCGAGTTCACCATGCTCGAGGCGTATGAAGCGTACGGCGATTATGAAAGCATGATGGATCTGGTTGAAGGCCTCGTCTGTCACGTGGCGGAAAACGTGATCGACACGTTGTTCATTGAACACAAGGACGCCGAAGGCAAGATCACCAAGACCATCAACCTCACCCCGCCATGGCGGCGGGTGAAATACAAGGACCTCGTGCGCGAAAAGGCCGGGGCGGACTGGTTCGACATTTCTCCCGCGGAACGCCGCCAGCACGCGCATGATCTGGGCGCGGAAATCGGCAAGGAATACGAGGATTTTGAAGTCACCGGCGCCGTGTTCGAGAAATTGATCGAGCCGACGCTAATCCAACCGACGTTTGTCACGCATCTGCCGAAGGAACTGGTGCCGCTGGCCAAGCTGTCGCCGGAAGACCCGACGACGGTGGAGGTTTTCGAGTGTTGCATCAACGGCCAGGAAATCGCGCCTGCCTATACCGAGCAGAATGATCCCATCGAGCAGCGCGAACGGCTGGAACATCAGGCTGGCGGCGAGCAACAGAAGTTGGACGAGGATTTTCTCGTGGCGCTGGAACATGGCATGCCGCCGGCCGGCGGCATGGGCATGGGCATTGACCGTTTGTGCATGATGCTGCTCGGCCAGGAAAGCATCCGCGACGTGATTCTGTTCCCGCAGTTGAAGCCGAAATCTTGATCTTCTGTAGCGGCGTCTCGGCGGAACGCCGCTATTTGAAAAAAAAGTTTGCAGCGCGCTGCCGAGTCGCCGCTACGAAACCAAAATGAAAAAAACGACTAAATTTGTTCTGCTGGCGATGTTGCCGGTAATCGTTCTGCTGGCACTGACCGGCTGCGGCAGGGAACCCGTGGACGGACGCTTGTATACCCCGATCGGTTGGGAAAAGCTGATGAAAGATCCAAGCCTCAGCAAAGCGGACTTTACACGGATTTATGCGCTGGCCACTTCCGCCCAGTTCAGGGGTTGCCAGGTCTTTATCACCGGCAAACTTCAAATCACCATGAAGCTGGATGACGGCGGGGAACTCAAGGTTCCGCTGGATGCCGTGTGGGCCGAAACCGTAAACGATCCGGCGAACCGGGCTGCGATATGTCGTCGCCACATTGACGAGCTCGTGGCTTCGAAAGCCGGCAGTGGAGTAGTGGCGGCCCGGGTGGATCGGAGCACCATTCTTCCAGTCATTTGGAGCGGTTTGCCGCCCGAAAGCGGCAGCGGCAAAATTGTTCACACCATCACGGTAAACGGCGTGGATTCGAAATTAATCCGCCATACGAATCAATTCGTGACCGAACCGCTCGCCGCCGACATCTACATCCTTTACTTTGGCACCCGCGATGGCGATGGCGTTTACCTCACCGAGGATGACCGCAAATTACTTAACCTGGATTTGCCGGCGTTGCACGAATTGGCAGTCGTGAACCTGGCCGGTCTCGTGCCCGGGATCATCCATCCGGAGCCTGAACAGCCTTTCACCATCAAGGCCGGCGGGAAATACTCAGCCAGCCTGCTGCTGGCCGACAAGCTGTGGGACAAGGAGGCGTCGGCCGTCCGCGGGGAACTGATTGCGGCCGTGCCGTCGGGCAATGTATTGATTTATACCGGCTCCGCCTCGCCCGGGGGCGTCGAGGTCCTGCGCAGAAAGGTGCAGCAGGTTTATAGCGGCAGCCGCGACGTGGTGATTTCGACAACGCTGCTGGTGCGCCGGAACGGGAAATGGGAAGTGTTCAAAAACTGACGCTCCGCAGGCGGCAAATCATCACATGACGCAAACTTGTTCCCACAGTTGAAACCGAAATGAAGTTCGTCAACTCAGGCCTGCACGTTGAGCGCGCTTCCCGTGCTGGTGGATCCAGTGGTCGAATCCGTGGCGCTGCTCGAGGAAGTTGAGGAGGAACCGTCATTGTCCCCGTCGTTGTCAACGCGATGGTGATGTCGATGGCCGTCCGGAACTTGTATTTTCATCGCCCCCTGCATGTCTTTGACCAGGGTTTTAAAGGCGTTCTGGGCGCCGGCGGCATCGTTTGATTTCAGCGCGGATTGAAGCGCACTAAGATCATTGCCGAGCTGGCTGTTATTGCTGAAAAGCTGGGTCAACGGGTTTTGCCTGCTGTTGCTTTGCAAAGAGCTTTGAAAGGCGGTCAAGGCGTTCTGGGCAGAGGTTAAATCCCCCGATTGAATGGAACTGCCAATATTTTTGAAATCGTTGAAAGTCTGGCTAAAAGCGTTCTGGGTGGAGGCCTGATAGGTATTCGTTGTCGAACTGATGCTGGATATTGTCATAATTCAAATAGGTGCGGCCAAACGGTTTTTTGCCGGTTGCTACCTGGGTTGTCGGATGAAAATGGACCAACTTGAGGAATTTATTTGCGCGCCAGCCTCTATTTTCCCGACAAAAACCGGCGCCGTGTGCTGTTCCCCCCAATTCAAGCCGAAGTGAGCCCGGCTGGCGTGGCGCCTGCAGAAAAGGCGGCCGATGCACCCGGGTTAAACCTGACGTTCATCAAGTTTCCACCTGGCGCACCGGCTGCCGCTCAAACTTCCGAAGCCGGCTCAAGCCGTGACGTTGAGCTTGCCGCTTTCGGCTGCCTCGGATTGGGCAGATGCCGCCGAGCCAACCGCACCGGCTCCATCATCGGCATCGCCGTCATGATCGGCGCGACGCGTTGGTGCGGCGCCGGCCGTGGCTTGGGGTGGATAAGGGCTGGTGGAGGAGACGTTGGCGATGTTCATAAGCGTAGGTGTTTTTGTTTATTATTAGACCATCCACCCGTCCTATCGGAGAGTGAAGAATTAACTTGAGGGATTTTGTCTGCTAATTGAGTTTGGGCGGGTGATTTATGGATGGCCCGTGTGGGCCGGTTGCTTCCCCGACACGGAGGCGCCCGCAAAACGGACTGTTTCCCGCAGTTGAAGCCCAAAAAACTAGTCTGTTTTCACTGGGGCCACTTCGGCAAATTTCTTCCGCTCGTTGAGGTGGCCGCCGAGGTCGAGCGCAATTTTGAGTGCGACGAGCAGGAGCAATCCCACCGTTGGCGAATGCAGCGCGAGCATCAGAAATCCACCGCCGAGGATGGCGATGTGCAACACCACAATGCGCCCGTAAGGCTGTTGCATGAGCACGGGCAGGCTGGCCTGCCGGTATTCACCGTTGCCAAGATAATTGGTGGTGAAGGAAATCGCCCGGCTGATTGTGAGGCCGAGGACCGCCCAACCCAGATGATATTCCTGAATAATGTGCCAGAAGGTTTCCGGGGTAGGAAATCCCGCGCCGTGCTTCAGCCCACCGCCAAAAAGCGCAACGACAAAGATCCCGTGGACAAAGGTGAACATCCCGTAATGCACGCAGAAAAACGGGATGATGAACAGCTTGCCGGCCCACGTCACGGGATTCTCCGGCGCGGCGCAAAGCATCTTCAAAACATTGAACACTCCGACGATGACGTTTTCAGACCAGAACAGAAACATCAGCGGGAAAACCTCCCAATGGAGGCAGAGCACGCCAAACACCGGCACCAGATTGGCCAGCAACAAGGCGATGACGGAGGGTCTCAGCCAGTCGCTGCCGGAGGTTTCGCTAAAAACTTTCAGCGGGTTCACGCGGGAGAACTACCGGCGAAACGTTGGAATGGCAAGCCGGGCGTCGTTGCCACCAATCCTTGCAGACAGGCCAGAAAAGCGGGGCAAAAGCCACCGCACTCCAGACGCCGGCGCGACTGCCGGACATCACCGGACTTCACGAAGCGTCTGGAGTGCGGCGCGTGTACCGCCGCTTTCCACGTCGAACAACCTTGACGGAACATAACCGCGGATTAATTGTCCGCGCTCTGATCATAGCCAGGTTTTCAATCGTTCACGCAAAATCTGCCGGGCACGATACAGCCGTGATTCCACAGCCTTGGGCGTGGATTCGAGAATCACCGCGGCTTCGGCCACACTGAGTTCCTCCCATTCACACAGCACAATCGCTTCGCGTAAATCTTCCGGCAGTTTCGCGACAGCCAACCGTACGGCTTCGGCGCGTTCGGCGGCCAGGGCTTGCTCGTTCGGCGCGGGGTCATTCGCCGGCAGCGTGCCACCCAGGGTCTGCTCCGTTTCACCGGTTTCAGCCTCCAGCGAAACATTCGGATGCCGCGACCGCCAGCGAAAATGGTTCCGCGCCAGATTGGCGGCAATGGTGAAGAGCCAGGTGGAAAATTTTTTGTCGGCCTGGAAATCCTCCCGCGCGCGGAAAACACGGACGAAGGCCTCCTGCGCCAGATCCTTTGCATCGTCCTCGTTGCCAACCATCCGGCAGAGAAAATGAAACACCGGCGCGGCATGGCGTTCCATCAAATCATTGAGTGCCGCGTCCTGGCCGGCGGCCAATCGTTCCATGTCCGCCCGGTCGCGGGCGTCGGCTTGCCGCGCCGACTCGTCGCGCCGAAGGGAATCGGAGGCGGAAGTCTCCGGCGAAGGCTGGGCATCAGGGTTGGTGATGCTCATGGTCCATGGATCCGGACATGGAGGATTCGGTTTGTTCGTGCAGACCGAGCGTGAGCCGTTGCATCTCGGCCAGGTAACGGCGGCCCTGCTCAGGAGGCATGGTCTGGCTGACTTCGGTGAAATGTTGGAGCATCTGCGCCTGGCACTGGGCGCGGAGCGCAGCGAGTTCGGTCAGCGTTTGCCGGGCCACTGGATTGACATTCGTTGAACCGTTCAACGCCGTTTCCAAATCCGCTTTTTTTACAGCGATTTTGGCGCACATCTCGGCGCATTTCGGCAGATAGCCTTCGTGCAGCTTCTGGATGCGCGCCATCTCGGCATCATTCAGATGAAACTCCTGTTGCAACCAGTCGAGATCGCTGACGGATGTCGCCATGCAACGTTCGCAGATGTGCCGGCTCACGGCGTAAGCGCCGCCGAACAACGCGGCGCATATGACCAACGTGCCCAGCAAAATGGCAAGCGAGCGGTTCATGCCATCAGCGCAATGCGTGCGGGGCCACGGTGGCGAGATAACGCGCCTGGGCGTCCTGTTTCACCAGCTGGCTGCCTTCGCGCACGCCCAGCATCGCGCCCGTGACGATCAGCACGGTGGCAACAGCCAACGCAAATCGTGGACGCAGCACCAGCGCCGCCAATGCATCCAACCAGCTGATACCACCAGTGGATTGAATCGGCACTTCGGCTTCTTCAATGCGCCGCCAGACCCCTTCCTGGAAGCGTGGGGGCAACGCCGGGGCGACGCGCGACGCGCGCAGCAGCGTGCCGAGTTTGGTGTCGTTCGGGTCGGGATTGAAATTTTCCTGTTTCATCGGATCAAGGGCGGCGGAGATTTTATCCGCCGCCCGTAGTTTACTGTTAATTTTAAACCGGGACAACCCGGTTGATGTTTGACCGGCATTGGCTGGTTTTAGCGGGCGATCGCCACGGGGTTGCAACCGGGCATGGTTCCAGGATGCTCGGCACAGGCCTGGATGGACTTCGGGTTGACGGACATGTTGCTGACACAGGCCATGGCCGGAGTCACTTCGCTGGCCACACCGGCAACGGTTCGGGTCTGATTACCAATGACCCGGGGCGATCCGGATTGAGCCATGGCTGCCGGCTGGGCGGCCGCGACTCCGGGAACAACCTTGGTCTGGCCGCCTGCGGCACGCGGCGAAAGCAGGGTGGTGCCGGCATTGGCGTTCAGGGTAATCGCAGTCAGGGCGGCCGCGGCGAGGATCGTAAGGAGGATTCGAGTTTTCATGTTAATTTTCTTTTTATTGAGGCGGCGCTTCATTGCACCACCAGATGTTGTCTTGGCATTACCCCGGCGCCGGGAAAACCCCGCAGATTTTTTTCTTGAGGGAATTTTGCATCTGCGGTGTATAATGGGTGAGAGCTTGATTGAATTGACTATGAAAACATTGAAAATGCTAAGGATTCTTGCGTTAACCGTCCCTTTTCTCACCCTGCCGCTGGCCGGTCTGGCGGCCGACACCAATGCGGCGGCGGCCACCCCGCCCAAGCCGGACCAATTGACCACCTGCCCCGTGTCCGGCGACAAACTCGGCGAAATGGGCAAACCGTACGTCTTTGTCTATCAGGGCCAGGAGGTCAAATTGTGCTGCTCCGGCTGCAAAAAGGATTTCGACAAGGAACCGGCCAAATACATCAAAAAAATCCAGGACGCCGAAACCACCGCCAAAAGGTGATCTGAACCCGCTGCCCTGGGCGCGGATGAATTTGTGAAACCGTTGCTCGCCATTCTGTCCGGCTTGTTGCTCGTGTGGGCGCAGTTGTCAGCTGCGCCAACGTCGCCGACCCCTGCCCGGCCGGCGCATGCCTGCTGTCATTGCGGCGGCAAGATGAGTTGCTGTGCCGCGTCGTCATCGGGCTCGCGACCTGTGCCGGCGGTCCCTGCCAGCACCGGCTCGCAAAAATTGATTTCGATTTCTACGCCGGCCATCGTGGCCCCGGTTTTGCCGGAAACCCAGACGGGTTTGATTTCCTCCGCTACCCTTCTGCCTTTGATGCCGATCGTCGCGCCGCTCTACGCGCGGGATTGCGCCCGGCTGATCTGACTCCCACCTTCTGAACACCCGTAGTGTGTCCTGAGCCGGACATTGCGGCTTCCGTTCGCTCCACGGAGTTTTGTGCCCGTGAATTGCCCGAAACTTTTATCCGCTGATGCACAAACCGCGGCAAACAAAACTGAAAAACAAACAATATGAAAGCAAAGACATTAATGATCATCGCCCTCGCTGCCGTTCTTGGTGGAAGCGTCCTGTGGCTCGCACCGCACAACCTGCGGGCGGCCGATACGGCGACCAGCAGCCACAAAATCCTTTACTACACCTGCCCGATGCATCCCTCGGTCAAATCGGACAAGCCGGGTGATTGTTCGATTTGTGGCATGACATTGCAGCCCGTTTATGAAAAGACAGAGGGCACCAATGCTCCGCCGGCAGCGGCAAACACCAACCAGCCGGCGGCCGTGATGCCGGGCTGCTGTTCGCCCGGCGGATGTCGGTAACGCGAAATAGACCAATGAACCTGGGACGAACAGTTGATCGGCGATGGTGGGTGAATGGCGCTTTGTTGCTGACGCTGACGTTGGCGTTGACCGGCTGCAAAGGCATCACCACGCGCGGTGAGCGGGAAGCCCGTCAACAGGCAGGCACGGTGAAAATGGCCTACCGGCTCAACGACCAGCGACCGGCATTGCCCGACCTCACGACCAATTCGTCGCTTGGCGATTTTCTCACCTATGCCATGCTCAATCAGCCGCAAATCGAGGCGACTTACTACGATTGGGCAGCATCGGTTGAGAACATCACCGTGGCCCGCTCACTGCCCGACCTCCAATTCACGTTTCAGCTGTACATCCAGGATGTGATCACCTCGGTGATGCCCGGGCTGATGGCGCAAATTCCCTGGACGGGTAAGTTGCGGGTGCAGGCCGACGCGGCCACGGCGGAAAGCCGGGCCAAATACTTTGCCTTTGAGGGCGTGGTGCTCCAGACCGCCTATGACGTCAAACAAGGCTATTATCAGCTCTGGTTCCTCGACAAAAAAATCGCCGTTGAACGGGAGATGCTCCGGTTGTTGTCCGAATTGGAGCAGATCGCCCGCGCCCAGAACGAAACCGGCCAGGCCACGTTGCAGGATGTGTATCGTGCCCAAATCGATTCGGACCGGTTGAGAACGGAAATCGCCAACCTCGAAGATTCGCGTCAGTCGCTGGGTGCGCAATACAAGGCCGCGTTGGGGCTCACCCGCGATCAACCCGCGCCGCCCCTGCCGGCGCGTTTTGAAGCCACGACGCTCGATTTGTCGCCGGAACAAATCCTCGACACCGCCTTCGCGCGCAATCCGCAACTCAAGGCGATGGAAGCCGAGGTGCGCCAGGCGCAGGCGTCACTGGACCTGGCCCGCAAGTCGAAGCTGCCCGATGTCACCATCGGCTCCTCGGTGGACGTCAAGGCCACGCCCTGGTTGTACTGGCCGCAGGCGACAGTCACGCTACCCATCTGGCGCGACAAGACCGCCGCGCAAATCGCCGCCGCCCAAGCCGGTAAACGCGCGGCACAGGCGCGGCTCACCGCAGGACAAATCAGCATGACCGTGGAATTTGCCGAAAAAAGTTATGCCTACCGCGAGGTCAACCGCAATCTCGACCTGTTGCAGGAACAGTTGATTCCCAAGGCGCAGCAGTCACTGGAAATTGCCCGGGCGGCCTACCTCGCCGGCAAAGCGGATTTCTTCAATCTGCTGGATGCCGAACGTTCCCTCCTGGAATTCCGGCTGTCGGAAATTGATGCGCGCACCCAGCGGGAACTCACGCTTTCCGAATTGTCGCTGCTCATCGCCGGTGTGCCGCCGGCCAACGCGCCGTTGCTACCCGCGGAACGAACGACTACAAATCCACGATGAATCCAGGAACGCTCCCATTCAAAACCGTATCCGGTTCCATTTTGAGCCCTGGCGTAGCGGCGTCTCGGCAGAGCGCCGTTGTCTCAAGCTTCGAATATGGCGGCGCTCTGCCGAGACGCCGCCACAGGAAAAATGGGCGGGCTAAACTCTCTTCCAACCTTTCTGAAATTTTACATGGTTATGATATTCAAAATTAAATTCATCCCAGTCTTGCTCATTGCTGCCGTGACCAGCGCTGGCGTGTTTTTCGCCGGATGTTCCAGGAATGACGACGGCACTGCTGCGGCATCAGCCAAAACGCTCTACACCTGCGGCATGCACCCGCAGATCATCCAGGATCATCCCGGCAACTGCCCGATTTGCGGCATGAAGCTCACGCCGATCCGCAAGCAGGACGCGAGTGTCAGCACGGCCGAGGCTTCAACCATCATCGCGATTGATCCCTCCACGATCCAGACCATGGGCATCCGCACCGCCGAGGTCAAGCGCGGGCCGTTGCGCCGGCTGATCCGCACGGTGGCCAACGTGGATTACGATGAAACGGCGCTGGCGGATGTGACCACGAAGTACAAGGGCTGGATTGAAAAATTGTACGTGGATTCCACCGGCGCATTGGTGAATTCCGGCGACCCGCTGTTTGAAATCTATTCGCCGGAACTTTACAGCGCGCAGACGGAATATCTGGCCGCGCTTTCCGCGCCGTCCGGTTCGCCTTCCGCCGAAGACCGCGCCTTGCTCGACAGCGCCCGGAATAAATTGAAATTTTACGACATCTCGGACGCGCAGATTGCGGAGCTGGAAAAAACCAGACAGGCAACGAAAACGCTGACGATCACCGCACCCATCGCCGGGTTTGTGGTGGAGAAGAATGTTGTCGTGGGCCAGATGGTGGATTCCGGCATGAAGCTGTACCGGCTGGCGGACATCGGCGTCGTTTGGGTTTATGCGCAGGTGTACGAACAGGATTTGTCCGCCGTCCAGCTCGGCCAGGAGGCAACGATGACGTTGTCCTATCTGCCCGACCGCAAATTCCGCGGCCGGGTCACCTACGTTTATCCCACGGTGGACGAAAAAACGCGTACGGCGCGGGTGCGCATGGAGTTTCACAATCCCGGTTACTTTCTCAAGCCCGGCATGTTCGCGACGGTGGAACTGGTGGCGGACATTTCGCCGTCGGCATTGCTGGTGCCGGACTCGGCGGTGTTGCGCAGCGGTCAAAAGAGCACGGTTTTTATCGCGTTGCCGGGCGGGAAATTTGAAGCACGCACCGTGGCCTTGGGATTGAGTGGAGAAAACGACCAGGACCAGGTGCTCGGCGGCCTGGCCGACGGAGAACTTGTGGTGACGTCCGGCCAGTTCATGCTCGATTCGGAAAGCCAGTTGCGCGAGGCCATCCAGAAAATGAACAACTCCGGCGAAGCGACGGCCCAAACCGCGCCCGGGACAAACGCGGCAGGCGACGCGCTGCCGGTTGAAACCAATGCCGATAAAATCGTCTGGGTCTGTCCGATGCCGGAGCACGTGTCGATCACCTATGATCATCCTGGCAAATGCCCGATTTGTGCCATGACGCTGGTGCCGGTGACTAAAAGCACGCTGGAAAAACTTCAGCCGGGCGGCTCGGTGCTTTACTACACCTGTCCGATGCCGGAGCACAGCGATGTGCATTCCGACAAGCCGGGCAAGTGCCCGCATTGCGGCATGACGCTCATCCCGGTCATGAGTGCCCCAGCGACGGCGACCGTGAACGCCGCACAACCGGCGACCAAGCAGATGTACACCTGCCCGATGCATCCCGAGGTGATTTTGGACAAACCTGGTGAATGCCCGAAGTGCGGCATGACGCTCGTGCCGATGAAGTAATGACAAATGACTAAATCCTAATGACAAAAGAATTTTCAATAACAAATTTCGAACTTGGAACGCGTGCGATCCCAATCATCAGTTCGTCGTTTGGGCTTCGTCATTCATTCGGCCTCAGGGTTTAGGAACCAGACATTTTAAAACCATGCTCCCACGCGTCATAGATTTTTCGCTGAAGAACAAGTTCATCGTGCTGCTGGCCACGGTGGCGCTGGTGCTCGGCGGCGTTTATGCCGTGCGTCACATTCCACTCGACGCCATCCCCGACCTCTCGGACACGCAGGTCATCATCTACACACCATGGGAAGGCCAGGCGCCAAACATCGTTGAAGACCAGGTTACGTATCCCATCACGACGAAGATGTTGTCCGTGCCGCGGCAAAAGGCCGTGCGCGGCTATTCGTTTTACGGTTTTTCGTTCGTGTACGTCATTTTTGAGGACGGCACGGATCCTTACTGGGCGCGCAGCCGCGTGCTGGAATATCTGAGCAGTTTGAGCGGCCAGTTGCCGAAGGGCGTGACGCCATCGCTCGGTCCGGACGCCACCGGCGTCGGCTGGGCGTTCATGTATTCCATCAATTCGACCAACCGCGACCTGGCCGAATTGCGTTCGTACCAGGATTGGTATCTGAAATACCAGCTCACCGCGGTGGAAGGCGTGTCCGAAGTCGCGTCGGTCGGCGGTTTCGTGAAACAATACCAGGTGACCGTGGACCCGACAAAACTGCGGGCCTACAACCTTTCGTTACAGGAGGTCAGCACGGCCATTCAGCGCAGCAACGGCGAAGTGGGCGGGCGTTCGCTCGAATTGTCCGAGCGTGAGTTCATCCTGCGCGTCAAGGGTTACGTGCAGAGTCTGGATGATTTGCGGAAGGTCGCCGTGAGTTCCGGCCCGAACGGCGTGCCCATCTTGTTGCGTGATGTCGCCACGGTGCAGTTCGGTCCGGATATGCGGCGCGGCATCGCCGAACAAAATGGGGAAGGCGAAACCGTGGGTGGCATTGTCGTTGTACGGTACGGCGCGAATGCCAACCAGGTCATTCAGGCGGTGAAGCAGCGGCTCGACCAGGCGATGAAGGCGTTGCCGCCGGACGTGAATTACACGGTGGTTTATGACCGGTCTGCACTGATCAACCGTGCGGTCAAAACACTCGAGGAAAAGCTGCTGGAAGAAAGCCTCGTGGTGGCCCTGGTCTGCCTTGCGTTTCTGCTGCACCTGCGCAGTGCGTTGGTGGCCATCATCATCCTGCCCGTCGCCGTGCTGATTGCCTTCATGGTCATGTTCGCCCAGGGCATCAGCTCGAACATCATGTCGCTGGGCGGCATCGCCATCGCCGTCGGCGCGATGGTGGACGCGGTCATCATCATGATCGAGAACGCCCACAAACACCTGGAACGTGACCAGGGCAAAAAGCCGCACTGGGAAATCATCCGCGATGCAGCCATCGAAGTGGGTCCGACCCTGTTCTACTCGCTGCTGGTCATCACCGTGTCGTTTGTGCCCGTGTTCACGTTGCAGGCGCAGGAAGGGCGGCTGTTCAAGCCACTGGCCTTCACGAAGACCTATTCGATGGGCGCGGCGGCGTTGCTCTCCATCACGCTCGCACCCATTCTCATGGGTTTCTTCATTCGCGGCAAAATCCCGAAAGAGGAAAAGAACCCCATCAACCGTTTTCTCACCTGGCTGTATCATCCGGTAATCGATTTCGTCATTAAGCGGCGTTGGCGGGTGGTCATCACCGCCGCGGTGATTGTGGTCTGGGTGTTCTTTCCGTGGAACCGGCTGGTAACCGGCATCTTCCCTGAAGGCCGGGCGCGGGAGGTGGCGCTCAAGGCCGGCGCCTTGTTCCCCTATCAGAATATCGGCTCGGAATTCATGCCGCCGTTGTACGAAGGCGATTTGCTCTACATGCCGACGACGTTTCCCGGCATCTCCCCCACCAAGGCGCGGCAGATCCTCCAGATCACCGACCGCATTATCAAATCATTTCCCGAGGTGAAGACGGTCTTCGGCAAGGCCGGGCGCGCCGAGACCGCCACCGATCCGGCGCCGATGGACATGATTGAAACGACCATCCAGTTAAAGCCGGAGGCGGATTGGCCGGTGGTGGACATCAAGGACGACAATGGCCGCGTCTTTGCACAGCGCCGCCGGACGCCGGATGAACTGGTTGATGCGATGAATGACGCCGTGCAAATCCCCGGCCTCAACAATGCCTGGACGATGCCCATCCGGACGCGCATCGACATGCTTTCCACGGGCATTAAAACCCCCGTGGGCATCAAAGTCGCCGGGCCGGACCTGCACGAACTCGAACGCATCGGCACCGAGATCGAGGCGGTCATGCGCACCGTACCGGGTACCGCCAGCGCGTATGCCGAGCGCGTCAATGGCGGGCGTTATATTGAATTTGAGATCAACCGCGATGCCATCGCGCGTTATGGCCTGACCATCGGCGATGTCCAGGATGTCCTGTCGGTGGCGCTGGGGGGCATGCCGCTCGCGACCACCGTCGAGGGACTCCAACGTTACACCATCAATCTCCGCTACGACCGCGATTTCCGTTCCGATCTGGAATCGCTGAAACACGACATTGTGGTGCCCACGCCGTCCGGCGCGCAGATTCCGTTGGGAGAACTTGCGACGCTCAAAATTGTGGATGGCCCGATGGGCATCAAGACCGAAGGCGCCGTGCCCAACGACTGGATTTATGTCGATATTCGCGGCGTGGACGTGGGCACCTACGTGCAAATGGCCATGCACGCTGTCAATGAATCCATTGCCAAAGGCGCAATCAAGCTGCCGCCCGGCTACAACCTTTTCTGGAGCGGCCAGTACGAATACATGCTGCGCGCCCGGCAACGCCTGATGATTGTCGTGCCGCTGACATTGCTCATCATCCTGCTTATCATTTACCTGAACACGCGGTCGCTCGTCAAAACCGCCATCGTCATGCTGGCCGTGCCGTTCTCGCTCGTCGGCGCGTTCTGGATCATTTACCTGCTGCACTACAACCTCAGCGTGGCCGTGTGGGTGGGCATCATCGCCCTGGCCGGGCTCGATGCGGAAACCGGTGTGGTGATGCTGCTCTATCTCGACCTCGCCTACGACGAATGGAAACAGAAAGGATTGTTGCGTCAGGCTTCGGATTTACGCGACGCGATCTATCACGGCGCCGTCAAACGAGTACGCCCGAAAGCCATGACCGCGTGCGTCATCATCGCCGGTTTGGCGCCAATTTTATGGAGTCACGGCACCGGCGCCGACGTGATGAAACGCATCGCCACGCCGATGGTGGGTGGCGTTGTAACCTCGACGTTGATGGAACTGCTGGTGTATCCGGCGATATTTTTCCTGTGGCGTTCGCGTAATCTCCCTCCAACGTCGCTCCGCGACGTGGATAAATCGGGGGTCTAATCCAAGGTACGAAAACCCCGGCTGCCATCACAGGTCGCTCCGAGACCAAGGCATCGCCTTCGCCAGCCAGGTGGGTTCAAATGGCGAGGCACTGTTTCAATAGTCACATCTTGTTATGTTAAACATCAAAAAATGTTGTATATTGCCACAGGATGCGTTAAGCACTGGCACTGTGATAATCGGAATATGAGGCGGAGGCCGCGAGGTCGTAAACTCGGTGTAATAAATGGTTTACACTGTCTTCGCGTGACCGTAACGGATGATTTTAGGGCTTATGGAACCGACAATGCAACCGGGCGATGAGCATTATCGCGAGGTGGTCGAATTGAAGGCCGCGCTCGACGAGCACGCCATTGTCGCCATCACCGATCCCCAGGGTAAAATCACCTACGCCAACGACAAGTTCTGCAGCATCTCCAAATACCCCCGCGAGGAATTGCTGGGACAGGACCATCGCCTCATCAATTCCGGTTACCATCCCAGGGAGTTCATGCGCGACTTGTGGGCGACGATCTCTCACGGGCAGGTCTGGAAGGGAGAGATCAAGAATAAGGCCAAGGATGGCACGTATTACTGGGTGGACACCACCATCGTGCCGTTTCTCAACGAGCAGGGCAAACCCCGCCAGTACACCGCCATCCGGGCCGACATCACGGCCCGCAAGCAGGCAGAGGAAGCGCTCATTCGCATGGCGGCCATTGTCGAATCGTCGGATGATGCCATCGTCAGCAAGACTTTGGACGGTATCATCACCAGCTGGAACACAGGGGCGGAGCGGATCTTCGGCTATCGGCCGGCGGAAGCGGTGGGTCAACCGATGCTGATGCTTTTCCCGCCGGAACGGGTCAAGGAGGAGGCGGACATTCTGGCCCGCATCGCTCGCGGAGAAAGTGTGGATCATTACGAAACCGTGCGCGTGCGCAAAAACGGAAAACGCATCGAGGTTTCGGTGACCATCTCCCCCCTCCGGGATACCCAGGGCCGGATCATCGGCGCTTCCAAGATCGCCCGCGACATATCGGAACGCCGGGAACTGGAGCTGGCAGTGGCGGTGGCGGCCGAACAGGAACGGGCCCGCATTGCGCGGGAATTGCACGATGGCCTGGGACAACAACTGGGCGGGCTGCGCTTTTTGATGGATGGTCTGTCTCGTGATTTGCAGGCGGCGTACTCGCCCCATGCGGAAACCGCCGGCCAGTTGGCCCGGGAAATCGCCGTCGCGCTAACCCAGGCGCGCACGCTCGCGCACGAACTGTATGCCGTGCCGCCGTCGCCCGACGGGTTGTTGCAGGCGCTGGAAAACCTGGCGGAACGCGTCGCCGGCGAACGCGGAATTACCTGCGAATTTGCGGCCGAAACGGTCGTCCTGGTGCATAATCCGACGGTAGCCAGCCATCTTTACCGGATTGCGCAGGAGGCCGTGCATAATGCCCTGAAACACAGCCGGGCGACACGCATCGATTTGACCCTGGTCCAATTGGACGAAAACGTCGAACTGCGGATAAAAGACAACGGCATGGGGTTGCCTGCCGGTCCCGGCTCCCGCGGTCTGGGCTTGCACACCATGGAGCAACGCGCCCGGCTGATGAGTGGACAATTGTCGGTACGGAATCAACCACTGGGCGGTGTGGAGGTGATCTGTTTGGTGCCCAACGTGGCGCTGGAAACGGCCAAGGCGGCCGGAAAAGCCCCGGGTTGATTGAACTTCAAATCATGAGCGCTAAAAAAGGATCGGCTCCCGGTTCCCGGCGAAAGAAAATTTTGCTCGTGGATGATCACCCGCTGATGCGGCGGGGGCAGGCCGATCTGCTCGAGCGCGAAGCTGACCTTACGGTTTGTGGCGAAGCCGGCACGGCATGCGCGGCCATGGAAGCCATCGAGAAATTGCAACCGGACCTGGTGTTGGTGGACATGGCTTTGCCGGACAAGGACGGGCTCGAACTCATCAAGGACATTCAGGCGTTGCATCCCGGGCTTCCGGTGCTGGCAATGTCCATGCAGGACGAGGCGCTCTACGCGGCGCGGGTTTTGCGGGCCGGCGGGCGGGGTTACGTGATGAAAGGCGATGCGCCCGAACAACTCGCGGCGGCGATCCGCGCGGTGTTGAGCGGCCAGGTGGCGCTCAGCCCGCGCATGTCCGCCAAGCTGCTGGAATCCATGGTTGGCGGGGCTGGACAGACCGGCGAAGGGCCGGAAGCGAAACTGTCGGACCGTGAATTGGAAGTATTGCGATTGTTTGGTGGGGGCTGGAGCACGGAGGAAATAGCCAACCGGCTTCATCTCAGTCCCAAAACGGTGGATGTTCACCGGGCGCATATCAAGGAAAAGCTCGGCTTGAAAACCACGCCGGAATTTCAGCGGTACGCCATCCGCTGGGTATCTGCGCAAGGCGGCCCGGATATGTAGAGGCCTCGGAACGGCGCCGGTAGTCATCGTACTGATTTAGCGGGCGCATAAGCATTTTGCTTATTGCCCGCACACCTTCGAGCCCTATTCACGCATGTCGTTCACCCCAATGGCGGCCAATGGAACGCCGCGGTAATCTGCTTGCATGAATATGGCAAGAATCGGTACAGGGTATAACGAGCAGGTCTCCGGACCTCGGGTCGCTGTCAAAATCACGTCGCCGGCCGGACACTGCCCGATGGATTTCGGTGGTAAGAGTGATGATCCCGCCGCCGCCGCGACCAACAGCCGGTTGGTCGAAGCCTTGGGTGCCTCGACAACCTTCCGTGAATACCAGCGGGCTTTCGGCCAGGCAACGGGCCTGCCGCTGACCTTGCGGGCCGTCGAGGGTTGGCAACTGGCTCATCAGGGCGATCAGCGCCAAAATGGTTTTTGTGCTTTGATGTCAAAAGAGAACCACTCCTGTGCTGCCTGCCTCCGCATGCAACAACGCGTCTGCGAAGGCGTCAACGGCGTCCCCTGCACCCTGCGCTGTCAGTTCGGTCTCAATGAATCGGCGGTCGGGGTGAAAGTCGGCAAGGAAATCGTCGCCTATCTTCAGACCGGCCAGGTTTTCTTCAGGGCGCCGAAACCCGAACAGACCAACCGGGCGCTCGACCAGGTCAAGGCTTTGGGCCTTGAGGTGGATCGGCGGGAAGCCGCGGAGCAGTATAACAAGACCCCGGTCGTCCAGCCGGCCGAATATCAGGGCACCATCCGGCTGCTTCAGTTCTTCGCCGACCAGCTCGGTGTGCTGGCCAATCAAATTCTGTTGCAGCAAAAGGATTCCGAGCCGGCACAGATCACCCGCGCCCGGCAGTACATCGAGGCAAATTCCCACGAAGACCTGTCGCTTACCCTGGTGGCCAAACAAGCCGGGATGAGCTCGTTCTATTTTTGCAAGATGTTCCGGAAGGTCACCGGTGTCCATTTCGCCCGTTACGTCTCCCGCGTGCGGATCGAGAAGGCGAAGAACCTGTTGTTGAATCCGAACTATCGAATCAGCGAGATCGCCTTCGAAATCGGCTTCCAGTCGCTCACCCATTTCAATCGCATCTTCAAAACCATCGCCGGCCAGTCTCCGACAGAATATCGCCGGCAATTGTCCGTCAACCTGGGCGCAAGAAAATGAACAAAAACCCGCAGGTTGCCATGTCCGAGGGGCCACCAGCCCCGAAGCGCAGGGTTTTCGTCGTCGAAGACCATCCGCTGATGCGCCGAAGTATTGTCGAGGCCATATTGCGCGAACCCGACTTCACCGTTTGCGGCCAGGCCGAGGACGCGCTCGACGTGCTGGCGATCGTGGCCACTGAGCCGGACCTCGTTTTGACCGACCTCCACCTCAAATCTTCGAGCGGGCTGGATTTAATCAAGGCCCTGCACACCCGGATGCCGGTGTTGCCGATCGTGGCCACCACCATGTTTGACGTGCGCCGCAATGAACGCCTGGCCCGCGCCGCGGGCGCTGCCGGTTTTATTTCCAAGGAAAATGGACCCGACCGGCTGGTGGCCACCATTCGCGAGGTGCTCAAGAAAAATGGGAAGCGCGCGTCTGGAGATTGAAGAGTCCGGGTTACCCTCCCGGGTCGCGACGCGACCAGAGTTTCACCGCCGCTGACATTGGATTCAAATCATGGAACGAAGCTTGAAATGCGGACCCTTGGAGCATTTTAATTAATCTCGTAGCCGCGAACGTCAGTTCGCGCCATATCGTTCTCCTTTATTCAAATTGCGCCGACTGACGTCGGCAGCTGCACAATTTTGAACAAGCTCTAATCTGCACAGCGCCCGGTGCCGGATTTATTCCTTCGATTTTTCGCCGAGCTTCCGTTCCAGCTCGTTGACGCGGCGGATAAGGTCGGGGAGACGCTGGAAGGCAATCAACTGGCGCTTGGCCTGCTTGTCTGGCTGCGCGGGAATGCCCAGCCAGGTTGCGCCGTCGGGAATGTCGTGCATCACCCCGGACTTCGCCGCGATGGTGACCTGGTTGCCAATTTTTAAATGGCCGGCGATGCCCACCTGCCCGGCAATAACGACGTAACTGCCCAGCTTCACGCTGCCCGCAATGCCCACTTGCGAGATCACAATCGAGCCTTCGCCGATTTCCACGTTGTGCCCAATCTGAACCAGGTTATCAATCTTGGAGCCCTTGCCGATGACCGTCGAGCCGAGCGCACCGCGGTCGATGGCCACGTTCGCGCCGATCTCGACGTCGTCGCCGATGACGACATTGCCGATCTGCGGCACCTTGCGATGAATGCCGCCATCGAGCACGTAACCGAATCCGTCGGAGCCGACCACCGTGCCCGCATGGATGCGCACCCGCGCACCCACTTCCGTGTGCGAATACAGCGTGACGTTCGGAAACAGGTTCACCTCGTCGCCGAGCCTGGAATCGTCACCGACAAAATTGCCCGCCTGGAGGACCGACCGCGCGCCAATCTTTACGCGTTCGCCCACGACGCAATGCGGCCCGATGTGTACGCTGGCGTCCACCTGGGCATTGGGAGCCACCACGGCCGTGGGATGAATTCCGGCGGCGTAGGTGCGCTCGGGAAAAAACAGCGCCATGGCCCGGGCGAAGGCAACGCGGGCATTCGGCACGCGAATCAGGATTTTGCCCGTGGAGGAGAAACGGTGGTCGGCAATGATGGCGGTGGCGGCGCTTTGTTCGGCCCGGGCGAAAAAAACCTCGTTTTCGGCAAAGGTCAGGTCGCCGGCCCGGGCATGTTCGGCGAGGGCAAAGCCCTGGAGGATGACATTGTCGTCACCGACGACTTCGCCTCCGATTTGCCGGGCAATTTCCGCAGCGGTAAAGGGCATAGTTTTGTCCGAATTCATTTTTGGTGGACCGAGCGTCCTCGCGAGCCGGCTCGTCAGTAGCCTCGCCCCACCTAAAGTGAGTCACTCACCATCCTGTTGACTTGCGTGACGGGACTCACTATAAAGGCGCGCGTATCGAGTTCAACCCCTAGTTTGCATGGCCAAAACTCTGCGCGTCGGGCGGATGGAAAACGGCGTGCTGGCGAATGTGGGCAACTGGTGGCCGTCGGGGCACGGCATCGGCTACGAACACACATTCATCCACGTGACCGCGGATTTTGTGAACGGCTGCGTGGAGCGAAAACCGGTCCAGCCGACATTCGAGGACAGTTTGAAAAACCAGCGCGTGCTCGCCGCCGTCGAGGAATCTTCCCAAAAAAGCCGGTGGGTGAAGCTGTGAGGCCAGCCAGTTATTTCAGCCGAGACTGCTGTGTGGGTTCAAATCGATGAAAACAAAATGAGTGCGATTTCCCCCTTTAAAAACGGGCTAAACTGAATTCTAGTTATACAATGTTTTTGAAATTTAATATAGATATGTCCGATTCTATTGTCGATTATTCGATATCAGGTTGCACAATGTTTATTTCATTTAGTATCAATACAATTCAGTTGCGGAAATACTATTACTGTACGTAAATGGAAAAGGCACGATTGAATGAACCGCTTGGTTAAGACTGCCATTGAAGGAACAGCCAAGCAGAGTGTCGCCCACTAATTCAATCGTGCCATCGTCCATTTTCGAGCAATACGGTTAGTATGTCAATAGCGGCAAATTAGGACACCGCCTATTTCCGGGTGTTCTTGCCACAGGCCGTGGATTTCACCTAAGCTGTGTCTTTGAGAAATTGAATCATGCCGCCAACCGCCATTGAAAAAATCATTCCGATGCTCCAGGTGGCCATCGGGCCGGTCATTCTCAT
>Ga0265337_1000352_pt1 | contig 24577 bp, 23 predicted proteins | sample 42122metaG_FD_192441 | JGI IMG/M metagenome (GOLD analysis project Ga0265337, IMG submission 192441) | Rhizosphere microbial communities from Carex aquatilis grown in University of Washington, Seatle, WA, United States - 4-21-22 metaG | ecosystem: Host-associated > Plants > Roots > Rhizosphere >... | reverse complement strand
AACAGCCGGATGCCAATGTTTTCATCTCGCCGTTCAGTGTTTCGAGCGTGCTGCAAATGGTGGCCAACGGCGCGGCCGGGGATACCAGGGCCGAGATGCAACGCGTCTTGAAAACGACCGGTCTGGTGCCGGAAACGCTGGACGCCGCGGTCAGGGATTTGAACCAGTCCTTGAAAGCGCAGACCAATGTGATTTTGAGCCTGGCGAATGCGATCTGGTTCCAGCAGGGCCTGCATCTGAAACCCGGATTCGTCGCCACCAACAGCCGCTTCTTTCAGGCGGAACTGGCTCCGGTGGATTTCCAGAAACCCGAATCGGCGCAAACCATCAACGATTGGGCGGACCGCGAGACGCGCGGCCGGATCAAGGATGTCGTTCGCTGGCCGTTTCCGCCCTTGACGCGGGTGGTGCTGGCGAACGCGATTTATTTCAAAGGCACATGGGACCGGCCTTTTGACAAGCGCGCCACCAAGCCCCGTCCGTTTCATGCGTCCGGCGGCAATGAGAAGCCAGTGCCGGCCATGTCGCAGCGGGGACATTTCAGTTATCAGGAAGGAGAAGATTTTCAAGCCGTCCGGCTGCCTTATGCCGGCGGACGGTTGCAGATGTATTTGTTCCTGCCGGGCACGAATTCCAATCCCGCAAAACTCCTGTCTGGCATGGACAACGATACGTGGCGGGACAAAATTGTGCCTGGCTTTCGCGACCGCGAAGGGACCCTGGCCTTTCCACGGTTCAAACTGGATTACGATGTGGTGCTCAACGATCCATTACAGGCTCTGGGGATGCGACACGCCTTTGATGATGCCGATTTTTCCGCGATGGCGGATGAGCATTTGTTTATCAGCCAGGTGAAACAGAAAAGTTTCGTGGAGGTGAATGAGGAAGGGACGGAGGCGGCGGCGGTCACCACGGTCATGGTAGGGCGCATGGCCATCATGGAACCGATAAAAACTTTTGAAATGATCGTGGACCGGCCGTTTTTCTTTGTCATCGGCGACGGCATGACCCAATCCATCCTGTTCATGGGCGTCGTGCACGATCCAACGGGGCAGAGCGGGGGTGGTTAAAAAACGTCACCAATCCTCAACCTAATAGCCGCCGACGTCAGTCGGCGCACACTTCCATCCTGGATAGTCAGCGCGGACTCACGTCCGCGACTACAGTTGAGGGCGACGTTCGTACCATCAACACCTTTCAACTTGTTTTGACGGGTCACTCTGTTATTCAAAGCGCAGTGAACAACCAATTTCGTCTGGGCGTGCTCGGTTCCGGCAAAGGGTCGAACTTTGCCGCCATTGCCGATGCGGTGGCGGTCGGCAAAATCCCGGCGGAAGTGGCCCTTGTTCTAAGCGACGTTGAGAGCGCGGGCATTCTGACGCTGGCGCGCGACCGGAAAATTCCTGCCCGGTTCATCCCGCCGGGAAAATTTCGCACCAAGCTGGAGGAGGAGGCCGAGCGGGCGTTTGTCGGCGCGTTGCAGTCGGCGAACGTGGATTTAATCGTGCTGGCGGGTTTCATGCGGGTGTTGAAGGGCGATTTTCTGCGCGCGTTCGAAGGCCGCATCGTGAACATCCATCCGTCGCTGTTGCCGTCCTTTCCCGGGCTGGAAGCCTGGAAGCAGGCACTTGACCACGGCGTGAAGGTGACGGGTTGCACGGTGCATTTTGTGGATGCGGGCGTGGATTCCGGTGCCATCATCGGCCAGCAAACCGTGCCAGTGCTCGACCACGACACGCCGGACACGTTGCATCAGCGCATCCACGCGGCAGAGCATGAGTTGTATCCGAAATGCGTGGCAGCGATTGCCGGCGGGGAGATCTCGGTGACGGGGCGAAGGGTGGTTTACAAAAAGCAAATTTAACCACGGATGGACACGGATAAACACGGATTAAAACAAGCAGATATTGACAACGATATGGACTGCGGTGGCAGAGCGCAGCGGCGACACCGCTTTCCGCACGGCCAGTGGCTTCCCAAAGCGGCGTGGCACTTCGCTTCCCGCCGCAGTCCAAAATTTATAGTTGCGGCGCAAGCCGCATTGGCCTTATCCGTGTTCATCTGTGTGCATCCGTGGTAAAAAATGAGAAACGTTTCCATTATTGCCGCAGTTGTGGCTTGCCTGCTGACGGGATGTGTTTCGCACAAGCCAGCCAAGACTGCCAATGGAAGCGCCTCCGCTCCCGGCCAGAAATTCGAGGTTGACGACAACTCTCAGATTGAGGCGGCGGTTTACCACTATCTGCTGGAAAAGCACCCTTGGGGCGACGGTGAGTACGCCGCAATTTTCCTCGAAGGCGACGAGGCCCGGGTGGAGGCATTCATCAAAACAATTCCCCAGCACGTTCCGCCGCTCAAACCGTCCGGCCAGGCGCAACTCGATGCCAACCAGGCGCCGGTCGACAAGGACACCGGAAGGCCGGGTTTGCTTTTGAGCGCAAAAGCCGTGGACCCGACCAATGATGTTTCTGAAGCCATTGGCAATTGGAACGGCGGTCCGGCGACAACCGGGGTATCGGCCTTTGTCCTTCTGAAGATGGACGGCAAGTGGACCATTCAAAGCGTGCAATAGCGCGGCGTTTAAAGCCTGATTGGAAACAGTAGGAGCCGACGTGAGGAGGCTTGCTTCTCGCTGCCAACAGGTGGTTTCTTAAAAAATAAGACTCGTTACCTCGTCTCCTACAAAAAGGGGTGTTTTTCAAACTGCCTCTGGTGTTCGGAAAATCGGCCGGAAAAGAGTAAGGAAAAGAAGAAGATGGTGTTTTGCCGGCGGAGTTGGCAGATTAGTCTGGCTACGCGCGTGAAATCATCGTTGAAACGGTATCTACGTCCATGCGCCGCGGACGATTTGTGAAAGCTATTTGAATGAACAAGAAATTAAGATTCGGTCTGCCGAAAGGCAGTTTGCAGGACGCCACCATCGAAAAAATGGGCAAGGCGGGTTTTAACATCCAGGTCAGCAGCCGCTCCTACGTGCCGTATGTGGATGACGACGAGCTGGAGATCCGGCTGATCCGCGCCCAGGAAATCAGCCGGTACGTCGAGCACGGTTATCTGGACTGCGGCATCACCGGCCACGACTGGATCATCGAGAACGGCTCAAAGGTCCACGAGGTGGGCGAGTTTTTATTCAGCAAGGTGTCACGCCGCCCGGCCCGCTGGGTGTTGTGTGTGCCGGAGAATTCACCGGTGAAATCGGTAAAGGACCTGGAGGGCAAACGCATCGCCACCGAGGTCGTCAATTTGACACGGGCCTACCTGAAGAAAAACGGCGTGAAGGCGGACGTGGAATTTTCCTGGGGCGCGACCGAGGTGAAGGCGCACGAACTGGTGGATGCGATTGTGGAAGTCACCGAGACCGGCTCATCGCTGCGCGCCAACAAACTGCGCATAGTGGACGAACTGCTCAGCTCCACGCCGAGGCTCATCGCCAATCGCACCGCTTGGAAGGATTCCTGGAAGCGGAAGAAGATCGAAACGCTCTCGATGCTGTTGAAAGGCGCCCTGGATGCCGAATCCAAGGTTGGTTTGAAGATGAACATAGCGGAGAAGAACGTCAAAAGCCTGCTTAAGAGTTTGCCGGCCTTGCGCAACCCGACGATTGCCAATCTCAGCCTGAAAGGGTGGGTGGCGGTGGAAACGATCATCGACGAGCATGTCGTACGCGAATTGATTCCCAAGCTGAAGGCCGCCGGGGCGGAAGGCATCATCGAATATCCCCTGAACAAGGTGGTTTATTGAAGGGAACCCTTTGCTTCCGACACGTCCCCGGTGGTTTGCTTCCGGTGAACCGGTGAGGAGTCAAAAGCTGAAACAGGCCCGGAGATACGCACAATTGGGTGCCTGCAATTCCAATTCCGCTGCGTTGCACCCAAAGCAGGCTCCATACTGGCAAAACTGTCCGTAGCCGGCCTCGACATGCATCCGGCTGCCGGTCTGTCCGTCCGCGTTCAGTTTTTTGTCAACCAGCTGAAAACGGTCGAACAGATTGGAACCATTGCTTTTTTCAAAAAGGAAATCGGGTGAAGGACTGATCGTGTTTTGACGATCGAGATTCAAGCCGGTTATCTGGTACTGGATACGGGGAGCCGAAGCGTCACTCAGAGGACTGGCAACCGGATCATCGTGGACCGTTGCGGCCGGCTGGGCGAGTGATTGATCGTAACTGACCAGCGCCAGGGTTAAAGACGATTCCTGTCCAGACACCGGAGTCACGGCCAGGGCCGGAAGGAGAAGAAAGCTGAAGCGAAAAAGTTTTGTCACCCATGGTCGAGCCGACCGGTCGGGATCTTTGGTTCGCTGCATGGCGGATTGCTAGCGGTTTGCGTACCAACTCCAAAATGTCCTGCAAACAGGTGGAATTCAGTTTTTTTGCCCGGTTTGTGTCCAAGAAGTGGCCGCTTTGGCGACAGGGAACCAAATGGAGCGGCCGAACCGGGAGCGGTTGAAATTTCCCTTCCAAACGTAGTTTTCGAAGCGCCGCTGAATTCCTCCAGAATGGTCCACGGATTGTCTTTCCCGGCGGGATAAGCTAGGTTCAGGCGTGCATTTTCGCTTATCCGCCGGTTTCTTCGTGGCCGTGACCTGCATGGGTTTGGGTTCGATTTCCGAGGCGCAACCTGTACCGCAAATCATTCAGCTCATGCCGGCACAGGCATGGCAACGGCTCGAATTTACCATCACCAACGTTCCCGCCGTTTCGAATCCATTCGACCCCGACATCATCCGCCTGGATGCGACCTTCACATTGCTATCGAGCAAAACGGTGACTGTGCCGGCGTTCTGGTATCAGGCTTACCAGCGTTCGCTTTCCGGCGGCTACGAATCCGATGCCCCGTTGGGGCCGCCGGGATGGCGCGTCCGCTTTACCCCGCCGGAAACTGGCAGCTATACGGTTTCTTTGACCATCCTGACCAACGGCCAACCCTCCGGTTCCCCGGTGAACACCAATTTCTTAGCGACGGCAGGTCCGGTTCCAGCGCGATTCGGCTCCGTTGGAATTGCGCCGGGCGCACAATATTTTCAAACTGGTGACGGCCAGCCGTTGCGATTGATTGGCGAGAACGTCTGCTGGCCCGTGAAGGCGGGTACTTATGATTATGACACCTGGTTTCCGGCCATGCAAAATGTCGGCGAAAATTTCGCCCGCATCTGGATGTGCCCGTGGGCCTTTGGCATCGAAGACACCTCGGCATCGTTGAACAATTATCCGCTCCAGCCGGCGTGGCAGTTGGATTACGTGTTGCAACAGGCCGAACAACGCGGAATTTACCTGCTGCTTTGCCTCGATTACCACGGCATGTTTGTCACCCAACCCGATTATTACTGGGGCGGAAACAATTACTGGCCACAGAATCCTTACAATTTTACCAACGGCGGCCCCTGCCTGGTCCAGAACGATTTCTTCACCAATGCCACGGCCATGAAAATCTACCAGAAACGCCTGCGGTATCTCATCGGGCGTTATGGTTACAGCCAGAACCTGCTGGCCTGGGAATTTTTCAACGAGATCGACAACGATTACAGCTTTTTGAACTCCACCAATGTCGCCTCCTGGCATGGCGTGATGGGAGGTTGGATGCATACAAATGATGCTTTCGGACATCTGGTTACGACGAGCCTCGCCAGCAGCAGCGACCGCCCGGAAATCTGGTCGCTGCCGCAGCTCGATTTTGTCTGCTATCATTCCTATGGTGTACCGGGGCCGGCGGCTCAATTTTCCACGGTCGCGCAGTCGTTTCTGCATCGTTATGTCAAACCGGTCCTGGTTGAAGAATTCGGCACCGACTGGCAAGGCTGGAACCGGACCAATGATCCCTACCTGCGCGGCTGGCGCGAAGGCATCTGGGGCGGTGCACTGGGCGGTTCCGTGGGCACCGCCATGTCCTGGTGGTGGGACAGCATTGACCCCGAAAACGACTACCCGATTTATTCAGCGCTCGGTTCTGTTTTGAACCGCACCGGCTGGGGACGCGGCACGTGGACAAACGTCAATTTTCAATCTTCAGGCACGCCGCCGCCATTGGTGGCAAATCCCATTCCCGGTGGCCAGCCGTTCAACGTGCAACTTCCGCTCAGCGGCGTCTGGGGCGGCATGCCCTCCGGCCGCCTGGCGGTACCGAATCCCGATGCGGCCAATTATTCCGCCAGCGCGCTCAACAGCTATTTCCAAAACATGGGGCACCCGGATTTGCGGACGCCGTTTCAACTGAGCGCGTGGTTCACCAACAACGCGCAATTGGTCATGCACCTGAATTCCGTATCCGACGGTTCGACCCTGGTGGTGCTCGCGGACAACGCCCAGCTTTTCCGCACCAATCTGCCCAATCTCGACGGTACCTATGTCGTGGACGGGGAATACAACGCAAACATTTACGTGAGCCTGCCGGCCGGCAATCACATCATCACTATCACCAACGCAGGTGGCGACTGGTTTTATCTTGATTGGGTGGAGCTGGACCAGGTTTTGCCAGCGGCGTATGCCGGCAACTGGCTGCCGACTCCCGATGCCATAGGGTTGAGCGGTTCCCACGAATCACTGTTGTACGTGGTTTCGCCCGGTGCCGCCTTTCCGGTCGGCGCGACTAACGCCACATTGTCGGTACAACATGGGCAGACCGTCATTCTGACCAACTGGCCGGTGGGAAACTTTTTTGCCGAATGGTATAACCCTTCCAATGCGGCCTTTATGGGAGTGTCGAATGCAACAGCGGTGAACGGCGGTCTCACGCTGACGTTGCCGGATTTCCAGGAGGATCTGGCGGCGATCGTTTATCCGCTCTCCCGGCTGGTTTCCATCGGCGTTGACGGTACGCCTGCTTATCTATTCAAGTTCAACTCCGAAACGGGTGGCCGTTATGCCATCGAGGAATCCACCAATCTTCTGACCTGGACGCCGTTTCTGGCGCTGACCAACAGCCTCGGCACCGTGTTTCTGACGGATCCTTCACTCAAAACGAACAGCCGGGAGTTCTTCCGCGCCAGACAGAATTAATAGTGGAAGGCGGCCGGTCGCCGTTGGCCTTGGCCCAAATTTATTTTAAAAATTTGGATTGCTTTAGGCGCGGCTACGCTTCTTCATTAACCCATGGGTTCACTGAAAAAACGCCGCAAGGCAAAAATTAACAAACATAAACGGCGCAAGAAGCTGCGCTTGAACCGTCACAAGAAGCGCACCTGGCAGAAGTAGTTTCGCCCGGCGCACTGTGGCTCATCCGTTCGCGTGCGGTCGCCCACCGCGCCGCCGCGAGCGGTCTTTTTTCGCCGGGCCCGGCGGGGTCGGTACCATGGAAAATCGTTTTGACAGACATTACACCCGCGAGGAAGCGCGCGCGTTGTTGCCCCAGATCCGCAAATGGCTGGAATTGCTCAACCGGCTGCGGAAGGACCTGGAACGTTATGACAAACGGCTCAGCGGCCTGGCCGAGCAGGGGCACGATATCGGCGGCAATACCGTCAACAACTGGATCCGCGCGCTGGCCGACATGCAGGAAGTGCTCGCCGAGTTTCAACGGCGGGAGATTTTCATCAAGGACCTGGAACGCGGCCTGGTGGATTTCCCCGCCATCATCGGCGGCAAGGAGGTTTTTCTCTGCTGGGAACAGGACGAAGACGATGTGGAATTCTGGCATGAACTCGACACCGGCTTTGGCGGCCGTGAACGGCTGTAGCCCGGGACGCCTTCGGCGTTTGCGGCCCAATTCAGGACAATAAAGCCTTCATCCGCGACATTAAAGCCGCTCGTTACGCGACGGCAGGCTTAAATTGCACCGCCGAACTTGCATCCGCCGCATTCACGCACTACCTTTCGCCCGCTTATGGAAAAAGTTGTCATCATCGGTTCGGGGTGCGCCGGTTGGACGGCGGCACTGTACACCGCCCGCGCCAGCCTTTCACCCCTTGTGCTCACCGGCAAACATCCCGGCGGCCTGCTCACGACCACCAGCATCGTGGAAAACTTTCCCGGCTTTCCCGAGGGCGTGGACGGCTTTGAATTGATGACGCGGATGCAAAAACAGGCTGAACGCTTCGGCGCCCGGGCCAGTTTCGGCCTGGTGGAGAAGGTGGATTTCGCCAAACGCCCCTTCACGCTCACGGTGGATGGTGAAAAGGTGGAGGCGGAGACCGTCATCATTGCCACCGGCGCCAGCCACAAACATCTCGGTGTGCCCGGGGAAGATTTGCTCGAAACCAAGGGGGTGACCTATTGCGCCACCTGCGACGGCGCACTGCCGGTTTTTCGCAACCAGCCGCTCGTCGTGGTCGGCGGCGGCGATTCCGCCTGCGAAGAGGCGATGTACCTGACGCGCTTCGGCTCGGCCATTCATCTCGTCCACCGGCGCGACAGCTTGCGGGCCTCCAAAATCATGGCCGAACGCACGCTCGCGAACCCGAAAATCAAACCCATCTGGGATTCCGCCGTTACCGAGGTCCTCGACGTGAAACAGGACAAGGTGACTGCGGTGAAGTTGAAAAATCTCAAGACCGGCGCGGAATCTGTTTTGAACTGCGCGGGCGTGTTTGTGGCCATCGGGCACGGGCCGAACACGGAAATCTTCAAGGGCCAGATCGAAACGGGGGAGAACGGTTATATCATCCCCCAAAAAGGCACGATGACGAACGTGCCGGGTGTGTTTGTGGCCGGCGACTGCGCGGATCATGTGTATCGCCAGGCCATCACCGCGGCCGGCGCGGGTTGTGCGGCAGCCATTGATGCAGAACGGTTTCTGGCCACGCAAAATCACTAAGGTCGCTGGACAAAAAATGGCGTGGGTTTGGCAATTTCATCTCTGAATTCTTCATTGACGCTTGGGCGCGTCCCGGTAAGATTTTGCCGTTGGTCGGAATAAGGAATTTAATCCGCGGAAATAAAAAATATGGCAGTAAAAGTTGCAATTAACGGGTTCGGCCGCATTGGACGTCTGGTGTTCCGGGCGTTGGTCGAACAAGGCTTGGTGGGCAAGGACATCGAAGTGGTGGCTGTCGGCGATATCGTCCCGGCGGACAACCTGGCGTACCTGCTCAAATACGATTCCATCCAGGGCCGCTTCAACGGCACGGTTGACTCGAAGAAGTCGGCCGCCGACAAGCCCGAGGATGACATTCTCATCGTCAACGGCAAGGACATCAAGGTCGTCAGCGCCAAGTCGCCCGCGGAACTTCCGTGGAAGGCGCTGGGCGTTGATCTGGTGATTGAATCCACCGGCCTGTTCACCGATGTGGAGAAGGCCCAGGGCCATATCACCGCTGGTGCCAAGAAGGTCATCATTTCCGCCCCGGCCAAGGGCGATTGCCTCACGGTCGTCATGGGCGTGAACGAGGGTAAGTATGACCCGGCCAAGAACCACATCGTCTCCAACGCTTCCTGCACCACGAACTGCCTCGCGCCCGTCGTTCACGTGCTGCTCAAGGAAGGTTTCGGCATCGACGAAGGCTTGATGACGACGGTGCACAGCTACACCGCGACCCAAAAGACCGTGGACGGCCCCAGCAAGAAGGACTGGAAGGGCGGTCGCAGCGCGGCCCTCAATCTGATTCCGTCCACCACTGGCGCCGCGAAAGCGGTGGCGCTCGTTTGTCCCGAAGTGAAGGGCAAACTGACCGGCATGGCGTTCCGCGTGCCGACCCCGACCGTTTCCGTCGTGGACCTCACGGTGAAAACGGTGAAGGAAACCAGCTATGCGGAAATTTCCGCGGCCATGAAGAAAGCCAGCGAGACCTACCTCAAAGGTATTCTCGGCTACACCAATGATGAGGTGGTCAGTTCCGATTTCATCCATTGCCAGCTCTCTTCGATCTTTGATGCGGGTTCGGGCATTGAACTGAACAAAAAATTCTTCAAGCTCATCAGCTGGTACGACAACGAATGGGGTTACAGCTGTCGCGTCGGCGACCTCGTCAAGTTGATGATCAGCAAAGGGGTTTGATCCCGGTTGAAAATTCAAAACGGCGATCGGGAAACCGGTCGCCGTTTTTCGCTTTTGCCGGCTTCACGCTGCGGGGCCTGATGAAGAATCGGCTGATGACGCCGGTTCTCTTCTCCTGCCGATGAGGCATGCACGCCTGAGCCCTCCTGAAAATGTGAATAACTTATAATCGACCGTGACTGACATAAATGTACAGTAAGCGTTAATCAGAAAGAAGACTTGGAAAGACGTTTATGAAAAAGTTCGTCGTGGTTATTTCATTATTCACCTCCCTGGCGGCCTTGCCTGCTTTCGGGCAGGGATATGGGTTTTTTGGATCGTTTCCGCATTCGGTTTGGGACGGCTTTACCACTCCAGGCCTGTCTGTGGCCAGCACACACGTTAACCTGGCTTTCTTGTGGGGGCCAAATGGCGATGTCCCGATGGTGGAAAGCATCCTGAATGGAGTGCCCACCAATTCAACCATACTCAATTCCACATGGTCAGTTGCCGCAGCATGGACTGACATTCTCAACGATCCGAATTTTACTTTTGGAGTCGATAACAACACCAGCGCCATGGCGGTGGCCCATTCAGCGCCAACCGGCGGGTTTTCCTATGATGGTAGCGCTGCTTTTCCAATAACAGGCACCACCATCGGGAACGCTTATACACTCTTTGTCATCGGCTGGGATGCCAGCTACTCGACCCCGCAATCGGCGGCTGCGAACGGCGCGGCGGTGGGTTGGTCACAACCTTTTAACTACACCGTTGTGAGCCAGATCACGCCTCCGAATACATTGTCCGTTGTTCCCTTCGGGGTTGCCGGTGTCCCAGAACCCGGCGTATGGGTGTTGATGGGTTTTGGGGGGCTGCCCTTCTTGTTCTTCCGACAGCGAAAATAGTTGCGTGGCTGTGGGCTCAGGCTCGCAATATCCATGATTTAACTCCGGTTGAAAAATTCGAAACCACGGCCTGGCAACCAGCCGCCGTTTTTTTTACCATGCTGGGCTGGCCCGTTCATGAACAGGAATGGCTGGTCATGGGGAGTCCGGGGCAGTCGGGTTGTTTGTTGCCGGGCCGGCGGCGGTTCTTATTTTCCGTTCCACCTCGGACAGCCAGCGGGCGTTCTCAGCGTTCGGTGCAATCCGGTTCAGTTGCAACATGATATCACGGGCGGCCGGATAATTTTCGGTCTGCCAATCCAGTTTGAAATAAAGTTGCAGCACGACCGGACTGTCATGGGTGAGATGGGCGGCTTTCTCCAGTGCCGAACCCGCCAGGTCCGTGCGGTTTGCCGCGAGTGCCGCCCGGCCAAGATTCAGCCAGCGGTCCAGGTTTTCTGGCTGGGCTTGCGCCGCGCTTTCGAGCAGGGGCAGGGCTTTTTCCGGCTTGCCCGTGGCGGCCAGACAGATCCCGTAAGTGGAAAGAATCTCCTGATTGGTGGGAAAGAGCCGGTTCGCCTCGGCCATGAGGCTGACCACATAGCCGCTGGCCTCCGGATTCACGGATTCCGGGACGGAAAGTGTGCTGCCGGTTTGATCGCCGGAAAAAAAACGCTCGACGCTGGGCAGGTGAAGGATCGCCGCGACGGCATTATTTTCAACCCGCTGGGTTTTAGGACCCTCTTGGGCGCTGCGCACAAACAAGCTGATCGGATCCCGCCAGATCCAGGAGCGATTCCACGCCGTGATCGCCCACAGCAAAACGAGGGTGTAAGCTGCGAACCGGACCAGGGCCGGTCGGGGAGAGATCGCCGCGATGGCTGTTAGCGCCATCAACCAGCCGATCAATGGCAGATACAGAAACCGTTCCGCCATATACTGCATCATGGGCAGCAGGTTGGAGACGGGGAGCAGGAACAGCCCGGTCCAGAGCAGGCCAAATCCAAGCAAGGCCAGCTTGCGGCTGCGCCCGGCGGCAAACCCAACCGCCATGAGCGCCGCTAACAAGACCAGGCCGCCCCAGACCGCTCCCGACCAGAAGGCCCAACCTCCGGACAGATAACTGTAATCTATAAAAAAGGGCGGCACGCCCCAGAGCAACCGGAAGTATTTGGGCACGACAGGAAGCATGTCGATCAATGTTTGTCCATAGGTCCCGGAAATGGGTTCGGTCTGGCTGCTCCGTCCGATCACCAGATGCCGATGCAACAGGTAAACCACCGCCACCGCAAAGAACGGGGCGGCGCGCCGGGCGCTTTCCTCCCAGGGCAGACGCTGGATTTTTAAAAACAGTACGAATGGAATGGCAGCGAAGGGCACGGCGGATTCCTTCGAATAAACCGCCAGGGTGAAAAAAAGGAGTCCCCGCCAGCGCGCCGCCCGGTTTTCTGGCGGTTGCAGAAGTTCCCGCAACGACGCCAGCACAAAAAAGGTTGCCAGAATATCGTCCAGCGATTTTGCCCAGCAAACCACCTCGGAAACCACCGGATGCACGACAAAGGCCAGTGCGGCCCAAAGCGACCACCAGTGGACCTGTTCCCGGGTCAACTGTCGGGCGAATTGTGGGAGCAAAAATGTCAGCGTTGTGAACAGCATCATCGCCGTGGCTCCATGCCACAGCACGTTCGCCAGGTGATAAATCCACGGCTGCGGAACCTCCCGGCCTCCCAAAAAATGAAGCACGGCATAGTGCGCCGTGCGGATCGGCCGGAAAACCCTGAAATCACCCGACCGTGTGGCCTGGGCGTCGAGGCGATAAAACATTTCAGGAATGTGACGGAGCGAATGGACACTGGGCAGGTTCTGGATAAAGAATTCGTCGTCCCAGACGAAATCGAACGTGACCGTGTGTCCCCAAATCAGCAGGGTGACAAGCCCCAGCAGGAGGTAAGGCGGCCATTTTTTGGCAAAAAAATCCATTGATTTCCGATTTGCTGCCGAACCGACAACGGCAACAAATCTGCCGGAACATCCTTTACCGGACGGGTATCACTGGGCAAGCAGACTTTTAGTGAACGGTCCGGGTTTGCGGCTCTTTTTCTATCACCTTTTCCTTTTCCAGCTTCTCCAGTTTGGGCGCGATCACCACCTGGCAATAGCCGTAATTGACATTGTTGTCGTAAAATTCCTGGTGATGGTCTTCGGCCTTGTAAAATTTCGTGAACGGCGCAATTTCGGTGACGATGGGATGCTTGAAAATCTTCTGCGCCGCCGCTTTTGATTTCTCCGCCGCCACCTTTTGGGCGTCACCGTGATAAAGAATCACGGAGCGGTATTGGGTGCCCACGTCCGCGCCCTGTTGGTTCAACGTGGTGGGATTGTGGGCCTGCCAGAAAACGTCGAGCAGCTTTTCGTATGAGATTTTGGCCGGGTCAAATTCAATCTGGGTGACCTCGGCGTGGCCGGTGGCGCCGGTGCAGACCTGTTCGTAGGTGGGACTGGCGGTTTGGCCGCCGGCATATCCGCTGGCCACGGATTTGACTCCCGGCAACCGCTCAAAGACCGCCTCCATGCACCAAAAACATCCGCCACCAAAAGTTGCGAGTTCGGTTTTGTTTGTATTCATATCCTTGACCGGTTGGGCCGGCGCCGACAGGTTCCATGCGCCGGCCGCCAGCAAACAGCAAATCAGGTGTTTCATTTTAAGCCTGCAAATTCATTCCTTTTCCGGCTCGTCCAGGTGCTCGCCGGGCGGGAGACCGGCGTATTTTTCAAAATGCTCCGGGCGCAGCGGTTCGGAAATCGCATGTTCGCCGCCCAGCCATTTGCCCAGGTCGATCAACTTGCAGCGATGCGAACAAAACGGGCCATACTTCCCGGCAAACCAGTCACCCCTTCTTTTGCAGGTTGGACAAACAACCCTGGTACCGCGTTCATTCATCCGTCATTTGGCGACCAACACCTGGTTTGTCGACATCAAGGAAATGTAGTCTTCGAGAATCAATTCGGTTTCATCCAGCATCGGGTCAACCGAGGATACTTTCGGCGATGGCATATCAGGGACGGTGGTGGTGCTGGTTCCGCCGGGGGCGGTGCTCGGACCTGCCGGCGGATGGCTTGACGCCACACTTAAATTGTTGGTTTCTCCCAGCGGCGGTGGCAGACCCGGGTCGCCGGCGTTTTCCACGGTCAGTTCATAAATTGTCACGTTCGGAGACTTGCGTGCAGCCCGTTCGGCATCGCGCTGCTTTTGACGGGTGTCAGACGCCTGTCGTTCCTCCACTCGTTCGCGTTCGTTCAGCGAAGCGGTCTTGTCGGCCTGCCGTTTTTGGAATTCATCGATGTCCTGGCGGATATAAATGAATTCCTGGTTCGTGGCCAGGCGCGCCGTCGAACGCTGGCGCAAGGCGTCCAGGCAGGGTTGCACCAGGTTCAAACGGGAGTAATTCACCGGTTTGATGGTGTCCCAGGGCAACGGGTTATCGAGCGAGGATTCGCCGAATTGAGCCATGTAATTCAATATGTCGGGCAGCACGATATCCGACATCACGCCCTTGAATTGGGTCGAAGCGCCGCTGACGCGGTAGAATTTGCGAATGGTGATTTTGGCCGTGCCGGGATCATTGGTGGCGGACACATTCGCTGGCCAGACAAACGGGCGCAGCGGATTCAAATTCTGCACCGTGCCCTTGCCGAAGGTGGAAATGTCGCCCACCACGAGCGCCCGCCCGTAATCCTGCAACGCGGCCGCGACGATTTCCGACGCCGACGCGCTGGCGCGGTTGGCCAGCACCACCAGCGGGCCGTCGTATAGCACGGAGGAATCGGTGTCGCTGTCCACGGTCACCTGGCCTTCCGGTGAACGGGCCAGCACCACCGGGCCGGCCTTGATGAAGAGACCGGTAAATTTGACGGCCTCTTCAAGCGAACCGCCGGGGTTGTTGCGCAAATCAAGAATGATGCCGCTGACCTTTTCCGATTTGAGTTTCTTGATCAGTCGCGCGACGTCCACGGTGGTGTATTTGGCCTCCGAATGGTTGGCGTTGCCCGGCATATCAATCGGCGCGTAAAACGACGGCAAATCGATGATGCCAATGCGGTTCGTGCCGCCATGCCCGTCGGGGGATTCGATGAGTTGGGCCTTGGCTTCCTGGTCTTCAAGTTTGATTTCATCCCGGACCAGGGTCGCCATCCGTCGGGCGGCGCGGTCTTCCGCCGGGCTGATCATGAGACGCACTTGCGACCCTTTGGAGCCGCGAATCAACTGGACCACCCGGCTAAGTTCCATGTCCACCACGTCCACAAACGGTTGGTTGCCCTGGGCGACGGCGATGATGCGGTCTTTTTCATGGATTTGTTTGCCTTTCTCCGCCGGGCCTCCGTGGACCAGGGCGCTGACCGTGCAATAACCATCGTCCTCGCTCAGTTGGGCCCCGATGCCGAAGAGCGACAGGCTCATGCTGATGGAAAAATCCTGCGCGTGCTCGGTGTTGAAATAATCCGAATGCGGATCGTATGCGTGCGCCAGGGCGTTGAGATAGGCCTGCAATACGTCGGTGCTGTCCCAGTTCGTCACCATGCGCAGGTTCCAGCGATAATGCCGCATTAACGTGGCGGCGATTTCATCGGTGGCGGATTTCGTCAGCGGCAGGATCACGCCGCTGTTGGTGGGCGAAATTTCCCGGCTGAGTTTTTCCTGCAAATACTCGTAACGCAACCGTTCCAGCCAGAGTTGCCTGGCCTCGTCGAGGTTTTTGGGATACGGCGAATGGCGGCGGTCCAACAGGATGTGGTCATCGGCGGTGAATTTGAATTTATCTTCCCGCAACAGTTCGTTCACATAATCGGCATGCTGGCGGATGCGCTGCAAGTAGCGGTCATAAACGGCATAAGCGGGTGCCAGGTTGGCGAGGCGGTCGGTGCGGATGGTATAGGTGTCAAGGTTAGTCCGATAGAAGGCGAACTCGGCCAGGTCGGGCTGCAGGAAGTTTTCATGGCGCGGATCCAGTTCGTCCACATAAGTGTCGAAAAACCGGGCGGAAACATTCTTGTCCAGGAGTTGCTGCGAGTAATGAAATTCCTCCAGCAATCGCGCGGTGACATAGGTGATCTGCGCATCATTCGGTCCCGGCTGCAAAACCAGATTGGTGGCCAGGGTCGCCGCCGGTGGAAGCTCGGACTGCACTGCCGGTGGCGGCGAGCTTTTGTTCATGGTGCAACCGGGCATCCCGATCATCCCGGCCAGGCCGGCGATGACGGCACAGGCCAGGACATTTAATTTAAAACGACTCATTGGAATAAGCACAGCTTTGACCCAAGGTAAGCCAATTCGTTCAGCAAGGGAAACTTTTTGCGCTCATATCCGGGATTTAAAAAATGGGGCTTGACGGACTTATGGTAGTCCGCTTGATTCGCAATGTCCGCTTGACGCGGAAGGGGTGGGTTGATTTGTCCGGGCGTACCGCCACCGGGACAGCCGAAGCAATCCCAATTGCCCCGCCACTACGCACAAAACAAAATTGCATTTTCTATTCGAATGTGGATAATGCGCGCTTACAAATAAAACTATGAAAAACATTATTTTCGCAGCGATGGTTTCCCTTGGCGTCGCCAGCCTGGCCGGTTGCGCTTCTCACGGACAAACGAAGGCCGCCGCCTCTCCGGCAAATGTGACCGCGGCGGGGGGTACGAATGAATTGAGTGACCTGAAGGAACGGCGCAGCTATGCCATCGGCATGTCGCTTGGCCATACCTTTCAGACGCAAGGTGTCGAGGTGGATCCCAAAACAGTAGTTCGCGGTTTGACGGACCTGGAATCGGGGGGCACAACGCTGTTAACGGTGGAGCAGATGCGTGATGTGATAACCGAATATCAAAAGGAACTATCCGTCAAAAGGCAGCAATTTTTTGCGGCCATTGGGATTACCAACAAGCAGGTCGGCGAGGCGTTTCTGGCCACGAATAAAAACAGCCCCGGCGTCATAACCCTGCCTGACGGCCTGCAATATACTGTCCTTACCAACGGCAATGGCGAGCTGCCTGGTTCCAATGACGTCGTGACGGTAAATTATCGTGGAATGTTGCTGGATGGCTCGGAATTCGACAGTTCTTACAAGCGTGGCCACTCGGCGCAGTTTCCCGTTGGCAATGTGATTCATGGCTGGACGGAAGCCCTCCTGCAGATGAGTGTCGGATCAAAGTGGAAACTGTTCGTCCCGGCGGATCTCGCCTATGGTGAACAAAACCGGCCCGGCATCCCGCCTAATTCGCTTTTAATATTTGAAGTGGAACTGCTGGCCACCGACCATCCCAAGCCGCCGGCTCCGATCACCAGCGATATCGTCAAGGTTCCTTCGCTCGAGGAAATGCAAAAGGGCGCCAAAATCGAAGTCATCAAATCTGAGGATGCCGCCAAAGCGCAGGCGGCCCAGACGAATGTCCCCCCGAAATAGCTTCGAGGCTTGAACATTCAGTCGGTGATGGTGTCAATAGTTTGACCAAAACTATGAGACATTTTAGCCGCTCCTTTGTTGGATTTTTCTCGGGGATGCTGGGCGCCCTGGCCTTGATCGCTTTTTTTCACCCCACTTTGTGGGGCAAGGGAACCGAGCTGACGGTCAAGGTCGAGTCCACGCCCGTCAATCGTGATGCCAAGCTGGGAGCCAGCCTGGCGCCCGTCGTTAAAAAGGCCGCGCCCAGCGTCGTCAACATTTATTCCACCCACATCGTCCACCTGCGCTCCATGCGCAATCCGATGTTCAATGACCCGGTTTTCCGGCAGTTTTTTGGCGACCGGATTCCGGATGACAGTCGCGAACGGACCCATCGCGAACGCGCCCTCGGTTCCGGTGTTATTGTCTCACCCGACGGTTATATTTTAACCGCCAATCACGTGGTGGAAGGAGCCGATGAAATCAAGGTTTCCCTGGGTGAAAACAAAAGGGAATTCGCTGCCAAAGTCATCGGCACCGACCCGCCGACGGATGTAGCCGTCTTGAAAATTGACGCGAAAGATTTGCCTGCCATTTCGCTTGCCGACAGTGACCAGTTGGAGATTGGCGATATCGTGCTGGCCATTGGCAATCCTTACGGCCTGAGCCAGACCGTGACGATGGGGATTGTCAGCGCGCTGGGCCGTAATGGACTGCGCGGCTTCAACCAGTATCAAGACTTCATCCAGACCGACGCAGCGATCAATCCCGGCAATTCCGGCGGCGCGCTCGTTGATGCGGAGGGCCGGCTGGTTGGAATCAACACGGCCATCATCAGTCCGAGTGGCGGCAATCAGGGCATCGGTTTTGCCGTGCCGGTCAACCTGGCGCGCCATGTCATGGAGCGGCTCCTTTCCGGAGGCAAGGTCACTCGGGGTTATCTGGGCATCCTGCCCCAGGACATCACGCCAAACCTGGCCAAGTCATTTGATTTGCCGGACCAGAACGGCGCCCTGGTTGGCAATGTTTATCCCGGCACCCCGGCGGATAAGGGTGGCATCAAACCCGGCGACGTCATCCTTGCTTTCAATGGCAAGGATGTTGCGGATGCGCAGAGCCTGATGTTGGCGGTTTCCGAATGTTCGCCCGGGAGTCCGGCCACGGTCAAATTGCTTCGCAAAGGGGAGACCAAAACCTTCACCCTCAATCTGGCCGAGTTGCCGGTCAGGATGTCGCAGACACAAAACGACCAGAATGATTCCGATTCCGGCAATTCGACGGAGGCCGACGCCCTGGATGGCGTAACGGTGGCGGATTTGGACAGCGATCTGCGGCAGCAGCTCAAAGCGAATGCCCTTCAAGGCGCGCTGGTCGCGAATGTGGAACCGGAATCCAACGCTGCCGAGGCCGGGCTGCAACGCGGTGATGTCATTGTGGAAATCAATTATCAGCCGGTAAACAACGCGGCTGACGCCGTCAGGCTCGGCCGCCAGGCCAAGGGAGACCAGATCCTGCTCAAGGTCTGGCATCGCGATGGCGATCTGGCCGGCACCCATTTTCTCAGCGTGGACAATACAAAGGGACAATAGGGCCATAACCCGGCCGCCCGCAAAATTTTGACAAAATCCCCGTGACGGGCACATTCTTCCGGGAATTGCCGGGGTTACGGCAATGACCTATGTCCGTTGAATATAAAGATTATTACGAAAGCCTCGGCGTGTCCCGCACGGCGAGCGACGAGGAAATCAAAAAGTCCTTCCGCAAACTGGCGCGCCAATATCATCCCGACGTCGCCAAGGACAAAAAGAAGGCCGAGGAAAAATTCAAGGAAATCAATGAGGCCTACGAGGTTCTCGGCGACCCGGCCAAGCGTAAAAAATACGACGAACTCGGTGCCAACTGGAAGTCCGGCGCGGATTTTCGGCCGCCGCCCGACTGGGGACAGTTTGCCGGCCGGCAAAACTCCCGCGGGCGCGGGCCCGCGGGCGTGGATTTCGAAACCCATTTTGGCGGCACCGGTTTCAGTGATTTCTTCGAGCAGCTGTTTGGTTCCCGGATGCGGGGCGGCACGGGTGGTTTTGGTGCCACGGATTCTTCGGACGGGGAATTTGTCGGACGAGGACGGGACGTGGAAGGCGACATCATGGTCACCCTTGAGGAGGCGGCGCGCGGCTCGATCCGCCCTGTCAGTGTGCAGCACGGCTCGCGCACGGAAACCCACCAGGTCAAAATTCCTGCCGGTGTCGCTGAAGGCCAGCGATTGCGTATTACGGGGCGGGGAGAGCACGGCTCAGGCGGCGGTGCCGCGGGCGACTTGTACCTGCGCGTCCGCCTGGCCAAACACCCGGATTTTGAAGTCGAAGACCATCACTTGATTTACGAAGCCGAGTTGGCGCCGTGGGAAGCCGCCCTCGGAGCGGAGATCTCCGTGCCGACGCTGGCCGGCCGGGTGAACATCCGGATTCCGGCCGGGACGCAGAACGGCCAAAAACTCCGCGTGCGCGGGCGCGGGCTGCCGCCGTCCGGCGATTTGCTGGTCATCGCCAAAATTGTCGTTCCGTCAAAACTGTCCGAAGCGGAGAAAAAGCTATGGGAGCAGCTCAGGCGCGAATCGACCTTCAATCCCCGGGATTGAATCCAGCGCGCCAAGGCCATGAAAACCATTCTCATCACGGGTGCAACCCGCGGTTTGGGCCGTGCGATGACAGCTGAGTTCATCCGTTTGGGGCACACCGTCGTTGGCTGCGGCCGTTCGGACCGGGAAATCGCGGAATTGAGGAAGGAGTTTCCACGACCGAACCATTTTTCCGGGGTGGACGTGGCTGCCGATGAGCAGGTGGCGGCCTGGGCCGAAAATATTCTGGCATCCCATGGCGCGCCTGATTTCTTGCTGAACAACGCGGGATTGATCAACCGCAATGCGCCGCTCTGGGAAATCGGCGCCGCCGAATTTTCGCAGGTTGTTGACGTGAATCTGAAAGGAACGGCGAACGTGATCCGCCATTTTGTTCCCGCCATGGTCGCGCGCCGGACCGGCGTCGTGGTAAATTTCAGTTCCGGCTGGGGACGCTCGGTCAGCGCGGAGGTCGCGCCGTACTGCGCGACGAAATGGGCAATCGAAGGCCTCACGCAGGCGCTGGCGCAGGAATTGCCTCCGGGCATGGCTGCCGTGCCGCTGAATCCGGGCATCATTGCTACGGACATGCTCCGCAGTTGTTTCGGTGGCTCGGCTTCCGGTTATCCTTCACCGATGGAATGGGCTAAAATCGCCGTGCCGTTTCTGTTGAAACTTGGGCCCGCGGACAACGGCTGTTCGCTGACCGTGCCCGTCCGTGGTGCGAGTGATTGAAATTTCAAGTGTCTGTGCGGGTGCCCTTGACCCCGATGGTAATCACATTTAGGCTGAATCAATGGCGAACACTCCGCAAAAGAAAAAGCGCAAGGCAATCCTGCTGGGCGTCGGATTGGATTCCGATGGCCACAAACGGCTGACCACCGGGCCGAATTTTGCGCTGGTCGGCGGCACGGAAAGCACGCACGAGCAAATGACCGAGAAGGCCATCAAAATCAACGAAAAGCTCAAGGCGCGCGGCAAAAAACTTGAAACCGTCAGCCACGAGGAATTCGCCGACATTGCCGGCGAAGTCGGCCTCAAGTCCGTCAAGCCGCGTTCAGACTGAACCGAAATATTTCTCCACGGCCGCGCGGGATTTTTCCGGCGTTTCATGCAGGACCGACTGCCAGCCCCGCGCCACCCCTCCCGCCACATTTTCCGGGCGGTCATCCAGGTAAAGAATATCCGCACCGTGCTGTCCGGTCAGTTTCTCCAAAGCCTCGTATATTTTTGTTTGCGGTTTCATCGCTCCTACTTCGTAGGAATAAATATAACCGTCGAAATTGGCAAAGAATGGAAAATTCCGGCGGACGTGCTCGATGGCCAGATCGTTCGTATTGGAAAAAATCCAGGTCGGGATGCCACGCCGCCGCAGCCCGGCGTGCAGTTCAATCATCTCCGGCATCGCCGTGAAAATATTCGCAAACAGCGTCCCGAATTCACCGAGGTTGCCGTCAAAACCCGTGGCCTCCCGCACCCGTTCGTAAAATTCCGCGCGCGTCAGCCGGCCGGATTCATAATCGACAATGAAACGCGATTGCTCGATCAGCCCCTGGACTTCGGCCGCGGATTTCCGGCTGCGGGCGGCAATGCGCCGGGCGGCAATCGAGAAATCGAAATCCACCAGCACCTTGCCAAGATCAAAAACTGCAATCGCCGGCTGGTTCATGTCATTTCCCGCCGCCCTTCCAGCGCCCGGCTCAAGGTCAATTCATCGGCAAATTCCAGTCCGCTGCCGGCCGGCAGGCCATAGGCGATGCGGGAAATCTTCAACCCCGGACGCGCCAGCCGTTTGGCCAGATAATAACTCGTCGCATCGCCTTCCACGTTCATGCTCAGGGCAATGACCACTTCCTTGACGGGCTCCTGTGTCAGGCGTTTTTCCAGGCCGGCTATCCGCAGATCCTCCGGCTCCACTCCGTCGAGCGGGGAAATGGTTCCGCCCAGCACGTGGAATCGGCCGCGATAGGTGCCCGATTTTTCGATGCTCAAAATGTCCACCGCCCGCTCGACCACGCACAACAACGAGGCATCGCGCCGGGAATCCGTGCAAAGCGGGCAGGGTGACTGTTCCGTCAGGGCGCCACAGGTGGTGCAGAACTGGATTTTTTCCCGTACTTCAAGAATGGTGTCGGCCAGCTGCTTTACGGCCGCGGAATCGGCCTGGACGAGATGCAGGGCCAGCCGTTCGGCGGAACGCGGCCCGACCCCGGGAAGTTTGGCCAGGGCGGCAATCAAGGCGTTGATGGAATCGGGAAGCATAAGCCAAAGGAAGAATGAAGAATTATGAATGCAGAAATAAAATTGCCGCGCTTCGCACAAAACGGGATTTCTTCATTCTGCTTTCTGCCTTCTTCATTTCATCCCATCCCCGGCAGGCTCAGCCCGGCGGTGATTTTTCCCATCTCGGTGTTGGAAATGTCCTTGGCCTGGCTCAACGCCTGGTTGGCGGCGGTCAGGATCATGTCTTCGAGCAACTGCGCGTCGGATGGATTGAGCGCCTGGGGATCGATTTTTATGGACGCAATGCTGCCGTCACATTTGGCGATGACCTTGACCGCGCCGCCGCCGCTGGTGGCCTCGACGGTGCGTGCCGCGAGCTGGGCCTGCACCTGTTCCATTTGTTGCTGCATTCGCGCCGCCTGTTTCATCAATTTTCCAATGCCGGACATATTAAGAAATGGTAAGTTGAGGGTTGAGGTTTGGGCAAATCATTACGCGCGGACCTCGATGATCTGGCCCTTGAAAATTTCCAGGGCTTTTTGGATCAATGGGTCGTTCTTGAAATCGTTCTTGTTGAAGGCCACGGGGGCGATCTTTTCCTTTGCCGGCGTCGTGGGGGCCGTGGCCGCCGATTTGGCAACAACCGGCGCCGGTGCCGCCGGAGTGCTGGTGACAGCAACCGGTGCCGCCGGTTTGACGGCTCCAACCGGCGTTTCGGCCTTGATGAATTTTATCTGGGCATTGGCGTGCCCCAGCTCGGCCAGTTTGGTTTGCAGCAAGGTGTGGTTGCGGGCATTGTCCACCAGCCCAAGATGATCCTCAAATTCCGGGTCGAAACCGATGGTCAGGATTCCCTTGTCAAAAGAAACCGGGTGGGCGTCCACCAGATAACTTCGCGTAAACGGACTGACCCGGCCTACGGCTTCGATGAGCGCCGTCCACAGTCCAGCCAGATCGCCGGCGGCGGGCACGGCGAACGCGGCTGCGACCGGCGCAACGGGGATGATTGTCGCCTGATGAGGACTGCTGGGTTTTGCCGCCGACCGGGTTGCCGGCGCCGCGGCGGACGTACTGGCCGCTGGCACTGCCGCCAGGCTGCCTTGACCGCCGCGCAACTGGTTGAGTTGCTTCAGTACGGAGTCAAGGCTTACCGCCTTGCTCGCTTCGATGGCCTTGAGCAAGGTGACTTCCACTAGGATTTTTTTTGAAGCTGTGTCGCGGAGACGCAGCTCGGCTTCGGTGAGCGCTTCCAGAATCCGCGTGAGGGACCCGGTATTGGCCAGTGGAGATTGTTCCTTGAGCGCGGCCGTTTCCACCTCGGAAACCTCGAGCAAATTCAAATCCCCGCGTGATACCTGGAAAATAAGCAGATTGCGGAAATGATTGAGCAGGTCCGCCAGCAGCCGGCCCAGGTCCTTGCCGCTTTGCGCCAGATCATTCAACAGGCCCAGGGCGGACGAGATATCGCCCGCGAGCACCGCCTGGCTCAAACCGAGCACCTGGCTTTGGGCCGCGAGGCCGAACATGGACAGCACATCCGCTTCCTCGATTTTGTCGCCGCAGAAACTGATGAGCTGGTCGAGCGTGGATTCGGCATCGCGCATGCCGCCGTCGGCGCCGCGCGCAATGGCCAGCAGCGCGGGTTCGTCGATCTTCACCTTTTCCAGCTTCGCTATCTGCGCGAGGTGTTTGACGATGAGCGCGCTGGGAATCCGGCGCAGGTCAAATCGCTGGCACCGCGACAGGATTGTCGGCAGGACCTTTTCCGGATCAGTCGTGGCGAACATGAATTTGACGTGGGCCGGCGGCTCTTCCAGGGTTTTCAGCAGCGCATTGAACGCCGCCGTCGAGAGCATGTGCACCTCGTCGATGATATAAACCTTGAACGATGAATTGGCGGGCGCGTATTTGCAGGTTTCGCGCAGTTCCCGGACCTGTTCCACGCCATTGTTGCTCGCGCCGTCGATTTCCAGCACGTCGAGCGCCCGGCCCTCGGCAATTTCAATGCAGCGGGGGTCCGCCTCGTCAAAATCAACCTTGGGTCCGCCGGTGCAGTTCAGACATTTGGCAAAAATGCGGGCGATGGTCGTCTTGCCAGTGCCACGCGGGCCGCAGAACAGATAGGCGTGGGCGATGCGTTTTTGCCCGATGGCGTTGGCCAGCGTCTGCGTGACGTGTTCCTGGCCGACGACGTCGGCGAACCGCTGTGGCCGGTACTTCCGGGCAATGACCTGGTATGACATTTTTGATTTATGATTTACGATTTACGCGTCGTATGGATTGCACCGGCAATCGTAAATCCGAAATCGCAAATCGTAAATTCAAGAATGCCAGGGTGACCACGGCAGATACGGAGCAAACTACCGTTGCTGCCTTCCGGCCCTGGCGGGGTTCGTAAGTCCACATTCCATGGGCCCTGGCCCGGAAAATGTGCCGCAAGTTTTGCCGGGTGTCGAGACAAAGCCGTGGAAGCTTGCCGTCCGGATCTCACCAGGGCGCTTTTTTCTATGTCAAAAAAGC
>Ga0265337_1000350_pt1 | contig 24592 bp, 30 predicted proteins | sample 42122metaG_FD_192441 | JGI IMG/M metagenome (GOLD analysis project Ga0265337, IMG submission 192441) | Rhizosphere microbial communities from Carex aquatilis grown in University of Washington, Seatle, WA, United States - 4-21-22 metaG | ecosystem: Host-associated > Plants > Roots > Rhizosphere >... | reverse complement strand
GGGGGAGTCTTGGTGGCGAGGCGGACAGGAATCTAACCCGCCAGCGACGCGGCACGCCGCTCTCTGGTCCTGAAGACCGGCGCCAGCGAGGACGACTCTGCAGCTAGCTTGCCCAGCACTGTCAACTGCCCAGGTCATCCGGGATTTAGCGGGATCGGTGGGGACGGGACGGGATCGCTCGTGCACGGCACGGGAGTTCCCATCCTGTTCCCACCTCACAGGACGCGCGATCCAGCTAGGTGCGGCAAGGGGGATCAACACGACGGTTCATCGAGTGGCTAGCGCCGCAGTCGTCGGCGGCCGCTTACGCGTCCGTCAAGCTGTTCTACGATGCTCAGCCTGACAAGGACGCGCTCACCGCTGCGGTGCCGCTCCCAAGGTCTGTGCCAGCCGGCGTTGCTTTGCATGGCCTGGTGTGGCAGAGCGGGAGTCGTGGCCGCGTCCCGGGTTGGTCATGCTGGTCCGATGGGTCAGCGGTGCGCGGCGATGGGGAGTCCGGCGGCGATCCCGGCCAGGGCAGCTGCCAGGATCGCGATTCCCAGCTCGGTCAGGTGCACGCGGCCGAGCCCGACGCCCGCGACGGTCACTGCGAAGCTGATGACCGCCCACCATGCGAGCACGAACCGGATGGCCGCGAATCCCGCACGCCCGGCGATCCACGCGCCGAGCGCACTAGCTGCCACCGTAACCAGGACAGTGACGATGAGCGTCACCGCATACCCGGCCGGGAACTTCATCGACTTGTCCGACCCGACAATGCCGGTGGTAAGCAGGAAGGAAACCGCGGGGGCGGCGAGCACCAGCAGCGTGGCCACGGTGACCCGGGCGACGACGATCACGCCTGACCCGCCGGCAGCCGGGGTCCGGGAATCCAGGTCCGTCATCGGATTGTCCTTCCTCGGGATCGCTCAGGCTGTCCCCATTCCACAGTGACCTACGACGGGCACCTGGGCAACAAGGGATCCTCGATCCGGATCCGCAGCCGAGGGCAAGCAGGTGAACTGATCACCCGCGCACGGAATCGGCACCCGTGGGAACAGTCATGATGAAGGTCACAGGCCTGCAGAATCGGCTGTTTCCAACGTTCAGTGAGCGCCTGTCCGGTGTCCAGAACCGAACATTGTTGGGTCGACCTTCTGGGCCGCTAGAGGCCTGGGAGCGTACCCTGAGGGTGTGGCGTACGAGCGGATTACCATCGACCCGAGTCGGATGAGCGGCCTGCCCTGCATCCGGGACACCCGGGTGACGGTGAGCGCGGTCCTGGGCCAGCTCGCCGCAGGGGTGACGATCCCTGAGCTCCTCGCTGATTTTCCGTACCTGGACCGGGCTGATGTCCTGGCTGCCCTGGAGTTCGCCGCAGCGGCTCTGCAGGAACGTGAGCTGCCGCTGGCCCAGCCGGCGTAGCCGCCGTGCGTCTCCTCATTGACGCAAACCTGTCGCCAAGGGTGGCCGTCGCTTTGAGCAAGGCCGGGCTGGAGTCGGTTCACGTCGGCGATGTAGGCCTGCTGACGGCACCCGACAGGAGCATCCTCGACTATGCCGGTGCCAACGCGCTGGTGATCGTCTCCGCTGACTGATCCGGTTCGCGGACGGCGTTTCAGCGCAGGAGCTGCGAGAATCCCGCGTCAGCTTATGAAGGGGGCTTCACTGCCGTCGAGGCGCTGGCCGGCTGTACCGCAGTGCCCGGCGGAAGGGCCTGAACTAGCCGCGGAGACCATGCAGGACCGCGAGCGCGCGGCGGCGGCGGAAAGCTGGCAAGAGAACAACCTGGTGTTCTGCCATGAGGACGGCTCGATGTACACATCCGACGCGCTCAACTGGCGCTTCAGCAAGATGACCAGGAAAGCCGGCATTGGCCACTGGCACGCGCACGAGGGCCGCCACACCGCCGTCTCGATCATGAGCAGCAACGGCGTCCCGATCCAGGACATCAGCGACACGGTAGGCCACAAGTCGACCCACGTCACCGAGACCGTCTACCGGCACGTGATCGTGCCCGCGATCCGCGGCGGCGCGGCGGTGATGGACAACGTCTTCGATGACGACGAGGACGAATGAGCAGCGCCAGCCTTAGTCACTAGACTAGTCACTATTGCTCGAACAGAGATCCGAAAAACCGTGGGGCTAAGGGGATTCGAACCCCTGACCTTCTGCATGCCATGTAATTCCAGTAAGTCCGGGGCGGTCGGCGGGAGTCGAGCGGTGAGCCTCTGAGCAGGGAAAACTGTCTGGTTGGGTCGTGGCGAGTCGGGGCCGTCTGAGTGCGTTGGCTCCCGTTTCTGGCTCCCGTTAGCAGCTGCCCAAACGGATGATTTTCGCGATCGAAATCATGGGCGATAATCGGCTTTCGGGTCTTGGCGACGGCGGAGCCACCCCCGCGAACGGCGGGCCGCCGGTACGTTTGCGTGAGTGTTTACCCCAACCTGAGGGCGTAGTCACTAGGTGTTCCGGACCTCGTAATCAGTACAGCGGGCGGCCGGCGAAGCGGGAGCCGCGAAGGCTGCGGATCGCTTCCAGGACGAGATTTCGGCTGCCTGCACCTCCGGTGACGATCCGCTGTTCCGTAGCGTCGAGGTCTGCGAGGAAGCCGAAGTGCGTCCGCAGCTGATCGCCGAGAGCGTCCAGGCTAGGTGGCGGGACCGCGAGTATGCCGATGCTGTCTTCGTCGAAGTCCGCCGCGTGGCGGGTGGCGTGCCAGCGGTCCGCGTTGTAAGGGACGGCGCCGGTCACTGGCCTCCATATCGCGGGCGGCGATGACAGGCCGTGCTGGTCGACCCAGTTCTTCAGTACCGCCAGTCGTCGCACGAGCGCGCGGTCGAAGCCCGAGTGCGGGCTGGTGGATGAGATCCAGGCGAGGTCGTAGACGTCGCGTGCCGGTGTGCGCCGGGTCAGCCGGGCGATCTTCTCGGCCATGTTCTCCGCTAGGGGCATTACCGGGATTGCGGGTGGCAGGTCATAGGCTGCGTGGACCGGCAGCCTTACCCAGCCGCGGTCGTCAGGAGGCAGCCACGGTGCCGGGCCGATGTCGAGCTTGGTCGTCAGGTTGCCGACGCCGCCGAACGGTGTTTCATAGCGCACCTGCGCACGGCCGCGATGGTCTTCCACGTGGTACCTGAACCCGTCGATGTCCTGCCCGTCGATCTCGCCGCGCAGCAGCTCGGCAACGGCTTCGGGGTCGTCATCCGGGTTGCGCACCGAGAAGTCCAGGTCAGTGGAGAACCGGCCGGCGTTCCCGGCGTACAGCTTGCGGAGCGCGGTTCCGCCCTTGAAGGCAAGGTGATCGAATACTTCCCGCTCGCACAGCCGGGCGAGGAGGAGATCCTGGGCGATGTCGATGAGGGCGGCCTGCCTGCCGCCAGGTCCCTGCGGCGTATGGCGGGCCAGCCAGCCGGTGGTGATCCGGCTCATGCGGGCTCCTGCAGGGTTCGGGGGTCGAAGGGGAGGAGGCTGTCAGCCACGTTGAAGCGCTTGTCGTAACGGCGGCTGGCTCGCGCGCCGCCGAACCAGGTCACGGACGGCGGCGTGGCCGGCTGCAGCCTGTCGGCGACGGCGGGGGCCACCCCGCTTAGGAGGTATGCGAGCCGCGGACGCACGGCGCCCGGCCGGGCACTCAACTCCCGGTCTAGGTCGTCGGCCGTGCTCCGGGCCGCCAGTTCTGGCAGCGCCTCCGCGAATGTGGTCCAGCCCCGCACGTCGCCCGGCCTCGTAGCCATGTGGACCAGGATCGTTGCCGCCCGGTGGACGGGCAGCTGGTCGACCTGGTCCGCCGGGAGCCGGGCGGAGAAGCGGACGACGCGCATCCGGCGCCTTACGGAGACAGGGACCGCGCTGCCAGACGGGGCTGCCAGCTCATGCCGGTCCGGTGCCCGCTCGGCCATCCCGTGCAGCCACAGGGCACTGTGCAGCGCGACACTTAGCGGATGCCCCGCCGACAAGGCGGCGCGCAGGTCGATGAACGGATCGCCGTGGCCGTACGGGCCGGCATGGGCGCCAGGGGCGAACTCATAGACGCCGCGCTGTCCGGTGGGCAGAAGCCAGCCTGTCGCGCGGAGCCGCGCAGCGACCACCTTGGCAGGCGTGCGCAGCCCCGCCTCCTCGGCGAGGGCCGCCAGCTCCCCGAGGCTGATAAGCACCGGCTGGCGGAGCTCCAGTTCGGCCACGAGCGGCGCGAGCTGCCTTGAGAGAGACCGGGACGGTACTGTCATCACATCTTCCAAGGTTACTGTTCCCGATACTGGACTACATGATACGACAGTACTGTCAAGTAACATCTCTAGGTATCTGAATTTGCTGCTTACGAGAGGCCCATGACAGCGACTGGCGGCTCAAGATGTGGGGCAACCTGCCCGTCTGGCGCCTGCCTCAGGTGACGACCGGCGACGTCTTGCCTGCTTGGAAGTCGTTGATGCGGATGCGCATCGACCGGTCCATCGCGTACCCGACGGCTTCCGCCGACGGCACCCAGCGGACCTCGCTCGACTCGCTGCTCGGCGTCGGCTGCCCGCTCAGGGCGCGTGCTGTCAGCACGATCGAGAACTCTTGGCGCACCTGGCCGTCGGACGTATACAGGATCACGTGCCTCGGGTCTGAGTAGATCCCGACGCTGCCCGTGACCTCGCACTCGATCCCGGTTTCCTCGAACGTCTCGCGGACGGCTGCCTGCGCGACCGACTCACCGAGGTCGATGGCCCCGCCCGGTACCGCCCAGTTCCCGTTGTCGGTCCGTCGGATCAGCAGGATCGCCCCTTCAACGTTCACCACGATCACGTTGACCGACGGCACGAGGCTGTTCGCGGCAGGCGCTTCCGGATCGTCGTAGAAGTCAATCCGCTGGCTTATGCTGACCCACTCTGTGCTCTCTGTCGGAGAAGCTGATAGATGCCTGGCGATGTTGACGGTCAGTGCCAGTTCACTGGGTGGCCCGACGACTTCGAGAAGCGCCTCCAGGGCGGCGCGCAAAGCGGTGACCGCCTCTTCTGGCGTACTAGCAGGCGCGTGCTTCATCGGACTCATAGCGCTCAGTACGCTCGGAGATCTTGTCAGCGAAGAAATTCGCGGATGGCTCGATTTGCTTCCGTACGGCATACTTCGATTCGCTGCCGCAATACACCTGGACCCGTTCCAATACGTTACAATCTACGAAGACGAGTGGATGCCGGAACTGGCATATATCCTGAAGGGCGCAGAATCTCGACCTATAACAAGAATTGTAAGTGGCCTATATTTCTCAATAAGCCTGCTAGTATCCAGGGCCGGAATCCCAGCACGCGATATCGTAATACTTCAAGCAGCACCAAAAGATCCGGCACTCCTGGCGGTTCTAAATCCAATCGTCCAAAGCATGCGCAGTAATGAAAAAGCCAAGAAGGATATGCTGGTTCCCTCTGGCATCTTCAAGAAAAAGTGCTACCTAACCATCGATGGAATAGCCATCCATCCAAATCAGTACCGCGCCCTATGCAATGAAGATACGATTCTGATTCTTAACCTAGCCGAAGACTGTCGCGTGCCAATGACAGTAAGCGAATTCGAGGGAATCGCATCGGGTCTCAACGAACTAGTCAAAAAGAAGAATGGTTAGCTTTGGCGGAACTCGACGGCTTGACGCTTAAACTTCAACCCACCTGCCGGGGCACATCAGCGCGAGATCTGCCTGGAGACGCTGAGAACTGCCGAGATCTCATCCGCAGGTCAGATACTATGTCAGATGTATCACCTGAGGTCAGGGACACCCCGCACAAGACCTGGCCTACAGGCCGCCATGACGAGACCGGCCGCCTGTGGCAGTCTCGGCTCTTCTGGGAGAAGGCCGATGCGGTGCTCGACGCCCACGGTGAACTGCTCAAGCTGCTGCATGATGTCCGCCGAACCGCAACTGTCCCCTCCCAAGTGGCCGATGCCGATGCCGGCGAGCCACCGTTCAAGAAGCCTCATGCCAGCTCCGCGACGGTCGCATGCATAGTCATCGTGTGGTCAGACGGCACGCTGACACCGATCGTGCCGGCCGCAACCGCAATGCTGCGCCGCGGACAGGACGGGTCAAGCTAACGGGACGTCCCAAGATAAGCGCGTCGCGTCCGTGAACGTCCCGCCTGTCGCGGGTAGCGTCAGAAGTCATGAACGAAGCCCAATGGGCCGCTGACCTGGCACGCCAGCTCCTTGAATTCCCCCTTCCACGTCGTTGGGCTCATGTCCAAGGTGTCGCCGCGCGGGCTCGGTCTCTCGCTCCGATCCTTGACGGCGACGCCGATCTACTCGAAGCCTCCGCCTGGCTCCATGACATCGGCTACGCGCCCGAGCTGGTAGACACGGGGTTCCATCCACTCGACGGCGCCCGCTACCTCCGCGACGTGCAGGACGCAAGCCCGATGCTGTGCCGACTGGTCGCCAACCACTCGTGCGCCATCATCGAGGCCGGCGAACGAGGCCTGGCCGCCGCCCTGTCCCGGGAGTTCCCGTCGCCGGATGCGGAACTCAACGACGCGTTGGCCTACTGCGACATGACCACGACGCCAACGGGCCACGTGGTCTCCGTGCATGCCCGGCTCTTGGAGATAGCCGAGCGCTACGGTCCAGACGATGTGGTCACGAGGTTCATACGCAAAGCCGAACCGCAGCTTGTCTCCAGCGTTGCGCGGACTGACCAGCGTCTTTGCCTAGCACAGTAATCCCGTGGTGCAGCTGTCGAGCAGCTTCCGGACGCTGGCGCATATCGGTACGCTCCCCCATGAGGTTACGCCCGGTCAGACAGGCATCCGCTGATCATCAGCCGTCATAGCGGCATATGCAGGTACTCAGGTCGCTTCGGCTGCGGACTGGCCGAATCGCGAGAGCTTCCCGCTCCTTTCGGCGTTACTGCATGAGGGTACTGTAGTGTCAGAGTCCAGTCGCCGAAAGGTTCCAGCGTGCCTCTCGGATCGCCCCCCGAGCCAGAGTCGATCCGCTCAACAGTCGGATGGGTTGTCGCAGGCGGGGTCCTTACGGTTGCACTATTGGTACTCGTGGCGCAGGCGGCCGCGCTGCCTGGTCATGCCAGCCGGTCTCAATACACTCAGGCACACGGAGTACGTGAGCAGGCGATTTTCGCGCATTCGCTTTACTCTGGCACCAATACCGAGACCTTGGCGGATGTCACGCTCACCCGCCCGGTGCACGGGCGGACCACCAGTGTCGTCCACGTGCCCGGCGAGGTGACGTACACGCCAGGACAGCACCTTACGATCGTCGTGGACCCGCAGCAGGCCTCCTACTCCGAAATTGCGGGGAACCCCGCATTCAGCTACTCCCGCTTCCTGACAGATAATGCATGGGTCGGCATTCCTGCCGTGATCGCCATCGTGATCCTCGTGGTTGCGTTGTGGGACGGATACCAGTGGCTGCGCAGGCGTTGGACCGGGACCAGCCCGCCTACTCAGCCCCTGTAAACGTCGGCCGGGGTCCCAGAGGACTCCGCCGCCTGCGGACCCAGGTGCTCGATACCGATTCCCCTGGGCAGGGAGTGCTAGATCACTACAGGTGATTCGTTGTGGGCAAGGTAGTCGTTGATCCGGATTCGCATTGATCGATCCATGGTGTAATCGCGAACCTCAGAGACGGGCACCCAGCGGACCTCACTCGATTCACTGCTCGGCGTCGGCTGGCCACTCAGCGGACGTGCGGTCAGCACGATCGAGAACTCCTGCCGTACCTCGCCGTTGCTGGTGTAGAGAAGGACATGCTTAGGGTCGGAGTAGATCCCGACGATTCCAGTGATCTCGCACTCAATCCCGGACTCTTCGCGTGTCTCGCGAACCGCGGCTTGGGCGACGGACTCGCCGAGATCGATCGCTCCGCCCGGAACAGCCCAGTTGTCGTTGTCCGTCCTGCGTATCATCAGGATCTCGTCGGCGTTGTTGGTCACCACCACGTTGACGGACGGAACGAGACTGTTGGCCTTCGGCGCGGCAGGATCGTCGTAGTAGTCGATCCTCTTAAGGCTCACGCTTATCCCCTTTCGATAGCGGAACCGCCTCAGCCCAGACGTGCTCGAAGCTATCGAAGTAGTTCACGGCCATCGCCCCACCCGGAATCTTGCGCAAGTGGAAAAACGGCGCGTTGTTGGCCATGACACCGTAGATATGCGTGTTGACGAACAGCTGATCGTCGGCGCGGAAGATGGAGTTATAAAGGATCGTCCCGTGCAGCCGAATCTCAACGTTCGGCACCTCTTGCAGCGGGCGGAACATCGCGATAGCGCTCTGCACCTTGGCCGGCATGGTGTCGCCGATTCCCTCTGAACGTCCCCGCTCTAGCACATGCGGACTGTGCGGATCGCCGAGCAGGACACGCACTCGCACGCCGGCCTCGGCTCGATCGGCAATCACCTGGCGAAGGCCGGCGTCCTCGGCGAGGAAATAGCACGAGTAGGCAAGGATGCCGATGTCTTGCTCGGCCTGGCCGAAGAGATGTCCCCACGCGTCCCGCGGCACGGCGCGGCGGTACGGGTATACCGCGACGATCTCGCTCTCGGACGCGGCCGTCACCTGGTCGTGGTCGAGTGCGTCTGGCCAGATGAACGCCTCGTCCACACCGAAAAACTCGGCGACGTTGTACCGGTGCTTCCGGTAAGGAACGCGTCCCGCGACCACCCAGCGCTCGACGGTCTTCGCGTCTACCTGCACGGCTTCGGCGAGCTTGGCGGTAGTGACCCGCCGCTCTAGCAGGAGTGCCCGCAGCCGTTCGTTTGCCATTCCACCGTGCCCAATGGACGCAATAGGACGGCTTCATCCTAGCGGAGACGTCCCGACGCGTCCGTGAGATGTCCTAGCGCGTAGTCACTGCGTCCTCACTCCCTGCCGCACCCTTCTCATACCGGGGCATCAGCGCCAATCCGGACGATCCGGATGGCGAGTGAAGGGAGGTTCGGACATGCACAATCTCGCTCTCACCGTCATTCTCGCCGAGCAAAGGCGTCGGCAGTGCCCATGTGGTGCCGTCGCTGACCGGCCTTTTGGATTCTGCCGCAAGTGCCAGGACCGCAGCGCCTGGCGCCGCAAGGCCACCGCTAAGCGGCGCAAGGCCACCCGCCGACCCGTCTCCCGCCGTCTCCGCGGCGTGGCTACCGCGCTTTTCATCCTCCGCAATATCAGCAACGGATTGGAGGGCTGATGTCACCATACCTCGCCCACCGCCTCGATGGCTGCAATCCGCTCTCCAAGCTCATCCGATGCCGACCAGTTGACGTCAATCACGGGGCAGGAACCTCCACGTAAGCAGCAGGGGCGACCACGAAGGCGCGACTTGATCGATGACGTTCCGTAATTGTCTACGTCTATCGCGCATGTCTGCACGTTATAGGCGCAAACGCAGCCGTTAGACAAAGACATAGACAACGATCCAGGGCAACCCCGAAAGGAGCCGCCAAGGCCCAACCCGACAACCCAAAGGAGGTGGTGTCCACTTGCAGGCATACACAGTCGAGCAAGTCGCGAAGATGCTCAACATCAGCCGCGACAAGGTCTACTACCTACTCCGCACCCGCCAGCTCCGCAGCATCAAGATCGGCAAGTCCCGCCGCATCACGGACGCCCACCTAGCGGCGTTCTTGGCCTCCCTCGATGCCGACGATGCCGCGTGAATGGGCACTTGTAATCGTTCATTCGCTGGCAGCAGCCCGCCATCTGCTGGCCACTTCCTCGCGGACCTGCGCGGTGAGCAGAGCGACCGCCTCGTCGTCGGGGAAGGGTTCGCGGACTGCCTTCAAGGCGGCGTACGCGAGCTTTTCTGGCCACATCGGCAAGGCCGGCCCGGGGACCTGCCGGTACCGGTCGCTGAACGCAGCCTCGCCACTGACAACCAAGATTCCACGAGCTTCTGCGGCGGAGAACCGGAACGTGACCTCGTCCCCGGCGTCATCGACAAGCGTGATGGCGACCTCATGCGGCGACAGCACCGTCAGCGACCGCAGGGTGAACTGCATGCAGAAAGTATCCCGTGCAAGGGTCGGCGCAACATGGGACGTCTAGGGACGTCTTGAGTTACAGTCAAAGGAAGGAGCACGCCAATCCCGAAAGGAGTAATGCTCGATGGCCAACGAACCCCTACAGTCCAAGCCGAAGAGCCGCCGCCGCGACCGCGGCGACGGAACCATCGCCTGGGACAAGGCCAACAAGTGCTACGTCGGCAAGCTCTCGCTCGGCTACAACGGCGACGGCAAGACGCGCAACCGCCCCAGCGTCCGCGGCAAGACCAAGGCCGAAGTCAGAGACAACCTCGACAAGCTCCGCGACGAGATCAAGGCCGGCATCCGCACGCCGGCCACATACACCATCGAGTTGTGCGTCAAGGACTGGCTCGACTCGATCGAGCGAGACCCGCACACGATGGCCACCATCACCGGCCAGGCCAAGAACTGGATCTATCCGAAGATCGGCAGGACCAAGCTCAAGGACTTCACAGCGACCGACGCCGACAAGTTCTTCAAGGAACTCGGGGGAGTGCTTGGCAAGCGTTCCCTGGTGATGATCAAGAGCACGCTCCGCCGCTCCATCCGCCGCGCCCAGGTCCACAACCTCATCGGCAGGAACGTAGTCGAGCTAATCGACCTCCCGGCCGGCCAGCCAGGCCACCCGTCCCGCGCGATGACCCAAGCCCAAGCCGCGACGGTACTCAAGACGGCAAGCGGCAAGGCAACGGGTTACGTCAGGGTCGTCAAGGCCAGCAACGGCCGCTACGGCGCCACCCACGCCGCCACCGAGACCGGCGAGCTAGCCTGCGGCACCAAGCCGCATGAGGCCGCGACGATCACCGAGGTAAGCCGAGAGATCAAGGAGACAACCTGCCGTTCCTGCCGCGCCCAGCTCGGCATCGACGAGACCGACAACGCCAACCTCCGCCTCGAAGCCCTCTTCGTCCTATCGATCACGCTCGGCCTACGTCCCGGCGAGCTGCGCAAGCTCACCTGGGACCATGTAGACCAGACCAGGGGAGTGGTCCACATCTGGCGGAGCGCGAGCAAGACCGGCGACACCAAGACCCCCAAGTCAAAGCGCTCGCTCATCCTCCCGAAGCGCGCCATCGTCGCTCTGCAGGCACATAAGGCCAGGCAAGACGCCGAGCGCCGCGAAGCGGGCGGCGCCTGGCACGCCAACAACCTGGTCTTCTGCCACGAGAACGGCACCGCCTACACGTCCGACGCGCTCAACTGGCGCTTCTCCAAGATGACCAGGAAGGCCGGCATCGGCCACTGGCACGCCCACGAAGGCCGGCACACCGCGGTCTCGATCATGAGCAGCAACGGCGTACCGATCCAAGAGATCAGCGACACGGTCGGCCACAAGTCCACCCACGTCACCGAGACCGTCTACCGCCACGTCATCGTCCCCGCCATCCGCGGCGGAGCGACCGTCATGGACGACGTGTTCGGGGACGGCGACCCCGACAAGAGCAACTAAAAAAGCCAAGAACACTTAGGTTCTTGGCTTGGTCCTTAACAACCGAACAGAGGTCCGGAAATCCGGTGGAGCTAAGGGGATTCGAACCCCTGACCTTCTGCATGCCATGCAGACGCGCTACCAGCTGCGCCATAGCCCCGCAGCCCACAGGCGTGACACCCGTTGACGGCCGCCCCGCGATGTGGAACGTCGCTAGCATACAGGGTCCGCGCGCATGTGTCGTACTTGATCACCCTGACGCGCACGACGCCACCGCGGCGCCACCGCGGCGCCAGCGCCAACTGCCCGACACTGGAGGCGAGGCCGGGGGCAGACGGCCACCGGAAGCCGCGGCGGCACCCCGCGTTACGCTGACCCACGTGAGCAGCCCCAGTGACCCGCACCTCGCCACTCCGTCCGGCAAGCCGCGCGCTCGCGCCGTCGGCCTGACCTTCCGCGGTGTCCCCGGCCCGCACAACGCCATCACCGACGTGCCCGGCGTCGAGGTCGGCTACCAGACGCTGATCGAGGGCGACAACGTAAGGACCGGCGTCACGGCCATCCACCCGCGCGGCAAGCACAACCCGGGCGACCCGGTCGCGGCCGGCTATCACAGCCAGAACGGCAACGGCGAGATGACCGGCGTCTCGTGGATCGAGGAGTCGGGCACCTGCCAGGGGCCGATCGCCATCACCAACACGCACGCGGTCGGCATCGCGCACGCCGGGATCATCGCCTGGATGAACGCCGACCACGCCGGCCTGACCGACGTGTGGCTGCTCCCGGTTGCCGCCGAGACCTGGGACGGCTACCTGAACGACATCAACGGTCACCACGTCAACGAGGAGCACGTCGTTCGCGCCCTACGGGACGCGACGGCCAGCCAGCCGGACGAGGGCAGCGTCGGCGGCGGGACGGGGATGAACTGCTACCAGTTCAAAGGCGGCAACGGCACCGCCTCACGGCTGGTCAGCTACGCGGGGACCAGCTATACCGTCGGCGTCTTCCTCCAGGCCAACTTCGGCCGCCGCCACGAGCTGACCCTCAACGGGGTGTACCTCGGCGAGGAACTCGCGGACGACAACCCCATGAGCCACTACATCGCCGCTCCGCCGGGCGCGGGCTCGGTGATTGCCGTCGTCGCCACCGATGCCCCGCTGCTGCCGAACCAGTGCAAAGCGCTGGCCAGGAGGGTCACCAAAGGCCTGGCCCGTACCGGAACCATCGGGACGCATTCCTCTGGCGACATCTTCCTCGCCGTCTCCACCGCCAACCCCGGTGGGTTCAGCAGCGACGGTCCCGCCGGGGACGGCGACGGAACCCGGTACGACACGCTGACCTTCATCCCCTGGGGCAAGATCGACCCGTTCTTCGAGGCCGTGGTGGAGGCCACAGAGGAGGCCGTAGCGAACGCCCTCATCGCCAACGAGGACATGACCGGCCGCGACCGGCACCGTTCGCCGGCCCTGCCCCGGCACCGCCTCGCCGAGATCCTGGCCGCAAGGGCGCGCTGAGCCGACCGGACTCGCCGCCCGCGCCACGCCGCAACCACCACCTGCCACAACCGCCCCGGTACCGTCACTGCGTGACACCACGGGACGCCTATCTGTTGACGATGGTCTATGCAATCGCTTACTCTCGTTAACCCTGCGTCCATGTGTCTTGTCCGGGAGCGTGCCCAATGCGGCCTACGTCCTCACTGCCCCGACGGGGAGCGTCCCGACGGGGAGCGACCCGAGCGGGCGTGTCCCGTCCGGGCTGGGTGCATGCCGTGAACGCCCTGACGGGAACGGGCGGCGAGGACAGGAAATCGCCGGTCGAGCTCGTCGCGAACGCCGCCTCGGTCTTCACCCGTAGCCCCTATGCCGAAGTCACCGGCCTGAGCAACGGACGGCTCGGCCGCTGGACCGACGGGGTGGCCGCAATGCGTTCCGACCGCGTGACGTTCGCCACGTACTGGGCCGCGCACAACGACCGGGTGCTCCGCGCCCGGGCGGCCGCGGAGTCAAGCGGGGAGCCGGTCGACCCGCTGTGGGTCGTGCTCGGCGACTCGACGGCGCAGGGCCTGGGCGCCCCGGGCCCGCGCGGCGGCTACGTGGGGCAGACACTGCAGCAGCTGCGCCGTCAGACCGGCCAGCACTGGCGGGTGGTCAACCTGTCGGTTTCCGGCTCGCTGATGCGCGACGTCATCGGCGAGCAGCTGCCGCGGCTCCGCGAGCACAAGCCAGACCTGGTCACGTGCGGAACGGGGACGAACGACATCCTGTTCTCCGCCCCGGCCACGCTCTTCAGCGACCTGCGCGCGCTCCTCGACGCCGTGCCCGACAAGACGGTGCTGCTCGACCTGCCCAAGCCTTCCGGCTTCTGGGGGATCGTCGGGCACATGAGCGTGCCTTATGTCACCCGCATCAACCGTGTCATCAACGAGATCGCCGGAAAGCGGAGCCTGCCGGTCGCCCGGGTCAGCGCGCACTTCACCGCCCCCTGGGCGGGCAAGCTGGCCGTCGACAGCTTCCACCCGAGCCAGGACGGCTACCGCGATTGGTCCAGGGCCCTCGTCGAGGCGCTCACCCCGGGCCTGGCCGCCGCCTAACGGCCGCCAGGCCAAAGCCCGGCGGCCGCCTGGCCGGCGTCAGCCGTTGGCGCTACCGGCGCCCGCCTGCACCACGCCGATGGTCAGCAGCTTCACCGCGGTCGACGCGCACCCGGTCGCCGTGTAGGCGAGGTAGATCGGGGTCGTCTGGTTCGGCGGGTAGATCTGCAGGTACGTGGTTGCCTTGGGCGAGCACGTCTGGGTCGGGTAGTTCAGCGCCTGCGTGATGCGCAGCAGCGCGTTCCCTGCCTGCCCTGGCCGTAGCGTCACCAAGGTCGGCGGGGCGATCGGCGACCGTGTGGCCGCCTGCCCCACCTGGGTGACCGGCGTCCCCGCCGCCAGTGACACCCCCGGGTACCCGTAGAGGGTGCACGCCGTGTTCCCGATGTTCGTGAACACGATGACCTGGTAAAGCGACCCGGCCGCCCCCTGGGAGACCCCGGCCCTGGCCTGCAGGTCCCGCGTCGCGCAGCCGGGCGCCCCGCCCGCGGACGTCGGCGGCGCGACCGCGTGCGCCGACGACCCGGACGAGGCCGGTGCCGACGAGGCGGGTGTGGAAGGAGCCGACGACCCGGCGGCCGACGAGGCCGCGGACGAGGGCGTGGATGCGGCGGACACGGTCGAGGTCGCCGAAGACACCGGCGGCGAGGCCGAGGACGAGCTTCCCGAGGCACACCCCGCGAGCACAGCTCCGGCGGCCGCGACCCCGGCCAGCCTCAGCAACAACGAGACAGAACCCGTCATCACCAATCACCCTTTCTGAGCATCCAGCCATACGCGAACGGGATGCACGACTACCCCATGTAGCCGTTTGCATACGCAGCAACCATACGCAGTTGCTGGCACCCTTGAGACGCCGTCCGGCTGGCTGTGGTTGGGCTGAGATTACGTGAGCCCCAAAAGGGCAAGTAGCGTCATATGACTGTGCCTTTGCCTGACTTGTTTAAAAGAGTCACTCTTGCCCCGGGAGGCGTACGGATCAATACGCTCGTCGGCGGCGGTGACAGGGGCACCCCGGTCCTGCTGCTGCACGGCTACCCGCAGACTCACGTCATGTGGCACCACGTCGCCCCCCTGCTCGCGGAAGACCGCCCGGTGGTCCTCACCGACCTGCGCGGCTACGGCGACAGCGGCAAGCCGTCCGGCGGCGCGACCCATGAGGCGTACGCGAAGCGCACGATGGCCTACGACCAGGTCCGGGTGATGCGCGAGCTCGGGTACGAACGGTTCGCGGTGGCCGGGCACGACCGGGGCGCGCGCGTCGCGCACCGCCTGGCCCTTGACTACCCGCAGTCGGTCACCAAGGTCGCCGTCCTTGACATCGTCCCCACCAGGCACGCCCTGCGCACCGCGGACGTCAAGTTCGGCCTCGGCTACTGGCACTGGTTCTTCCTCGCCCAGCCGGAGCCCCTCCCCGAGCACCTGATCGGCGCCGACCCCGTCGGCTGGGTGCACGGCAGGATCGGCAGCCTGCGCCGCGGCGGCCAGCCGATCGACCCGCGGGCCATGGACGAGTACGTGCGCTGTTTCAGGGACCCGGCCGCGATCCACGCCTCGTGCGAGGACTACCGCGCCGCCGTCGGCACCGACCTGGACGATGATGACGCCGCCGCGGCCCGCGGCCAGCAGGTCACCGCCCCGCTGCTCGCCCTGTGGGGCGAGCACGGTTTCGTGGGGCGGCACTACGGCGACGTCGCCGCGATCTGGCGCGAGTACGCGAACGACGTGCAGGGCCGCTCCCTGCCGTGCGGCCACTTCCTCGCCGAGGAGTGCCCCGAGCAGACCACCGCCGCCCTGCGCGATTTCCTCAGCAGCTAACGTCAGGATGATCCGGAACGGGAGCGTGTTCCACCCGTCCCGCTAGCCCGTTCCCGCGACGTTCGCCCGCCTAATATTTCCGTTGTGAAGAACAAGCCGCCGTACGCGATCGAGTCGCTCGACAACGGCCTGCGCATCCTGCAGGCGCTGCGCGATTCCGGCCAGGTCCGCGTGTCGACGGTGGCCGCCGAGCTCGGCATCGCGCGCTCGACGGCGCACCGGCTGCTCGCCATGCTGGTCTACCGGGACTTCGCCGTGCAGGCCGAGGACCGGTCCTATCGCCCGGGACCCGCGCTGTCCGCCGGGCCGCTGCGCGGCGAGCCGGCCCAGCGGCTGCGCCAGCTGATGCGCCCGCACATGGAAGCGCTGTGCGACCAGGTGGAGGAGACCATCAACCTCGTGGTCCGGCTCGGTCCTCAGACGCGCTTCCTGTACACGGTCGAGTCCGCGCAGCTGCCGCGAGTGGGCGACCGGCAGGGCACCGTGCTGCCCGCGTGGCAGACCTCGGGCGGCAAGGCGCTGCTCGCCGAGCTGCCGGACGCCCAGCTCAGCGCGCTGCTGCGCGCAGGCGGCCGCCCGCCGGACGGGATGACCGATGCCCGGCGCCGCGCCCTGGTCAAAGAGCTGCGCCTGGTCCGCGACCGGGGCTATGCGGAGAACATCGAGGAGTCGGAGTCCGGCGTCTGCGCCATCGGCATGTGCCTGCGCGACAGCGCAGGCGACCCGGTGGCCGCCTTGTCGGTGTCCGCCCCCTCGGCCCGCTACACCCCCGGCCGCTCCCGCGTCTTCCTCCGCGAGCTGCGCGCCGCGGTCGCCCGGGCCGAGGCGGACATCTCCTTCTAACGCGGCGGATCCCACGGGCAGCCCGAGTTCCCGCACCAGCCCGCTCAGCACGGCGCCGAGCGGCGCGTCGAGCCTGGCGGCCGCCAGCTCGTCCCCGCGCGTCGCGCCCTGGTTCACGATCACGACGGGAATCCCCAGTGACGAGGCGTGCCGGACGTACCGGAGCCCGGACATGACCGTCAACGACGACCCGAGCACCACCAGCGCCGACGACGCAGACACCAGCGCGTAGCACGCCTCGACCCGCGCCTTGGGCACGTTCTCACCGAAGAACACGACGTCCGGCTTGAGCAGGCCGCCGCACGCGAGGCAGTCCGCCACGGTGAACCCGCCGGTTTCCTCCAGCGCCACGTCGCCGTCTGGGCGGAGCTCCAGGCGCAGGACCGCGGCGGTCCACGCCTGGTTCGCCGCGCGCAGCCGCGCGTCGAGCTCTGCCCGCGGGCTGCGCGACCAGCACGACAGGCACGTCACCCGGTGCAGCGACCCGTGCAGCTCGGTCACGCGGGCGGCGCCCGCCGCCTGGTGCAGCCCGTCGACGTTCTGTGTGATGACCCCGCGCAGCAGCCCGGCCTCCTCGAACGCGGCGACCGCGCGGTGCCCGGCGTTAGGTGCGGCCCCGGTGACGTGCCGCCAGCCGAGGTGCGACCGCGCCCAGTACCGCTGCCGCGCCGCCGCCGACCCGGTGAACTCCTGGTAGGTCATCGGCTGCCCGGTCCGCCGCGCTTGCCCGCTCGGCCCGCGGTAATCGGGGATGCCGGATTCCGTGGACAGCCCCGCGCCGCTGAGCACCGTGACGTTGCCACCGCGAATCAGCTCAAGGAGCAGCCCGAACGATGGCGGCTCGCTCCCGATACCCTCAGCCTCCGCCAGTTCAGCGCGTGTCACCCTTCCATGCTGCCACGAGGCAGCCGCTCGTTCGTCCCGCCCTTCGCATCGAAAGCCCGGTGGCGCGCGGGGGAACGGAAAGGTTCATCATTGAAGTGTGTGTACCGTCGTCGTCAGCCTCGAACCGGGCGAGCGGGTACCGCTGCGCCTGCTCGGCATCAGGGATGAGCTGACCAGCCGCCCGTGGCGCCCGCCCGCCAGGCACTGGCCGGGCTCGCCGCTCATCGGCGGCATCGACGAGCAGGCTGGCGGCACCTGGCTGGCCGTCCACCCGGGGATACCGCGGGTGGCCTGCCTGCTGAACGCCCGCGGCCCGCTGGCCGACCCCGCCCGCCGCCGCAGCCGGGGAGAGCTCTCGCTGCGCGCCGCCGCCGAGGGGCCCGGCTTCCTCAGCCGGCTAGCCGGCGACCCGGGCGCGCTCGCCGCCTACGACCCGTTCCACCTGATCTGCGGCACCCCGCACGCGGTAACCATGATCAGTTATCTCCCGGGGGAGCGACCCCCCGTACCCCCCGATGTCCGTGCGGCCGGGCCTGATCGCGAAAACCGCGATCGTATCAGGCCCGGCCGCACGGACGAGACCAGTTCCGTTGGCGAGGACGCGGATGGGGGCCCCGGCAGTGCCCCGGTCGTCGCCGTCCGCGACCTTGGTCCCGGCACCCACCTGATCACCAACGCCGGCCACGCCTACCCGGCCGGGCCGGGTGACCCCGCCGCCGAGCCCAAGGCCGCCCACTTCGCCGACAAGTTCGGCGCCGCGCGCCCGCCCGCCGACCCGGCGCTTCCCCTGGCCCAGGCCTGGGGCGACTGGCTGACCCTGGCGGCAGGCGACGGGCTCGACCCCGCCGACCCCGCGGGCATCATCGTCCGGCGTGAGCTGCCCGACGGCCGGGTCCACGGCAGCACCTCGGTGACGCTGGTCGCGCTGGGCGACGGCGCCGTCCGCTACGACTTCCAGCCGCATCCGGGCCGCGCCGACGGCTGGTACCCGGTGCCGCTGCGCGGCTGACCGCTCAGCGGCTCAGCCGAGCCGCCGCACCAGGTCGGCGAGGCCCGGCGGGTAGATGTCCTCCGTGGTCGCGTCCAGCTGCTCAAGCGTCCACCAGCGGTGGCTGACGATCCCGTCGGCGGCGTGCATCGCCGCCACCTGGCCGAGTGGCCGCTCTTCCTCGGGAACCCGGCCGACGAAGTAATGGTCGTGCTGCAGGCACAGCGTCGGCTTACCGTGCAAGTTGGCCCACTGCACGTTGGAGTTGACGTGCACCTCCTCGGGCGGCACGGGCACGTCCGCCCAGCCGGTCTCCTCGAGCAGCTCCCGCAGCGCGGCCGCGTGGAAGTCCTCACCGGGCTCGGCGCCGCCGCCCGGCGTGCTCCAGTGCCTGCCCTTGGGCGGCAGGTCGTCGTAGAAGAACAGCAATACCCGGCCCGCCGGGTCGACCGCGATCACTCGCCCCGCCATCCGCACGGGATACTCAGCGGAAACCGGGTACGCAGGCTCAGCCACCCGCTCATTCTCCCGCACCAGGACCCGGTAGCCTGACCCGCGTGCTTGAACGTGTGAAGGTCACCAGCTACCTGGCCCCGCTGCGCGAGGGCGGAAGCCTGCCTGGCCTGGTGGAGGCCGACAATCTCGGCACCTACGTGCTCAAGTTCCGCGGCGCCGGCCAGGGACCGCTCGCCCTGGTCGCGGAGGTCATCGCCGGCGAGCTGGCGCGACACCTCGGGTTCCTCACCCCGGAGCTCGCGCTCGCCGACCTGGACCCGCGGATCGCGAAAAGCGAGCCTGACCAGGAGATCCAAGACCTGCTCGCGGCCAGCGCCGGGCTCAACCTGGCCGTCGACTACCTGCCGGGCTCCGCGGGCTTCGACCCGCTCGGCTGGACCGCGGACGAGGACTTCGCCAGTGAGCTCCTCTGGTTCGACGCCCTGATCCAGAACGTCGACCGCACCTGGCGTAACCCGAACCTGCTCGTCTGGCACGGCGGCACCTGGCTCATCGACCACGGCGCCGCGCTCTACTTCCATCACGACTGGTCCCGCGCCAGCCCGGCCAAGCCGTTCGATGCGCGGCAGCACGTCGTCAGGGACCGGGCCACGAAGATCGCCAAGGCCCACGAGCGGCTCGCGCCGCTCATCACCCCGACGGTCCTCGATCAGGTCACGAAGGACGTCCCCGAGGAATGGTTCGGCGAGCGCGGCGCGGACGCGTACGTGAGCCAGCTACTCGACCGTGCCCCCCTGGTTCCGGAGGTCATCCGCCAGTGAGCGAGCTAGCGAGCGAACCAGCAAGCACTGTGCGCCCGCGAATGCGGACGACGAGCGCCAGCGAGGAGTTCGCATGAGCGAGATCTTCGAGTACGCCCTGGTCCGCGTGGTCCCCAGGATCGAGCGCGGTGAGTCGATCAACGCGGGCGTGATCGTCTACTCCAAGTCGTTCCGCTTCCTGCGGGCGCGGATCGGCCTGGACGAGGCCCGGCTGCGGGCGGTCGACCCCGGCGCGGACCTCCCCGCCGTTCGCAGCGCGCTCACCGCCTTCGAGCGCGCCTGCACCAACGGCCCGCTCGCCGAGCAGACCCTAGGCGAGCGCTTCCGTTGGCTGACCGCGCCCCGTTCCGCCATCGTCCAGCCGGGCCCGGTGCACGCCGGCGTCACCGACGACCCGGCCGCCGACCTGGACCGGCTGTTCGCCACGCTGGTCGCCAGCTAGCTGTGGTCCGCCGCGCGGGCCGCCTGCTCGCCGCCTACCCGGAGCTTGCCGCCGTCCTCGCCGCGGCGGCCGCCGGGCTGTGCGCGCGGCGGCCGCTCGGCTGGCTGACGGCCCACCAGGGAATCAACGCGCTGCTCGTCATCCTGGTCTTCGCCACCGCCGTCACGATCGACCCGGGGGCGCTGCGCCGTCTCGCGCGTTCCTGGCGGCGGGTGGCCGTCGCGATCCTGGCCGGCGTCACCCTGCTCCCGGCGCTGTCCTGGGCGGTTGCCTACCTGGTGCCGGCCGGGCCACTCCGCGACGGCGTCCTGGTAACCGGCCTGGCCCCGTGCGAGATCGCCTCGGTCGCCACGACCGCCCTGGCCGGCGGCGAGGCCGCCGTCGCCGCGGGGGTGCTGATCGGCTCCACCCTCGCCACGGTGCTGCTCGCCGCCCCGATCCTGACCCTGGAGGCCGGGCGGGCGAGCTTCTCGCCCGCCGGCGTCATCGCGAACCTGGCCGTGGTCGTCGCCCTGCCCCTGGCCGCGGGCATCGCCCTGCGCTGCATGATCCCGGTCACCGCCCGGGTGCTAGCGGCCGACGGCGCGCAGCGGGCCGCCTCGATCACCGCCATCGCCGCCGTCGCGGCGCTGGTCGCCCTGGTCGCCGCCGAGGTCCGGCTGTCCGCCTCGTACGGCGCCGTCGCCGCCGCGCTCGCCCTGTTCCTCGCCGGCTCCGCCGTCGCCGGCCGCCTGCTCGGCGCGCGGTCTCCCCGGCCCGCTGGCGCGGCGCTGCTGCTCACCACCTCGATGCGCGACTTCGCGATCGCCGCCGCGCTGGCCGCCGCCGCGTTCGGCCCGGCGGCCGCCGCCCCGCTCGGCCTGTACGGCGTCGCCGTCCTCATCTGGGGCACCGCCGCCGCCGGCGCCCTCCGCGCCCGGACCGCCGGGCCCGCCCGGGTCGGCGCCGGCCCGGCGGACGCCAATCAGAAACACTCGCCCTGACAAGGGCGCGGCCGGACCGGGCCAGCCTGCCCTGCCTTGTTCAACCCCGCCGCGGCCGGCCATGCTGGGTGGCGATGAGCCTCAGCGGCGAGGAACGAGGAGATGGTCATGGGGGAGCAGCCCGCCGGCGCCAAGCGCGCGGAGCTCAGCTACACGTCGGCGACCAGCGGCACGCCGCTGCTCGGTGACACGATCGGGGCGAACTTCGACCGCACGGCCGCGGCCTTCCCCGGTCACCTCGCCCTGGTGGACGTCCCCGCCGGCCTGCGTTACAGCTACGCGGAGCTGAGGGACGAGGTCGACGCGCTCGCTTACGGCCTGCTCGGCGCGGGCATCGCCAAGGGGGACCGGGTCGGCATCTGGTCACCGAACCGGGCCGAGTGGACCGTCACCCAGTACGCCACCGCCAAGATCGGCGCCATCCTCGTCAACATCAACCCCGCCTACCGCACCAGCGAGCTCGAGTTCGTGCTGAACCAGTCGGGCTGCAAGCTGCTGATCGCCGCGCAGCGGCTGAAGACCTCCGACTACGCCGCGATGATCGCCGAGGTGCGGCCACGGTGCCCGGACCTGGAGCAGGTCGTCCTGCTCGACTCCGACGCCTGGCGCGAGCTGCTCGACACCGGGAAGTACGCCGACCTCTCGGTCAGGAACGCGGCCCTCGACGCGATCGAGCTGTCCGCCGACGACCCGATCAACATCCAGTACACGTCGGGCACGACCGGCTTCCCCAAGGGCGCGACCCTCTCGCACCACAACATACTGAACAACGGCTTCTTCGTCGGTGAGCTGTGCCATTACACCGCAGAGGACAGGATCTGCATCCCGGTGCCGTTCTACCACTGCTTCGGCATGGTGATGGGCAACCTGGCGGCCACCAGCCACGGCGCGGCGATGGTGATTCCCGCCCCGTCCTTCGACCCGGTCAAGACCCTGGAGGCGGTCCAGGCCGAGCGCTGCACCTCGCTCTACGGCGTGCCCACCATGTTCATCGCCGAGCTGGCCGTCCCTGACATCGCCAGCTACGACCTGTCCAGCCTGCGGACCGGCATCATGGCGGGCTCGCCCTGCCCTGTCGAGGTGATGAAGCAGGTCATCGACCGGATGCACATGGCGGAGGTCGGCATCTGCTACGGCATGACGGAGACGTCCCCGGTGTCGACGCAGACCCGCTCGGACGACTCCGTCGAGCGCAGGGTCGCCACCGTCGGACGGGTCGGCCCGCACGTCGAGGTCAAGGTGATCGACCCGGCCACCGGCCTGACGGTGCCGAGGAACACCCCGGGCGAACTGTGCACCAGGGGCTACAGCGTGATGCTTGGTTACTGGCGGCAGCCGGACAAGACCGGCGAGGTCATCGACGCCGCGCGCTGGATGCACACTGGCGACCTCGCGGTGATGGACGACGACGGCTACCTGTCGATCACCGGGCGGATCAAGGACATGGTCATCCGCGGCGGGGAGAACATCTACCCCCGCGAGGTCGAGGAGTTCCTCTACACCCATCCGGACATCCTGGACGCCCAGGTGATCGGCGTACCGGACGCGAAGTACGGCGAGGAGCTGATGGCCTGGGTCAGGCTCCGCCCCGGCGCCGCGCTCGTCACCGCGGAATCCCTGCGGGAGTTCTGCGCCGGCAAGCTCGCCCACTACAAGATCCCCCGCTACGTGCACGTCACCGAAGAGTTCCCGATGACCGTCACCGGCAAGGTCCGCAAAGTAGAAATGCGCGAGCGCTCCGCAGAAATCCTCGGCATTTCCCAGTAAGGCCGAGGAGCCTGCAACGAGCCGGCGGAACCTTCGCCACCGTTGACGCCGACCTGATCGCGGCGAGCCAGGCCGCGGTCGCGGCGGGTGAGGCGGAGTCGGTCAGCGCCTGGGTGAACGACGCGCTGCGGCTCAAGGTCGAGCACGAACGCCGGCTACGCGGGATCGACGACTTCATCGCGGCCTACGAGGCGGAGTACGGCGAGATCACTGATGAGGAGATGGACGCGGCCTACCGCGCGGCGCGGGCGATCGTCGTTCGCGGCGGCGAGATCGCAGGCACCGGGCGCGGCGGGGTGGCCCCGTCCGACCTGCTCGACCTGGCCCGCGCGTCTGGCGCGCATGTAGAGCTGATCCCGGTCTGAGAGGTCCATCCCCCACCTACCGGGACACGTTTGCATAGCTGGAGACCACGGCCGACCGCCTTTGCATAGCGCAGGCCCATGATCACCATCGATATGCGGCAAATGTCCAACCGCCGGCTATGCAAAGCGGCGCTGTCGTGGTTATGGGCTATGCAAAGCCGACTCATCCCGGGGGACGGCCGCGCTGCCGTAGAGATTTCTGTGACTGCCGTTGCGGGGCGGGACGAGGAGAGGATCTCTACGGTCAGACAAGATCATCACGAGCCCAATTCATGACCGTCCCCTCGGAATGCGGCATAAGCGGGCGCTGACGGTGGCCGAATGGGTGTGCCCGGGTGACCGGGCAGTGGATGGCGCGCCGGTCGCGGGTGCCCGCCCTGCTCTTCGCGCCGCTGGAGGCTGGTCACTGATAGGGGGAGGCCTGCAGGGTGAACAGTTCGGCGTAGATGCCGCCCGCGGCGAGCAGTTCGGCGTGCGTGCCTGACTGGGTGACGCGGCCGTGGTCGAGCACGTAGATACGGTCGGCCGAACGGACGGTGGAGAATCGGTGTGAGATAAGCAGCACCGAGCGGTCGGCGAGCAGCTCGCTGATGCGAGCGAACAGCTCGTGCTCGGCCTTGGCGTCGAGTGCGGCGGTGGGCTCGTCGGACACGCCCATGCCTTACATGTTCACACCCGGCGAGTCCTGCTAAACCAGGACTATTCGCCTGATTACCGCCCGCTGAATAGACCGCTTCTGGGACAGCAACTCCTGGCCCGAGCATGCGAATTCAGCACGCTCCTAGTCCCGGCCGGCGATGAGCAGGCCGTCGTTGGCAAGGGCGTTGCGCTGGTCGACGGTGCTGCGGTCCTGGCCGCGGACCACGCGCAGCGGCATGCCGACCCAGCGGGGCTCCTGGTCGTCCGGTGTCCCGGCCGGCAGCCAGGTGCCGTAGCGGGAGTTCTCGGTCGGCACGGTGTCGCCGGCGAAGACCGTGCGGTCAAACCAGCGCGTCAGGCCGGGCCGGTCGTCGGCGGCGAACTGGTCGGCGGCGGCGGCGAGCAGCCAGCCGAGCGCCCCGGGGCCGAGCCCGGCGAAGAGCGAGCCCGCCGCCTCGAACGGCACGTGCACGACCGGTACCAGCAGGAAGAACGAGCGCCAGGCGGCCAGCAGAACGTCGGCGTGCCCGGCCGCGTCCCGGTCCGTGCCCGTGCCCATGCCCGGGAAGGCCGGGGCCGGG